>Ga0070724_10001038_pt1 | contig 17509 bp, 13 predicted proteins | sample tdDd001_FD_67278 | JGI IMG/M metagenome (GOLD analysis project Ga0070724, IMG submission 67278) | Marine sediment microbial communities from the Atlantic coast under amendment with organic carbon and nitrate - tdDd00.1 | ecosystem: Environmental > Aquatic > Marine > Coastal > Sediment | place... | reverse complement strand
GGAGTGGCAGACTTGTGTTCGGGAACGTAAAAAGGCTTCGATTGCGCGTGGCATTCGGCCCACGCGGTGCGCCATTTCAGTTCTCGCTGGTAGTCGAACCTTGCCCACAGTTTCTTCGGCAGGTGCCCGTTGACGTAGTCGATATCGGCAAGCGCGAGGTTGGCCTTGAGAACCGGTGACCAGATCGTGCACTTGATCTCGCCGACCAGCTTGCCGCCTTTACCGGCATAAATGAATGCTTCGCCGACAGGCTTATTACCATCGACCACAATTTTAGTGAGCCGCCGTTTTATGGGCTGCGCCTTTTCCGCAATCAGCGCCTTGCGACCCGTGAAATGACCTTTGTCCAGGTTCACGACCCAGCCCAGGCCAACTTCATAGGGCGAGCGATCGTAGCCATTGCGTATTGTGGATTCGGCGGTGTTGAAATCAAAACCCGGCATAATGAAGCCGGCTTCGATACGCACCATCTCGAGCGCATCCAGCCCCATCGGCTGAATATCGTATTGGCCCTGCACCGCGAAAATCGCATCCCACAAACGCAGCGCATTGGCTGGCTCGACCCACACCTCGTAGCCGAGGTCGCCGGTGTAACCGGTACGAGACACGGTGACCGGGATGTCCCCGCAGTGGAGGTCGGCTATTCCGAAGGGTTTCAGCTGCTCCAGCCCGCCGATGCCCGCGGCAGTCAGAACCGAATACGATGTCGGTCCCTGCACGGCCAACGCAGCGACGTCGTGCGTTTCGGTTTCAATCTGAACGTCGTAGCCGCTTGCGGACATGAGCAACCAGTCCAGCTGGTGATGCTGTGAGCACAGGCGATAGTCCTGTTCGCCGAACTGGAACAACGTGCCGTCATCAATGACCTTGCCAGCATCATCGCACCAGACGACGTAGGTAACTCGTCCCGGCTTGAGCGTTGAGATATCGCGGGTGAGCAATCGGTCGAGGTACGCATAGGCATCCTTGCCCGTGATCCGGTACTTCTCCATCGGCGTGAGATCCATGACCGCACACCCACTTCGCACAGCAAAATACTCAGCCGATAACTTGTCGACAACGCGCGCAACCTTGTACGTGTTCCAGCCTGTCCACGTCTCGGTCGTTGACATTGCCGAGATTCGATCATGAAACGGCGTGCGCTGCAGTGCCTGGCGGAAATGATCGTGGTTGATGTTCATTTCGCCCCTCCTGATTCGAGGACACGTTTCGCAGCGTTACGGCCTGGAAGGCCAGTGAGTCCGCCGCCGGGGTGACAGCCCGCGCCACACAGGAAAAGCTTGTCGATCGGTGTGTCGTACTGTGCCGCACCATGCAGTGGTCGCATCATGAAGGATTGGTGAATTGACAGTTCCCCGTGGTGCCAGTGGCCCTGTACCGCGTGAAATTGCGTCTCGACGTCACGCGGCGTCAGAAATTCATGATCAACGATCAACGACTTGAGATTGGGTGAGTATTGTCCGAGCTGCGAGATTACTTTGTACGCAAATGTCGTTTCCTCATCTTCCCAGCCGCCCTCGAGGTCATAAGGAACAAATGAAACGTTCACGCACATTACGTGGTGGCCGTCAGGTGCCAGCGAACTGTTGTGCAGGCTGGGTATCGCGATATCGAGAACCGGGTGCTCCGAGTACTCACCATACTTGGAGTGATTGAATGCATGCTCAATGTATTTCATCGACGGTGCGACCAGAAGACGATTGGCCAATTGCGCTTCAGTCAGGCCTTCGAATTCCGGCATACCGCTCAGCGCCAGGTTCAGTTTTGCGACAACACCGGCGCCACGAATCTGACTGACGCGATTGGCGAACATCGCATCGAGCAGTGGCGCGCCGACGAGTTTGCCAAACGTAGATCGTGGATCGGCATTCGAAATCACAATCTTCGCCTTGAGCATTTCCCCGTCTGCTAGTTCGACAGCAAATGCCTTGCCGTTGTCGACGAGAATTTTCTCGACGTGCGTATTAAGCTGAATTCTGGCACCTGCATCCTCCGCGGATTGCGTCAGCGCATGCACGAGCTGCGATCGACCGCCCGATTGCAGGGACATGGGCCCACCAAGCTCGCTGTGCAGGCGCTGCAGCCAGGTCAGGACCGTGCCTGGCGTGCGCGGTCCCATAGCGCTTCCCATGACGGCGTCGGCTGCAATGGCGCCTTTTAGCCGATCATCCTCAAAGGTCTCATTCAATACGTCGTAGATGTTAATCGCCGCGACGCGCAGTAACTCGTACATCGTCTCCCGACCCAGACCCATGCGAACATTCCAACCGAGTTTGGCCAGTGTGGTCTTGTCGGCAAACGGAATGTTTTTCAGCCGCGGTGGTTTGTTTTCGAACAATGGGCTCAGGGCCTTGGCAAAATCCAGGTACTGCTTTCTGAACTCGGCGTAGGCCGCCTCGTCAGACTCCGCCAGGCCACTCCCTGACACGCTGTTGGCCCCGATCGTGAGGTGATTGCCGCCTGCGTCGAGCGCAATCGTGTCGATAGCCTTGCCTGGTATGTAGCCAAATTTATCGAGCTTGAGATCGCGGCGTATGGCCGACGCGACAGGGTAGCTAAGGTGAGCGAGCCCTGGGAACTGGTAGTCGTCACCCAAGGTGCGCGGCGCCGACATGCCACCGGCGGAACTTGACGACTCAAGGCACAGGACGTTGAGCCCGGCCCGGGCCAGGTATGCGGCACAGACGAGACCATTGTGGCCTGCCCCGATGATGATGACGTCGTTGCGCTCAGTCATCGCTGAACTCTTCCGGCGTTGTGTCCGGTTTCTTCAGGTCGCGGAGTATTTCGCGTGCGGCGTTGGCGCCCGGCGCACCCATGACACCACCGCCCGGATGCGTCGATGACCCGCACATGTACATGCCCTTAACCGGACCGCGGTACTGTGCGTAGCCAGGGAACGGCCGATTGAACATTAACTGATCGAAGGTCAGTTCACCCTGGAAGATATTTCCTTCTGTCAGTCCGACGTCTTTCTCCATATCGTGTGGCGTACGAATCTCGGCATGCAGCAGCAGACTCTTGAAGTCGGGACTGTAGTCAGCAATTTGATCGATAACCGTTTGGCCAAACTGATCGCGCTTATCGTCCGTCCAGCCGCCTTCGGGCTCGACCGGACAGTACTGCACAAACACGGTCATCATGTGTTTACCCGGCGGCGCGAGGCTGGGGTCGTATTGCGATGGAATCAACGTGTCGCAGTAGGGGTCCGCCGACCAGCGGTCGTCCTTCCAGTCGTCATAGGCTTTTTCGAGACGTCGTAATGTGTCGGTGAAATGCATATGGCCGAGCGTCAGCTGTGAGTCCTTCGGCAGTGACGGGAATGTGGGCATACCGTCGAGTGCGATGTTCACTTTTCCGGATGAGCCGCGAATCTTGAAGTTCTTTGCACGCCGTACCAGGTCGGGCGGCAGGTCCTTCTCATCCATAACCTTCGTAAATGTGCGCTTGGCATCGAGGTTGGAGACAACGGTCCTGGCAGAAATTTCCTCACCCGAAGCCAGCCGAACGCCTGTTGCCTTGTTACCAGAAACCATTATCTGTGCAACTTCAGCATCCGTTTTGATTTCGCCGCCATGAGACAGGAAGGCTGACGCGAGCGAGCCTGAAATAGCGCCCATGCCACCGCGGGCGAAGCCCCAGGAGCCGATATTGCCATCAACATCGCCCATGGCGTGGTGCAGCAATACGTAGGCTGTACCGGGCGAATAGACGCCGAGACCCGTGCCGATAATACTGCCGCCCGAGTAATGCGCGAGTATCGTTTCGTTCTCGAAGTAGTTCTCCAGATATTCGGCGATCGACATCGTGAAGAAGCGGATAAACTCGTAAATCTGCGATTCACTGAGTTCATAGAACTTCTTCATCAGGTACGCGAATTCAAATGCATCGCGCGGCCGGAACGAACCCGGATCTGGCGGTGTCCTGAGAAGAAAACCGCGAATTAGTCTGCACCAGCGCACTACATCAGCATCGAACCGGACTACCGCATCGGCATCGCGGGGGCTGTGACGCATCAGTTCACGGCGGCGAATATTCGGGTTGTTGTAGCTGCCAAAGTAGTCACCGTCCTGCTTGAACGTCATGCTGCTGATCAGTGGAATGACTTTCAGACCATGTCTGCCGAGGTCTAGCGCGTTGTATATTTCCGGGCGAAACAGGCTGGAGACGTAGGAGCAGTTTGAGTACTTCCAGCCTTCGTGCAGCTCGCGGCTGACTGTGGCGCCACCGATATAGTCGTTTTTTTCAACCACGAGGACCCGTAGCCCCGCCTTGGCCAGGAATGCAGCGTTGGTGAGGCCGTTGTGGCCGGCACCAATGACGATAGCGTCGTAGCTCCCCATCGGGCAATTCTAACCTGATGTACCGCCGGGAGCGCTAGTGCGTATAGGCGCGGTAGTGCAAAATGTGAGTAATTTCTGACAATTGTCGGGCTGCGCAAACGCAGCAGACAAGAGGCGCACGGATCATGCTGGATAAGACTCGACAGGACTGGAAATCACAGGCGGAAAGTCTCGAGATTGAAGGACGGGCGTTCATCAACGGGCGCTACGCAAATGCCCTGTCTGGCGAAACTCGTGCGACGGTGAGTCCGGGGGACGGCCGGCACCTGGCAGACGTTGCAAACTGCGGTATCGAAGACGCCGACAAGGCTGTCCGAATTGCACGAGAGACGTTCGAGAGCGGTATTTGGTCGAATATGGCGCCAGCCGACCGCAAGATGGTGCTGGTGCGCTGGGCCGAGCTCATCAGTGATCTTGCAGACGAGATTGCACTTCTTGAATCACTGGATGTCGGCAAGCCAATTGCCGATACGACCGGTGTCGATGTGCCCGCGGCCATACGAACAATTCGCTGGAGCGGCGAGGCGATCGACAAAATCTATGACGAAATTCCGCCGACGCCACACGACTCGCTTGCCCTGGTGCAGCGGCTACCGCTCGGCGTCGTCGCGGCCATCGTGCCCTGGAATTTTCCGTTATCGACGACGGCGTGGAAACTTGCACCGTCGCTGGCGACGGGTAACTCGGTCATTCTGAAGCCCGCGTCCAATACACCACTGTCAGCACTTCGCATCGCCGGGTTGGCTAGCGAGGCTGGCTTGCCCGATGGTGTACTGAACGTGCTGCCGGGTCCTGGCAGCAGCCTGGGCCGTCACCTGTCCCTGCACGAGGACATCGACGGCCTGACATTCACGGGATCAACCGAAATCGGCAAGCAACTGATGCAGTATTCGGGTGAGTCGAATCTCAAGCGGACGTTTCTCGAACTCGGTGGCAAGAGCCCGAACATTGTGTTCGCTGATGCAAATCTCGACAAGGCAGCCGCGATGGCCGCAGTCGCTGTGTTTTATAACGGCGGTCAGACCTGTACAGCAGGAACACGACTTATTGTCGAAGACAGCATCCGCGAGAAATTCGTGGAGATGGTTGTCGAGAAAAGCAAAGGCTGGAGACCCGGTGACCCGCTGGACCCGGATACGGCCATGGGCCCCATGATCGATGCAGGGCAGTTAAAGACCGTTGCTGACTATGTGGGCATCGGCCAGGAGGAGGGAGCCTCGCTTGTAGCTGGCGGTAAGCAGGTAATGGAAGACTCCGGCGGTTGTTATCACGAAGCCACGATCTTCGATGGCGTGAACAACAGTATGCGCATTGCGCAGGAGGAGATCTTCGGGCCTGTCATGTCTGTTATCGGCTTCAAGGATGCCGAAGAGGCAGTCAGGATTGCGAATGATTCTATCTATGGTCTCGCGGGCGCGGTGTGGAGCAACAATATCAATACCGCGCACAAGGTTGCGGCTGCGGTTCGAGTTGGAACCATGGGCATCAATAATTATTTCGGCGGAGATGTAACGGTGCCGTTCGGCGGCTTCAAACAGAGCGGAAACGGGCGGGACAAGTCCATGCACGCTTTTGATGATTACACGGAGCTAAAGACTACCTGGATCGAGTTCGACTGACGCGGGCACTTCGTTGCGACGGTTCGGGTTGAACAGTGGTTCACTGCTGAGCCTGACCTCGTGAAGATTGCCGGCGATCTCGACCCAGGCGCTATCCAGGTCCGCATGTTCCGACCGCATCGACGCGTTGCCGATGACAGTGTTTTGTCCCCAGGACCAGTTTGAACACGTCGCAATACCGACCTCGGTCGCGTCCGAACCGGATCCGTCCAGAAGCACCGCGCCATCCGCGGGCACGTCCGTCGTATCGGTAGTGAAGCTGCGCAAAACATGGGCGTGGCCGTTTTTCTTTTGCTCGGCCAACGCATCCCGACCAACGAATGGAGTTGCTTCCAGGTTGACGAGCCAGCCGAGCCCCAACTCATAAGGAGAGCGCTCGAAACCCGGCTGCGGATCAACTTCCGTCGCACAGTCCCACCCGGCCACGATAAAGCCACCCTCGAGGCGACAGGCTTGCACAGCGCTCAAACCGTAACCCGGAATCGGAATATTCAATTCCGAACGGGCTGCTTCGACTCGCCCGGCCAAAAAAGTCGCGAGATCTGTGGTCACCCAGCATTCGTAGCCTAGGTCGGCAGTGAATCCCGTACGCGACAGGTGAATCAGATGGCCATCAATCTCGTAGTCGCGAATCTCAAAAGGTTTCAGATGCTCAACGCCATCGAACCCCATCGCGAGCAATGCCGCCGCTGACAGTGGTCCCTGGATGGCAAGGCCTGTTAATTCACAGGTGCGATCTGCAAAAGCGACGTCGGCGATATCCAGACGTGCGCGAAGGTCTTCGAAATACGGAACATGATCAACATCTGACGGCATGATGAGGTAGTCATCTTCATCGAACTTGAACAGCACCGAGTCATCTTTGAGGCTGCCATCCTCGTTACAAAACACTACATAGGTGGCCCGCATGGGTGTAAGCCCGCTGACCGGGCGCGTCACCAGGTGATCAAGGAATTTGCCCGCACCGCTGCCATGAATTCGCACCTTGCGAAATGGCGTGCCATCAAAAATCGCGCAGCTGTGACGTATCGCGTTGTACTCGAATTCCGCATCGCCATAGTGCATGGGCAGCACGTAGTCGTTCCAGTTGATGTAATCCTCGTCCTCGACAGACTCCGAAATGAACTGGTCAAAGTCGCAACCGCTGCGGCGGTTAAAGAAGTCGTAAAAGGCAGCTTTCTTAATCATCCGAGTCCAGGTCAGAGCCGGTCTTTCATTTTGTAGAACAACATACCGAGCGCAATGATCTGATTGCCGAGCCACTGGGTGCCCGGAATTCGCATGTGCTCAAGCCCGGCGAACAGATCATAGCGTTCCATAGTCCCGCCGACAGCGTCAGCCATGATTTCACCCATGACATGCGTCGCGCAGACGCCATGACCGGAATAGCCCTGGGAGTAATAGACGTTGTCGTTGATGCGGCCTGCGGCAATCACACGATTCAAAATGACCCCGATTGTGCCGCCCCACTCATAGTCGATGCGTACGTCCTTGAGTTGCGGGTAGACCTTCAGCATGCGTGGCAGGATGAAGGACTTGATGCTTGCAGGGTCGCGGCCTGAGTAATTGCAGGCGCCGCCAAAGAGCATGCGTTTGTCTGCCGACAGGCGATAGTAGTCGACTACGTTGTTGACGTCGCAGACGGCGACATCTCGCGGGTTGATTTCGGCGACGACCTCATCGGACAGCGGTTCGGTCGCGATGATGTAGCTTCTTGCCGGGAACACCAGGTTCGACAGGTGTTTCGGCTCGAGCCTGCTGTACGCGTTGCCCGCCAGTACGACAGAATTTGCCTCGACGTAACCGTGCGCCGTTTTCACCTTTGGGCGCCTGCCATGCTCGATGCCGACGACCGGCGACTGTTCGAAGATCTGCGCGCCGAGTTCATGGGCCGCACGCGCTTCACCGATGCAAAGGTTCAGCGGGTGTACGTGGCCATCGCGAAAGCAGGCGAACCCGCCATGGAATGCCTCAGTTCCGAGCATTTTACACGTCTGCTCACGGTCCCAGACCTCGAAGGGAAAAGGGAAGTTTCGTCGTGCTCTCTCTTCTGCTTCCTCGTCAAACCAGGCGACTTGCGACAGCTTCGGTGCAACCTCGACATAACCGCTCTTGAGGTCGCACTGAATGCCGTATTTTTCGACGCGGTCATAGATGATTTCGTTACCGCGCCAACGCAGGTCCCAAAGCATGTCGGCGATGCCGTCACCGTGTTTCTTGCGTAGCTTGGCCAGGCCGCTCATTCCATTGATGATCTGCCCGCCATTTCGACCGGACGCGCCCCAGCCAATGCGGTTGGCTTCGACAAGCGCTACGGAAAAGCCGCGCTCAGCGAGGCTCAGCGCGGTCGAAACCCCGGTAAACCCTGCGCCAACAACGCAGACATCCACTGATTTGGCACCTTCGAGTACCGGGTAGTCGGTGACGTCATTAACCGACGCGGCGTAGTACGAGCCGGTGTGTTCTTGTCTTTGGTCAGTCACTTTCATTGGGTAGCGTGTCGTACTGAGGAAGGTCATCGGTGATTTCGTGCCATGTAGCCGTGGATCCGACGTAAACATGATAGGCCGGTGGATGGGGAGGGTTGCCTTCAATCATGCTCATGCTGACGTAGTAATGATCCGGTTCCAGTTCCGGAGCAGCAAGAATGCTCGATCCGCAAATCGAGCAAAAAGACCTGAAATACTTCTCCGATGAGGCGTATGTCTTGACTTGATCCTCACCGGATACGTACCGGAAATCCTTGCGCAAGACGCCCGCAAAAGTGGCGTAGGCGGCGCCGTGAAGGCGCCGGCATTGGGAACAGTGGCAATGACTGAAATCATCAATTTCGCCGTCAACCTCAAACTGAACGCGTCCGCACTCACAATGTCCGTTCATCATGCTGATTCCCCTTCCTCAATGAGTTCATCTCGCCACTCGCTGACATTCATCTCGATTGCGGCGAAGCCGCCGATCCAAACCAGTTCATCCCAAAGGTACAACCAATGAGATAGCCACGCCCAGTACACACCGATTGAAATCAGGGTCGCATACAGCAGGAACTTGACCCTGTTCAGGGTGGACATGAGCTTGCCACCAGAAACGCCATGACTTTGCATCCGCACGATGACCTCAATAGCCAGCAGTATCAGCAGCCATATCACAGCTTCCGCAAGATCAACCCAGGCCAGATCCCGTTCGAGCTTCAGACCGGCAAGGTCGGTGACGACCGGATCATCCGCGATCCAATAAAACTCCGTCGCCGTCGAAAGTTCAGCACAGGTCTGGCTGGTCACCTCCGTGTAATCGAGATTATAGACGTAGGAGACGTCTTCATCGGTGAGGTCACACAGCGTTGATACATTCTCGACCGGCACCGTTGGCAGGTAGTCCATAACTGTGTCGGCGTAGGCAAAAATCGTGTGCGCGATCAATACGATGCAGGCGAGTCGAATGCCCCGAACCGTATGGGCCAACCAGCCTTTCAAATCCTTGTCTTCAAAGACGTAGGTTTCCAGCTCGAACATGAGAAGCAGCAGGAACCACCCGGATTCGTCGATGCTGTTGGCAAATTCTGCGGTCCAGTCGAGAAATGTCGATCCGCCGTGCAGTACGTGACTGGCACGGTCCCAATCCTCGAAAATGTAATACACAAAGTTGATCAACAGCAGCGTGTAGACGGTCCACTTGACGCCCTGCTGCAGCTTGTGCAGCTTTGCCCCATCCATTGCCTTGATTCGTGCAATCATGCGTGGATCATACTGACGCGCCTCGTGAACTGGAATCCATGCCTACAGGCATGGACGCCGAAGTTTTTGGGAATTCCGTAAAGTGAGGAAAGGACTATGTACATGCGAACTATTCTGACTGTTGCTTTGCTCTGGATTCTGGCCGCGGCGGCTCACGCGGCGGAGCCGGAATCCGTCGTGGCCATTATCGGCACTGGAGATATGGGCGATTCGCTAGGCCCGAGATTTGCCGAGCTCGGCTACACCGTCGTCTACGGATCGCGCGATCCGGATGGCGAAAAGGCGCAGGCCGTAGTCAGCCTCACAGGTGAGGGTGCCACCGCAACGACCCAGCGCGAAGCGGCACAGGCCGGAGCCATTGTCATTCTTGCTGTGCCCTGGCCGGCGATGGAAACCGTCGCTCAAAGTCTCGGATCACTCGACGGAAAAATCGTAATTGATGTGTCGTTTCCTCATGAGCAGGGTGATGACGGCTACTACGTGCCAATGCTCGAGACCTCAAGTGCAGAGATGATTCAAGAGTGGAATCCGGGTGCCCGTGTCATGAAGACGTTCGCGCTTCAGGCGAGCTATGTCATCGACGACCCTGGTGTCGTCGGCGGTCCCGTCAGCATTCCGATGGCATCGGATGATCGTGAAGCAAAGGAACAGATTGCAGAAATTATCGTTGCTATGGGGCTCGATCCCATCGACGCTGGACCATTAAGACTGTCACGCGAATTGGAAGCGATGCAGCGTCTCTACGGCGTGGCGTTTTTTCAGCGTCGACAGGCAGCCTGGGAGTTCTATTTCAGGCGTAGCTATTACTGGGAGTGCATTTGGCAGGACGACTGGTCGGAACCTGTTACGGATGCAGACAACCTGGCGCAAATACCCGAGACGCAGGGCGACCCGGTTGACTGTCCCGGGACTCGCTAATGTGACCCGTTTAGACGAGTACGGCGATACTGGGCCGGGGTCTGGCCAACGCATTTTTTGAATGCAGCATAAAACGCCGAGTTGGAGTTGAAGCCGACTGTGAATGCAACATCCAGAACGGCACCATTCTGGCGGTGAGATTCAGATAGCAGAGATTTTGCGTGTTCGATGCGAAAATTATTCAGGTAATCGAAGAAGCTCATGCCAAAACCGGCGTTGATAACCTGCGACAGATGATTAACCGAACACCCGACTGCTCGTGCAAGTTTCGGCAGCGTCATGTCGGGCCGCAGGTAGACCTGTTGAGACAGCATGATCTCGGTGAGTCGATTCTTGTATTCATGCAGCTGTCGCTCATCAAGGCCGGATTTTGCATATTTGTTTCTTCGCGCTCCCCTGGAGGCTACACGGTCAAGAGCCGAGTCCTGACCCATATCCGGGACATCATAGAAGTCCATGATGTTCAACGCAGTATCGCCGCGGAAGGTGATGAACTCCGCACCTTTATAGGTTCCGCCCGACTCGCCTTTGCTGGCCTTCCCGAGCGGATACATCCGGTATTGAAAGGCTATAGTATCGTTCCCTTTCAATATCTCCCCGATCAGTTCATATCGATGGCGATAGTTAGAAAAAAAGTGGCGAAGACTGACGACGAGTTCGTCGTGTGTGCGCTGCACATTCTCCGGGACGTCGCAGTAGAGTCCATTGGAGGCAAGATGGTTTGCGATCGCGACCGGGTCACAGTGATTCCAGGCGTCAAAGTAGCTTTCAACAAATTCAACGGCACGCATCGCTGATCCCAAACACGTTTTACTCAAGTATACACGTTATAGTTGGTCGGCCCGAAATGGGCGCATTTCGGGCCGAAAAAGGCGCTTATTGTGAAAAAAATCATAGCCCATGTGGTTTCAGTCCACTCCGGATCTAACGACGATCTCAGTAAGGAAGAGCACCCGAGCATCCAGATTGAGTTGGATGGTGTTGTCGGCGACCGGCATCGCTCGTTCGAGCGCACGACCTGGGAAGGGGACAAACAAGCCGAGGGAACAACACGACGCAACGAACGCCAGTGGTCGGCAGTATCAGTAGAAGAGTTGGCGAGGATTCAGTCGGACATGGATCTGAATGAGCCACTAACACCGACAGATTTGGGTGCGAATCTCTGTCTGCAGGGAATCAACGAACTGTCGCGATTGCCGAAGGGCACGCTGCTGAAATTTCCTTCAGGCGTTGAACTCATCGTCGAGGAATACAATCCCCCGTGTCATGACATGGGCAAGAAGCTGGCGTCGATCCACACGTCACGATCGGGCGAGAAGTTGTCATCCACCGCTTTCTCAAAAGCCGCCAAGCTAACTCGCGGTGTCGTTGGTGTGGTTGAAGTTGCAGGCACAGTCAATGCGGGAGATGAGGTAGTGGTGGAACTCTACGAGACACCATCCTGGTTGCAGCGCTCTTAGTAGTCAGCTGGTGGCGTGGCGCGAGCCCTCGGTGGCGTCCAGAAAGGCTTGGTTTTGCGTGTGCACTTCGCAACGCGACTGTATTGGCGCAATTCCTTGGAGTAATAAATCTCCGCCCAGAGGTCATCCTTAAGGTGTTCCGTTTTGATCATGGCCAGGGCGATATTGGCTTTAACGGCCGGTGACCACATGGCCGACGTGACATAGCCGATTTCCTTACCCTTGCAGCTCTTGGTGTTGTAAATATATGACTCTTCAGCAGGCTTGTTACCTTCAATGTCGAGCTTGGTCAGCGTGTATTTCGGGCCTCGTTTTTTCTCCTCGAGCAGCGCGGCGCGGCCACTGAAATGCGGTTTGTCGAAATCAACCAGCCATCCGAGGCTGAGCTCAAATGGTGTCTGGTCATGATTCAGATTTACGGTCAGAAGCGCCTCATTGAATTCCATGGCCGGCATAATGAACGCGGCCTCGAGCCTGGTCATATTCGTTGCCGTCTCGCCAAATGGCTGGATGCCGTAGTCTTCGCCCGCGGCATAGAGCTCGTCCCACATTTGCACGCCAAGATCCCTGGGAATCCATAGCTCGTAGCCGAGATCGCCCGTGAATCCTGTGCGCGAGACCATAAGCGTCTCGCCATGGAATGGGAAGAACTGGATGTCGAACGGTTTGGCCGTGTCGATGCCATCCAGTCCCATCTTCTTGAGCGTCGCGCATGATGTAGGCCCTTGCAGCGCCAGTGCGGCGATATCGTCCGTAACGTCTGTGATCGTAACGTCGTCGAACCCGAACGCAGCCTTCTTGAGCCAGGCCGTGCAGGGACTGCCACACGTCAACATGAACTTGTCATCGGCGAGCTTGAAGATCGTACCATCGTCAATCATGCGACCTTCGTCGGTGCACCAGACACAGTAGGCGACACGATTCAGGCCGATCTTCCTGACGTCGCGTGTGACCATACGATTGAGCATGGCTTCGGCATCACGGCCCGTGATCTCGTATTTCTGCATTGGACAGATATCGTAGGTGCCACAAGTATTGCGCACACAGAAATACTCGTATTCGCCGTCGTAGTAACACTCGGCAAACTTGTAGCCATTCCAGACTTGCCAGGCATCGCGGATATTCAGCTCTTTCGCCCGTGGATAGAAAGCGGTCAGCTTGGGTCGTTCACCGGCATATGGGTCAGTTGTTGTCATGGTCTACTCATCGTAGAAGTCGTCTTCTGGCACAGTATTTTGTTTACGAAGGTCTATCAGGATTTCTCGCGCCGCATTGGCGCCGCACACTGCCGATACGCCGCCACCCGGATGGGTTGAAGAACCGCACATGTACATATTTTTCACCGGCATGCGGTACTGGCCATAGCCAGGGAACGGCCGGTTGAAGAACAGCTGGTCAATCGTAAGCTCGCCCTGGAAAATATTGCCTTCAGTGAGTCCGATCTCGTTTTCGATCTCATGTGGCGTGCGCACCTCCATGTGCACGATCAGGTCTCTGAATCCCGGACTGTAGCGTTCAATTTTGTTGATGACGGATTCACCAAATGCATCGCGTTTCTCCGGTGTCCAGGGTCCGTCTGCGAGCTTGGGTGGGCAATACTGTACAAAGTTCGACATCCAGTGCTTGCCGACCGGGGCGACGGTTGGGTCCCAGGCTGACGGGATGACCGACTCGACAAACGGATCATCCGACCAGGTACCGCGCTTCCAGCAGTCGTAGGCGCGTTCCATGGTTTCTAGCGACCCGGAAAAGGTTTGTCCGCCACGGTTTGCATACTTGTTGTCGGGAACTCCAGTAAATTTCGGTAGCTCGGACAGAGCGATATTGACCTTGCCCGATGAGCCGCGAATCTTGAAGTTCTTTGCTCTCTTGTAGATGCCGTCTGGCAGGTCGTTCTTGTCCATGATGCGTGTGAATGTGCGCTTCGCATCGAGATTGGAAACAACAATTCGCGCCGTGATCTCATCGCCGTTCTCCAGAACAACGCCGGTCGCCTTGCCATTCTTGACGAGCACCCGTTGGACACCCGCGTCGGTCCTGATCTCCGCGCCGAATTCCGTCGCTGCTGATGCTATCGATTTGGAGATCGCGCCCATACCGCCGCGCGCCAGACCCCAGGCACCAATGCTGCCATCGACATCACCCATCACATGGTGCAGCAGGATGTAGGAAGAGCCTGGTGAATAAACGCCCAGCGCGGTGCCGATAATGCCGGGACTCGCCATGGCTGCCTTAATGAGGTCGGTCTCGAAGTAGTCTTCAAGAAATTCGGCCGCGCTCATCGTGAAGAAGCGCACGTACTCGTAGATTTCTTTCTCGCCCAGCGCCCAAAACTTCTTGGCGAGCCAGAGCATTTCCATGATGTCGCGTGGCCGGAACGACGATGGCTCAGGCGGAGTGCGCATCAGGGTCTTGCGAATCAATTGCGAGTACCGCGTCAGGTCCGTCTCGAGTCGGTGCATTGCATCCGCATCGTGCGGCGAATGGCGCTTGAGTTCGAGGTGTGCGGCCTCCGCATCGTGATAGCCGATTAGCCTGTCGTCGCCATCGCCGAAATTTATCGTGCTGAGGTAGGGCACGAGAATCAGCCCGTGCCGTGCGAGGTCGAGGTCCCGGTGGATCGCCTGTCGCATCATGCTGCAGACATAGGAGCAGCTGGAGTACTTCCAGCCCTCGTGCAATTCACGAGTAACGGCAGCACCACCGATATACTCGTTTTTCTCCAACACAACGACGTTCAGTCCGGCTTTCGCCAGGTAGGCCGCGTTGGTTAGACCGTTGTGGCCGGCACCAATAATGATCGCGTCGTAGTTGCTCATCGGAGCACCTCGCGAGCAGCGTTATGCCCTGCAGCACCAACGATATCTCCACCGGGATGGCTTCCTGCACTGCAGAGAAATAGTCCGGGAACCGGCGTACTGTACTGTGCAGCACCGTAGGTGGGGCGCATCATCAGTAGCTGATCCGTCGCGAATTCGGTGTGGTGCCAGTGACCGCCCGTGACGCGGTACTCACGTTCGAGGTCCGCCGGCGTCAGGAACTCGCTGTGAATGATTTGCTCGCGAATGCCAGGCGCATACTGAGCGATAGTGTTGATTGCGCGATCACACATTTCGTCGCGGGCAGAATCGGTCCAGCCGCCTTTCAACGCATACGGTACGTACATGACGTGTGCCGACAAGACGTGATGACCATCCGGTGCCATAGAGTTGTCGTGCATGCTGGGAATGACGACCTCCAGAACCGGGCTGTCGGGGCACTCACCATACTTTGCGTGGTCAAACGCGAACTCAATGGCATCCATCGTTGGCGCAATGATCATGCGACCGTCGGGCTGCTCGAGTCCGTCAAATTCGGGCAGGCTGTTCAACGCCAGGTGGAGCTTTGCGACATAGCCATCGCAACGCAGTCGCTGCACGCGATTGGTAAATCCAATGTCGAGGTTTTCGACGCCGACGAGATTGAGAAAAGTGGTCTTGGGGTCCGCGGCGGAGATCACGTTGCTCGCTTCGATCTTTTCGCTATCTGCCAGTTGTACGCCACTGGCTACCAGGCCGTTCTCATTGCTGCTGATCAGCACGCGATCGACCATTGCATCACATCGAATTTCGGCGCCCGACGTAGTTGCCGACGAGGCGAGGGCATCTATCAGCCCGCTGACTCCGCCCGACGGAATGGAGTGAGTCCTTTCTTCGGCCAGGCGATAGAGCAATGCGAGAACGGCGCTGTTCGGCGAACGCGGTGCCATCTTCGCACCGATCAGGCCATCCCAGCTCAGCGTAGCTTTAACGAGTTCGTCTTCGAAATTTTCGTCCATGAGGTCGCGCATCGGCAACGTCGCGACTCGTACGAATTCCTGCATGTCCTTCTTGCCAAGCATCCGAACGTTTAGCCCCAAACGCCCAAACGTCAGTAAACTGGACATGTCCGTAGCGCCGATACGGGGCATGGTCTTCAACCAGGAAGGCTTCAACGCACTGGCAAACCGGCGCATGAGCCGCATGTAGTCCTGGTAGGTGGCTTTGTCGTCGGCGCCGGCTCCGCTCAACGCGCCCCGATCGACAACGACATGCTCTCCATCTGCGCCCAGCCCTATTGTTGGCAGTTGATTACCGGTGACATCAAGCCCGTGCGACGCGAGCTTCAGGTCAGCGGCAATCTTGCTCGAGAAATGGCTGACCGAATGGGCGACAGAAACATGAAAATTCGGGTGAAACTCCCGATCTGCGCCCAGGCCACCGGGAGAACCGGCGGCTTCGAGAACCAGCACTTTCTGACCGCTCTGCGCCAGGTAAGCTGCACAGACCAGCCCGTTGTGTCCTGCGCCAACAATGATTGAGTCGTACTTCCCCAACGTCATACACCGCTTCTTGATTCTTATTACGGGTTTTGTACGTTAGATAGCGCACCATTGCGAGGCATCCGTGCCTACACGCTCGCGACATTGACCCCTAACTGTCAGGCGGTGGTGTCGCGCGTGCCCGGGCCGGGGCCCAGAAAGGCTTTTGTGTGCGAGTGCATTGGACCACGCGGCTGTAGTGCCGCAGTTCTTTCTGGTAGTAGATTTCGGCCCAGAGTTCGCCGTGCAGGTGTTCGGTTCTGATCATTGCCAGAGCAATATTCGCTTTAACCGCAGGTGACCACATGGCTGAAGTCACATACCCGATATCCTTCGAGCAACGCTTGTTCTTGTAGATGTATGAACCCTCGGCCGGCTTATTGCCTTCGATGTCGAGTTTGGTCAGGGTGTATTTCGGCCCGCGTTGTTTCTCCTTCAACAGCGCCTTGCGGCCGCTGAAGTGCGGTTTGTCGAAATCGACCAACCAGCCCAGGTTCAGTTCGAACGGTGTCTGGTCATGCTCGAAGTGCACGGTTCTGAGTGCTTCGTTGAATTCCATCGCAGGCATGATGAATGCAGCCTCGAGCCTGGTCATATTGGTTGCGGCTTCACCAAATGGCTGAATGCCGTAATCCTCGCCAGCTGCGTAGAGATCGTCCCACAGCTGGAGGGCGAGGGCGGTCGGAATCCAGAGCTCATAACCGAGATCACCGGTGAATCCGGTTCGTGACACCATGAGTGTGTTGCCATGGAACGGGAAGTGCATGATGTCGAACGGTTTAGCTGTGTCGATACCGTCCAGTCCCATTCTCTTGAGGACGGCGCATGAGGTGGGCCCTTGCAGTGATAATGCGGCTAATTCGTCCGTCACGTCGGTGACGCTGACATCATCGAAGCCGAACGCGCTTTTTTCCAGCCACGCGGTACAAGGACTGCCACAAGTCAGCATGAACTTGTCGTCGGCGAGTTTGAAAATCGTGCCGTCGTCGATCATGCGGCCTTGGTCCGTGCACCAGACAGTGTAGGCAACGCGATTGAGACCGATCTTCCTGACATCCCGCGTCATCATGCGGTTCAACATGGCTTCGGCATCACGACC
>Ga0070724_10001035_pt1 | contig 17544 bp, 15 predicted proteins | sample tdDd001_FD_67278 | JGI IMG/M metagenome (GOLD analysis project Ga0070724, IMG submission 67278) | Marine sediment microbial communities from the Atlantic coast under amendment with organic carbon and nitrate - tdDd00.1 | ecosystem: Environmental > Aquatic > Marine > Coastal > Sediment | place... | reverse complement strand
GTGCGCGCGGTGTATCTGGCAGACAAAAAACGCCCCAGCCACGTCCACGGGCTGATGGCCGACAAAGGGATTTCCATTCAGGACATGCTGACGAATTTCATGGCCGATGGCGGCGTCGTGATCATGTGCGGAGCGTGTTCCAAGGCGGCAGGGCTGACCAAGGCCGACTATATTGACGGCATCCAGATGGGGAATTTTCCGCTGATCGAAAGCTGGCTGTTCAACCCCGATGTAAAAACGCTGGCCTGGTAAGGCCCGGCGACAGACAGATCAAGGCGGCCTTTTGCGGTCTCAAACGGCCGCCCGACAATCGCTTCTTTCAAAACGCTTGAATCTGATGTATGGCCGCACAATCTGTGACGTGACGCCCAGACCCCGGCGTCCTGAGAAGATAAACGGGTCGGCGGCAATGGGGCCGCCATGCAAAACGGGAGACCCGGAGGGCCGGGAGTGCTCCCATAAGGATACGCTACATGTTTAACGTAACGACCAAATCAATGCAGTGGGGCGATGAAACGCTGACACTGGAAACGGGCAAAGTTGCCCGTCAAGCCGACGGTTCCGTCATTGCAACGCTGGGCGAAACCAGCGTCATGGCGAACGTGACCTTTGCAAAGGCACCGAAACCCGGTCAGGATTTCTTTCCGCTGACGGTGCACTACCAAGAGAAATACTATGCCGCCGGTAAAGTGCCGGGTGGCTTCTTCAAGCGTGAGGCCCGCCCCACCGAGAAAGAAACCCTGACCGCGCGTCTGATCGACCGTCCGATTCGCCCGCTGTTCGTCCCCGGCTTCAAGCACGAAGTCCTGGTGATGTGCACCGTGCTGTCGCACGATCTGGAAAACGATCCCGATGTTGTCGCGATGATCGCTGCCTCGGCCGCGCTGACCATTTCGGGCGCACCGTTCATGGGCCCGATCGCCTGTGCGCGCGTTGGATTTGTTGACGGCGAATACACGCTGAACCCGTCCGTGGACGACATGCAGGATCTGCGCAACAACCCCGAGCAGCGCTTGGACCTGGTTGTGGCCGGCACCAAAGACGCCGTGATGATGGTGGAATCCGAAGCTTACGAGCTGACCGAGACCGAAATGCTGGGCGCCGTGAACTTTGCTCACCAGCAGATCCAGCCGGTGATCGACCTGATCATTGATCTGGCCGAAGACTGCGCCAAAGAGCCGTTCGATTTCGTCGCACCCGATTACGCGGACCTGTACGACGTTGTGAAAGCCGCCGGTGAGGACGCAATGCGTGCCGCCTATGCGATCACCGACAAGCAAGAGCGCGTTGCCGCCGTTTCGGCCGCCAAAGACGCAATCAAAGCAGGCCTGACCGAAGAACAGCTGGAAGACGCGAACCTGGGCTCGGCCCTGAAGAAGCTGGAATCCGGCGTTCTGCGCGGCACTGTCGTGAAAGAAGGCAAACGGATCGACGGTCGTGCGCTGGATCAGGTTCGCCCGATCGTAGCCGAAACCGGCCTGCTGCCGCGGACCCACGGGTCGGCGCTGTTCACCCGCGGGGAAACTCAGGGTCTGGTCGTGACCACGCTGGGCACCGGCGATGACGAACAGTTCATCGACGCGCTGCACGGCAATTTCAAATCGAACTTCATGCTGCACTATAACTTCCCTCCCTATTCGGTTGGTGAAGTTGGTCGTGTGGGCGGCCCCGGCCGTCGCGAGATTGGCCACGGTAAACTGGCATGGCGTGCGCTGCAGGCTGTTCTGCCCGCCGCGACCGATTTCCCGTATACCCTGCGTCTGGTTTCGGAAATCACTGAATCCAACGGCTCGTCCTCGATGGCGTCGGTCTGTGGTGGCTCGTTGTCCATGATGGACGCCGGTGTGCCGCTGAAAGCCGCCGTTGCCGGTGTGGCCATGGGTCTGATCCTGGAAGACGACGGCGACTATGCCGTTCTGACCGACATCCTGGGTGACGAAGACCACCTGGGCGACATGGACTTCAAAGTGGCCGGTACCGAAAACGGTATCACGTCGCTGCAGATGGACATCAAAGTCGCAGGCATCACCCCCGAGATCATGGAGAAGGCCCTGGCACAAGCCAAAGACGGCCGTCTGCACATCCTGGGCGAGATGAACAAAGCGCTGTCCGACACTGCTGAATTCTCGGCTCACGCACCGCGTATCGAGACCATGCAGATCCCCACCGACAAGATCCGTGAAGTGATCGGCTCGGGCGGTAAGGTCATCCGCGAAATCGTCGAAGTGTCGGGCGCCAAGGTCGATATCAACGACGACGGCATCATCAAGATCGCCTCGCCGAACGGTGAAGCCATCCAGAAGGCCTATGACATGATCTATTCGATCGTGGCAGAGCCGGAAGAAGGCAAGATCTACAAAGGTAAGGTCGTGAAGATCGTCGATTTCGGCGCCTTTGTGAACTTCTTTGGCAAGCGCGACGGCCTGGTCCACGTGTCCCAGATCGAAAACCGCCGCCTGAACCATCCTTCGGACGTGTTGAAGGAAGGCCAGGAAGTGTGGGTCAAGCTGCTGGGCTTTGATGATCGCGGCAAGGTACGCCTGTCGATGAAAATCGTGAACCAGGAGACCGGCGAAGAAGCCGCGCCCGAGAAAAAAGACGAAGAGTAATCTTTGTCCAAGCGAATTTGGAAAGCCCCGGTCATTGGCCGGGGCTTTTTGTTTTGGAGGCTTGATCCGAAGGGGCGCCTGCGGCGCGCTGGATGTCTCGGCGGTGCCGCCTCGGGTTGGAGGGGACCTAGAGCGCGGTTTTTCCCCCTGAACGGCGGAATGGGATCGGGCATAGAGGAGAGATCAGGCAGGCCACCTGACACATGCCACGACGCTCGCGGAAACGGTGTTCGCAAGGGCTCCGGGGGGTTTTGCACACAGAAGGCAGAACCCCCGAAACGCGGGGGCGACGTGGGACAGGTCAGGCGGAAACCGACCCGGTGGTCCAATCAAAATCCCCGCAGTTTCGGCTGCGGGGATCGCGTTTGTGAGGGGCGGATCAGGCCGGGTATTTGGTGGTCCGCAGGTAGGGGAGCTTGATGTCCACCTCGCCGAATTTTTCGACGGCCTGTTCATCGGACAGCGACAGGGCAACGATCACATCCTGGCCAGCGACCCAGTTCGCGGGGGTGGCGATGGGCGTGCCAAAGGTGGCCTGCAACCCGTCCAGCGCGCGCAGGACCTCGGCAAAGTTGCGACCCACGGACATCGGGTAGGTCATGATCAGCTGCACCTTTTTGTCAGGCGAGATGATAAACACCGAGCGCACCGACGCGGAATCCGCCGCGGTGCGCCCATCGGGCAGGTAGGCCTCGGCTGGGAGCATGTCAAAGAGTTTGGAGACCTCCAGCGATTCGTCCGCGATGATCGGGAAACCGGCCTTGGCACCCGAGAAGCCCTCGATGTCGGATTTCCATTTGACGTGCTCGGCGGCGCTGTCCACGGACAGGCCGATTACCTTGGTGTTGCGGGCGACCCATTCATCGGCCAGCTGCGCGACGGCCCCGAATTCGGTGGTGCAAACGGGGGTAAAATCCTTGGGGTGGGAAAACAGGATCGCCCAGCTATCGCCAATCCAATCATGGAACGTGATCGTCCCCTGGTCGGTTTCAGCGGTGAAATTCGGAACGATGTCGTTGATTCGCAGGCCCATGATGGTTCCCCTATGGTTGTCAAAGTTACATATTGATTATTAGATACGTTCTAAATCGCATTATTTCACCCCACTGCATGACGTTTTTTCAAAGGGCGACAGAGTGTCGCAAAAATTGCCCCCAGCGTAATTTGATCAAATTACCAACAGCAATCGCAGAACCGCTTGCAGTAGGTCAAATCCCCTGACAAACTGCGCGCAACGCTGCGGCAAGACATTCTGCATAACGGAATTCACGCGCAGGACGGGAACCGCTTTTGGAGGTCAAAGATGATCGAGAAACGTCAATTCTATATCAATGGTGAGTGGGTAAACCCCGCGCAACCGCATGATCACGAAGTGATCAACCCTTCTACCGAAGAGCCCTGCGCGATCATTTCGCTGGGCAGCCCCGCGGATGCTGATGCGGCCGTTGCCGCGGCCAAGGCAGCCTTTCCTGCGTGGATGAACACCCCCCCGGCCGAACGTATCGCGCTGGTCGAAAAGCTGCTGGAAATCTACAAGCGGCGCGGCGCTGAAATGGGCGAGGCTATCTCGATCGAGATGGGCGCGCCGATTGATATGTCCACCACGTCTCAGGTGGGCGCGGGCACGTGGCACATCTCGAATTTCTTGCGTGCTGCCAAGGGGTTCGACTTTGTCCGTCCGCTGGGAAGCCACGCCCCCGAGGACCGGATCGTCCACGAACCCGTGGGCGTTTGCGCCCTGATCACCCCGTGGAACTGGCCGATGAACCAGGTCACGCTGAAGGTCGTCGCAGCAGCCATCGCGGGCTGCACGATGGTGCTGAAACCATCCGAGGAAAGCCCGCTGGACGCGATCCTGTTCGCCGAAATGATGGACGAGGCCGGTTTCCCCAAAGGCGTGTTCAACCTGGTAAATGGTGACGGCATGGGCGTTGGCAACACCCTGACGGGCCACCCGGATGTGGATATGGTCAGCTTTACCGGATCGACCCGCGCAGGGATTGCGATCTCGCAAAACGCGGCGATGACGCTGAAACGCGTCCACCTGGAGCTGGGCGGCAAAGGCGCCAACATCATCTTTAACGATGCAGACGAAAAAGCCGTGAAACGCGGCGTGCTGCACATGATGAACAACACCGGCCAGTCGTGCAACGCACCCAGCCGGATGCTGGTGCAAAAGGACGTCTATGAACAGGCGGTGGAAACCGCAGCCGAGGTCGCAAGCAAGGTCACCGTTGGCCCCGCCAGCGAACACGGCCGCCACATCGGCCCCGTCGTGAACGAAGCGCAGTGGAACAAGATCCAGGGCCTGATCCAGAAGGGTATCGACGAAGGCGCACGTCTGGTTGCGGGCGGTCTGGGCCGTCCCGACGGGCTGAACAAGGGCTTTTACGTGCGTCCCACCGTATTCGCGGACGTCACCAACGAGATGACCATCGCGCGCGAGGAAATCTTTGGCCCGGTGCTGTCGATCATCCCGTTCGACACCGAAGAAGAGGCGGTCCAGATCGCCAATGACACGGTTTACGGGCTGACCAACTATGTTCAGACCACGGACGGCGACAAAGCCAACCGGGTGGCGTTGCAGCTGCGCTCGGGGATGGTGGAAATGAACGGTAAATCGCGCGGCGCGGGCGCGCCCTTTGGCGGGATGAAGCAGTCCGGCAACGGGCGCGAAGGCGGCGTTTGGGGCATCGAGGACTTCCTCGAGGTCAAATCCGTGGCTGGCTGGACCGCGGAATAACCGCAACACCATTGCAAGACAGGTTGATCCGGGGCTATCACGGCCCCGGATTTCTTTTGTGAAAGGGCTGCGTGTGGCCAATCCCCTGTCCATCCACCCGTCGATCCAGCGATTTGTGCCGGATACGGTGCTGAAACGGGATGTGTTTTCCGAAACCATCATGGGACATCTGGCCGAGGACCCTGCGGTCAAGGCCGTGTTGCGCCGTCTGGATGGGGTGCCGTGGTGGGCGCGTCCGCTGTCGCAATGGCTGGCCCGCAAAGAGGCGCGCGGCCTGCGCGCCGTGCAAGGAATCGAAGGCGTTCCGATCCTGCTTGAGGCGGACGCGGGCGGCATTCTGCGCGTCTGGTCCGAAGGCACCCCGCTGCATCTGGCGAAACCGTCCGATGCGCTGTGGTACCGCGACGCCAAGCGCCTGCTGCGCGACATGCGGCGCCGGGGCGTGTGCCATAACGATATTGCCAAGCCGCAAAACTGGCTGATGACACCGGACGGGCGCGCGGCGGTGATTGATTTCCAGCTGGCCTCGGTACATCGGCGGCAGGGGAAACTGTTCCGCGTCGCCGCACGCGAGGATCTGCGGCACATGCTGAAACAGAAACGCAGCTTTGCGCGGGATCTGCTGACCCCGTCCGAACGCGCGATGCTGGCGCGGAAATCCCTGCCCTCGCGGGTTTGGATGGCGACGGGCAAGAAGGTCTATAATTTCGTGACCCGGCGATTGATGAACTGGTCCGATGGCGAGGGCACCGAAAACCGCATCGCCGAGGACGGCCCCGCCATTCGCGACGCATTGATGGCGCGCGGCGCGCGGGACGTGGCCTTTGCGGCCTATGCGCTGCCTGCGGGGGGCGTGGGGCTGTATGCCTTTGCCGAGGCCGGCGGGCCGCTGGAAATGCCTGCGGACGGGCCGCAGCCGACCTTGTTACAGGTGGTCAGCGCCCTGCCCCGCGATGCGGAGGGCGCGGTGCGCGTGGACCTGCTGGAGCTGATCGCGACCAATCGTCTGGACGAGCTGGAGCAGCTGCGCGGCGCGGATCCGGCGCTGGAAACGGTGCTGCATCCGATCGTCGCCAGCCGTCTGAACCTGACAGACCGCAGCATGAAGTGATCAGAACGGCACCTTGGCGCGGAAGGACATGCCCTTGCCGCTGTCGGGGTGACTGATGCGCAGCTGTTCGGAATGCAGCATGAGGCGCGGGTAATCCGCCGCCTGGCCGGTCGCATAGAGCGGATCGCCCAGGATCACATGCCCCAGCGCCAGCATATGCACCCGCAGCTGATGGCTGCGCCCGGTGCGCGGCAACAGGCGGACGCGGGATTCCTGAGCATTGGATTTCAGGACGCGGTAATCGGTGACGGCGGGTTTACCGTTTTCGTGATCCACCATCTGACGGGGCCGATTGGGCCAATCCACAATCAGCGGCAAATCCACGGTGCCGGTCTTGGGCTCGAGCAGCCCGTGCACCCGCGCGACATAGGTCTTTTTGGTGGTGCGTTTTTCAAACTGCATGGACAGGTTGCGCTGTGCGTGCGGTGTCAGCCCAAACACCATCACGCCCGAGGTATCGCGGTCCAGACGGTGCACCAAGAGGGCCTCGGGGAAGATGGCCTGGATGCGGGAAATCAGGCAATCGGCCAGATGTTCGCCCCGCCCCGGTACAGACAACAGCCCCGATGGTTTGTTCACCACGATGATCTCATGATCCTGATGCAGGATGTCGAGAGGATCATTTGGCGGGGTATACTCAGAGCTGAACGTCATGCCGCTGACCTACGCCGGAGTGCTTTGGGGTGCAAGCCCGTGCCGCCCCCGCCAGCGCGCGCGGAAAGGGCGGGATTTGAGTATTTTTGGCAAGATGAAAGCGCGGGCGCGCGATCAAAGGCCGCGCGGGCCAGTTCTGTCCCCGCGCGGCGCTGGTATGATCAGTAGATCGTATAGCCGCCGTCGATCACGAAACACTGGCCGGTGTGATAGCTGGACAGGTCGCTCATCAGGTAGGCGGCGATCCCGCCATAGTCATCGGGGCGGCCAAACCGGCGGGCCGGAATGCGCGGGATCACGGATTTGACGAACTTGTCGTTGGACATCAGGCCCGAGGTCATTTCGGATTCGGCATAGCCGGGCAGGATCGCGTTGACGGTGATGCCGTGGCGGGCCATTTCCACCGCCGTTGCCCGCACCAGCGAGTTCAGCGCGCCCTTGGAGGCGCCGTAATGTTCGTTAAACGCGGCCCCGTCGATCGAGGCGACCGAAGAGGTGCAGACCAACCGGCCAAACAGATCACCCTGCGCGCCGCGCTCGATCATGTGGCGGGCGGCAACCTGAAAGCTGCGGACCACGCCGTCCACATTGGCGGCCATCAGATCGCGCCATTCCGAGGCCGTCCGGTCCACAAAGGATTTCGCCCCGCCGCCGACACCGGCATTGGCGATCATGCCATCCACCCGCCCGTGCTGTTCCAGGGTCTGGGCCATGGCCGCGTCGATCTGATCCCAGTCGCAGACATCGCAGGTCAGCGCCGTATGTGTGCCGCCACGGGTGTTGATCTGGTCCAGCGCGGCGGCGTTTTTATCCGGGTTCCGGCCCCAGATGGCGATGCTTGCGCCCAGCTGAGCCAGGGTGTTGGCCATCCCCAGTCCCAGGCCTCCGTTTCCGCCGGTCACCACGATGATGCGGCCCGACAGATCAAACGGGTGTGATTTTGTCATGGTCTTTCCTCCTTGCTTCCCAGGATCAGGATAGTCGGGCGCGCGGTGAAAACCACGGCAGAGTTTGACATGAACGCTGCGTCGTTCTTTGATGCGGGGCGCAATAGGGAGAGGGAACCCATGTCCAAAATGCAGTTTCAGACGGTCTTGTATAACCAAGAGGGCGCGGTGGTGGTGATCACGCTGAACCGGCCCGAGGCGCTGAACGCGCTGTCGGTACAGATGCGGGCCGAGCTGGCCGCTGCATTGCGCATGGCCGAAGAGGACCCGGAAATCCGGGCGATTGTCCTGACCGGCGCGGGGGAGCGGGCGTTTTGTGTCGGGCTGGACCTGAAGGAAATCTCGGGCGATCCGGGCACGCTGAGCCGCGCCACGGACGGGCCGCCGGTGGACACGCCGACCAAAGCGCTGGAGGCCTGCACCTGCCCGGTGATTGCGGCGGTGAACGGGTTCGCGATCACCGGCGGATTCGAGCTGGCGCTGGCCTGCGACATGGTGCTGGCCTCGGACAATGCCAGTTTCGGGGACACTCATGTGGCGGTGGGCGCGATGCCGGGATGGGGGCTGTCGCAGCGCCTGTCGCGCATCATCGGACCGGGGCGCGCGAAGGAGATGCATTTTGGCGGCAAACGCATCACTGCGCAGACGGCCGAGGCCTGGGGGCTGGTGAACCGGGCGGTTCCGATGGCTGATCTATTACCGCAAGCCATTGAAATGGCGCAAGGTTTTGCCAAGCCTGATCCAGGCATCCTGCGGGAAATGAAACGGGTGGTGGATCAGGGCTTGGGTCTGCCATTTGGGGAGGCGATGAAATTGGAGGGCGCGGCGGCCCGCGCGTGGAACAGCCGCGCCAAGCCGGTGGATGTGACGCAAAAGGGCTGAGCCGACATCCGACACCCGACAGGCCTGTGCGGGATGCGCCGTCGGATTTGAGTATTTTTGGCAAGATGAAATCAGGCGGGCGCGTCTTGGATCGGGGCTCTTGTCCGGGCGGCGGTCAAGAGGGGCTGTGTCGGTGTCCACTGCGCCGGGTCCTGAGGCTGGAGGCGGGTTAGGGCCGCAACGATGGGCGCGGCGCCCAGACGATTGGCGAAGGTCAGGATGCCACCCCAGGCCGTGGGAAATCCAAGCGCGTGGACGCTGAGCAGGTTCAGGTCGCGGGCCGGGATGCCCTGGGCCAGCAGGGCTGTGGCGTCGTTGATCTGGGCCAGCAAGAGCCGGAGGCGCAGGTCCTCGGCGGGGATGGGGTGCGTCGGGTGGCGGGCGAAATGCGCCTCTTCGCGGCACAGGTCCTCGACCAGAGGGTCGATCACCTTGCCTTCGCCGCCGGGGTAACGGTACCAGCCAACGCTGGCCTTCTTGCCCAGGCGGCCTTCTTGGACGGCGCGGTCGGCGATGGGGATGTAGCGGCGCGCGGGATCGCGGGGCTGTCGCTGGCGGATCGCGTAGGCCACGTCGGTGCCGATCAGGTCCTGGGATTCGTAGACGCCCATGGCATAGCCGAACTGTTCCATTGCCTCGTCGATTTCCCAGGGGGTGGAGCCGTCCATCAGCAAGGAATCAGCGGCGTGGAGCAGGCCCATCATCATCTGTTCGCTGGTAAAGCCCGCCGGGGTCGCCATCACCGAGGTTTTCCCGATCTGGGCGACCAGCGCCTGCGCCGTCTGATGGGCCTGCGGATCGGTGCCTGCGGGCAAGGCCAGTTCAACGATACGGGATTGGGCCACGGGGGCGAAGAACTCGGCCCCCAGCAGATATTGCGGGTCGGGCAGCAAGGCGGCGAGCTGGGTCAGGCTGGGGCCGGCCAGATTGGTCAGCATCGGCGTGCGGGCGGGCATGTGCCGCAACAGGGTGGCCTTGTGGGGGATGGGATCAATGGTGCGGTCGATCACAAGATCACACCCAACGGCGCCCGCGGGCTGGGTCGAGAGCGTGAGATTGGCCACGGGACCGGCTCCGACCAGACGTTTCAGGTAGAATTGGGCGCGTTCCAGGCTGCTGTCGTCCTCTTCCAGAAACAGCACGGATATGCCCGCCCGGGCCAGGGACAGCGCGACGCCCAGCCCGGTCGCAGCCCCGCCCAACACCGTGACCCGCCGAAGCTGGGGGCCCGTCAGGCTGCCCGTCATGGGACCGTGTTCCAGCGCCGTCAAATAGGCGCGGTTGGTGGCAATTTCGGCCACGCTCAGGTCAGAGATCAGGGGGATTCGCATTGGCGGAGGGTCAGCCCAGGAACTGGTTTTCCTGGATCAGATCCAGCAGCTCTTGCAGGGATTGATCGAAGCTTTTGCCCGAGGTGTCCAGATTGACCAGCGCCTTATCATAGAGCGCTTCGCGGCTGGTCAGGATGGATTTCAGCTCTTTCATGGCTTCGGGGTTGCCGGCCATCGGGCGGGTGTCGCCCTGATCACGGACGCGGTCCATATGTTCGGTGGGCGAGGCTTTGACCCAGACGGTGTGGAACCTGTTCAGCAGGGTCATATAGGTGTCGGGCGCGGCGACGATGCCACCGGCGACGGCCAGAATCATCGTGTCATGGGTCTGGACCACGCGGGTCACGGCCTGGGCCTCGAGCTTGCGATAGCCCTCTTGACCATAGAGCGCCATGACCTCGTTGACGGGCATGCCGGATTGCTCTTCGATTTCGCGGTTCAGCTCGACGAAGGGGATGTTCAGCGTTTCGCCCGCACGCTGGCCCAGCGTGGATTTACCCGCACCGCGCAGCCCGATCAGACAGATGCGATGCGCGCGCATTTCCTGGCTGCTTTCGGGGCGCAGCATGTGCATGACCTGCTGGCGGGTCTCGGTGTTGGCCGAGCGATAGAGATCAGCGACGCGCAGGGCCTCGGAGGACCAGGGGTCTTCTTCGGTCATTAACCATTCGATGCGATGATCCAGCGCGATGGCGACCCGCTGCAATAGCCCGATCGAGATATTGCCCTCGCCCGCCTCGAGCTGTGCCAGATAGCGCGGCGACACGCCCGAGATTTCCGACAGCACGCGGCGGGGGATGCCCTTGCGTTCGCGCGCCTTGCGGACACGTTCGCCGACGCGGGTGATCAGCGCACGGACTTCTTGCTCTCCCATGGACCGGGATTCGCTGGGCGTGGATTCGCCGCGGAAGTTCGTGATTTCACCCATTGGCCCTCGCTCTGTGCGTAATAGCGCAAAAAGCGTGATGCCTATGCACTATATTTCACATATTAGCGTGAATTTCGGGCAATGTGCAATGAAATTCGACCGCGCGCCGGGCGTCAGGCCTGATCCTCAGATACCAGCAAAGAGGTCACGATGTCCACAATTTCAGCCGGGGGCGCTGCTTTCTGGAACGCGTCGGCCACGGTGAAAACGCAGACGAATTTGCCGGTGAAACAGACCACCCCATCCTGCCGCGCAATGACACGGAACGCGATCGAGGTCGCGCCCAGCCGAACCGGATCGACCTGGCACATCAGGCGATGGCGCGGCGTGACCGGGGACGTGAAATCCAGGCTCATATGCACAAAAGGCGTGCCGATGTTGCGGTCCAGCTCCATCTGGAACCAGCCGTCGCCGCCCAGATGTTGCTCCCACCAGGCATTGATCGCGTCCAGCGCAAACCAGGGCAAACGGGCGGTATAGGCGATCCGCGCAGGGTCGCAATCGCCCCAAGTCACGCGGATCTCGTGGACGAAATGCGGCTGTTTTTCAGTCATGTTCAGTAGGTCTCGACGTGATATCTGCCTTCTTCGCGCATCGTGTCGCGCAGGGCAACCCACTGGGTTCCAATGCTTTCGGCAATATTGGTAAAGGCTTTCTCGACGCCCTCCTCCATCCCGCGCAACCCGCAGATATAGATATGGGTGTTGGGATCGGACAGCATTTCGGCCACGGCGTCCTCTTGGGCGGCCAGACGGTCCTGCACGTATTCACGTGGCTGATCCGGCAGGCGGCTGAACACCATATGCGTTTTCAGCAGGCTTTCGGGGACTTTGTTCAGCGGCCCGAAATACGGCAGCGTGTCCGGCGTACGGGCCCCAAAAAACATGGTCATGCCGCCGGATTTCGCGCCCACGGTCCGCTGGCGGCGCATGGTAAACGCCCGCATCGGAGCCGAACCAGTGCCCGTACAGATCATCAGCAGGCGCGCCTGCGGATCGTCGGGCATCAAGAAGGTCGCGCCAAACGGGCCGGTCACGTTAACGGTATCCCCCGCCTTCAGATCACAAACATAGTTCGAGCACAGGCCGTTTTCCTCGCGTTTCACGGTCAGGGAAACGTTGCCAAAATTCGGGCGTTCGCCGTCGCGCGGGCTGGACACGGAATAGAGCCGCGGCAGATGCGGGTTTCCGGCATCGTCCTGACCGGGGGGCAGAATGCCGATGCTCTGACCTTCGAGCACGGGGAATTTGGTGTCGAATTTCAGGATAATATGGCGGATATCGCTGTCCGCCCCGTCCTCGGTCAGGCGATAGTTGCCCTGCACCGTGGCCACGATCGGGTTGGCCAGGTTGTACATGTTGATTGTCGGCTTCGAGGCCGTGGCAGGCGCAACCGCCTTGCCGCCCGCACCGGAATGCGCCTCGGCCAACAGAGTCGCCATGGCGTCGTCCAGGGCCTCCATGCCGCCGGCAGCTTCGGATTGGGTGATGTCCTCTTGGGCGGGCAGTTCGTCCCAGCCATATTGGTCATCGACCGAATAGGGGTCCGTCACCACGCGCCATTCATCAATAGAGCCCGTCGGGCACACCGGAATACAGGCCATGCAGTAGTCGCATTTATCCGCATCGACGACCACGTTATTGGCGTCATGGACGATGGCTTCGACCGGGCAGGTCATTTCGCAGGTATAGCACCGGATGCAAATCTCGGGGTCGATCAGATGCTGTTTGATCGGCTTATTCATATTCTGGATTCCAAGTTCGCGCAGTTGGAGTTCTGGGTGATCAGCAGGCAATCAGGCCCGGTTCAGGATCACCTCGGGAAAGGTCATGACCTCGATCAGCGCCTGGCACAGGCCACGGCAATCGGTACAGCCAACACAGGTCCCACCCAGGCTGGCCACTTCGTTTCCCACGGCGACGGTGCGGGGTGCATTCGCAACTTGACGTTCAATCTGCATCTTATCCTCCCTTGATCAAAGTGTACGGGGCGAGAGCCGCCCCGTACAGAGCGCATTCTTACGCCATGTGGAGTTTGACGTATTCGAAGTCGCCCGGTTTGTTGTCGATGCCCACTTTGGGTGGGCTGATCCAGCTGGCGTATTTGCCCGGCTCGGTCACGGGTTTCATCAGCGACTGGATAAAGTCACCATCCGCGTGGGTCGGCAGCCAGTCGTTGACCTTGGCGTCGTATTCGGCGCCGGACAGCAGGTTGCCTTCGGGATCGAACGTATGACCCGAGAAGACACCGATCTGACGGTGGAAGCTTTCGTGAGGCAGCTTCATTTCGAACTCGATGCCCATCTTCTCGATGATCTTATTCCAGCGGCCAACGCCCCCGGCTGCATCACGCGAATAATCGTCGCGCAGACGCATGTTGATCGCGGTCAGGGCGGGCACCTCTTTCTGCACGACCTTGCCGTCCTCCAGATCCCACACGGTGTAGGTATCGTTTTGCAGCATGTGATCGTCGTCGATGCGGTTTTCCATGTAGCGACCTTTGATGCCTGCGTTAAAGGCATTGGCCGCGTTGGTGGACACCTCTTGGCCGAACAGGTCCAGGCTGAGCGTGTAGTGCAGGTTCAGCTTTTTCTGGATGGTCGGCAGGTCGATGACGCCCAGATTGCGGATTTTATCCGTGTCATAGGGGTCGGTGATGCCGTGTTCGTTCATCACTTCGCAGGTGCGCTGGATGGTCCGGCCCACGCCGGTTTCACCCACGAACATGTGGTGCGCTTCTTCGGTCAGCATGAAACGGCAGGTGCGCGACAGCGGGTCAAAGCCCGATTGCGCCAGAGATTCCAGCTGCATTTTGCCGTCACGGTCGGTGAAGTAGGTGAACATGAAGAACGACAGCCAATCCGGCGTTTCCTCGTTGAAGGCACCCAGCATACGCGGGGCTTCTTCGGATCCCGAGGAGCGGCGCAGCAGGTCGTCCGCCTCTTCGCGGCCGTCTTTGCCAAAGTATTTCTGCAGCAGATAGACCATCGCCCACAGGTGGCGGCCTTCTTCGACGTTGACCTGGAACAGGTTGCGCATGTCATACAGCGACGGCGCGGTCAGACCCAGGAAACGCTGCTGTTCAACCGATGCAGGCTCGGTATCGCCCTGGATGACGATCAGGCGTTTAAGCATGTTGCGGTATTCGCCGGGGACCTCTTGCCATGCGGGCTGACCGGCATGTTCACCACAGGGGATGCGGCGATCCTCGACCTCGGGGGCCAGCAGGATGCCCCAGCGGTATTCGGGCATTTTTACATAGTCGAATTTCGCCCAGCCTTTGGGGTCCACCGACACGGCGGTCCGCAGGTACACCAGCGATTGCTGGAAACCGGCGGGGATCAGGTCGGACCACCAGTTGATATAACCGGGGTGCCATTTTTCCAGCGCCTTCAGCACCCGTTTGTCCGAGGACAGCCCCACGTTATTGGGAATTTGGGTGTCATAGCTGACATTAATCAGATCAAGCATTTTTCTCTCCCTTTGGGAACGACCGAGTCGCCCTCATCACACACGTTGCATATTGTAATCGCCGCGGACGCCCGTGCCGTAACGCTGAAGCGCGCCATCGGGGCCAACCGCGTTCGGACGCTGGAAAATCCAGTTCTGCCAGGCGGTCAGGCGGCCAAAGATACGCGTCTCCATCGTTTCGGGACCGGCAAAGCGCAGGTTCGCCTCCATGCCCGTCATCGCGTCGGGGCTAAAGCTGGCGCGCTCTTCCATGAAGATGCGGATTTCGTCTTCCCAGTCGATGTCGTCCAGGATGTAGGTCACCAGGCCCAGTTCCTCGGCCTGTTCGGCCTCGATCTGTTCACCGATGTGGGTTTTCAGCGTGTCCACCGTTTCGGGCGTGCCCAGGAAACGGGTTTCCAGGCGGGTCAGGTCATTGCCCATCCGGTATTGGCCAAAGTTGCTGTCAGCCAGAACGATGGCGGCCATCGGGCGGTTATCGCCTTCGAACTCGTCTTCCATCATATAGGTGCGGTCCACGGCGAACAGCAGCTCGGCCAGCACACCCACGAAACACGAACCGTGCTCAACCAGCGCCACCAAAGAGCGCGAGGTCACATCCACACGTTTCAGCAGACGTTTCCAGTATTGCAGGATCTCGTTCGCCAGCCAGTGGTCGGCATTGTCCAACAGCAGTTTTTCATGCGCCAGAACGGCGTCGGCGTCGCCTTGGCTGCGGATCGACCACAGGCCCAGGTCTTTTTCATTGTTGCGCAGATGCAGGATCGCGTCGTCCAGTTCACGCGCCAGGCGCAGCATATAGGTCTGATCCCCCTGCGCGGCCAGTTCGTCCATCGAGGCAGGCGCGGCGCCGTCGGGGCCGTTCAGCGTGATGGTGACCTTGCGGCCGGCACGGTCCATTTCGACCTCGACCAACGAGTAGTGCATCGCGTCCTCGGTGATGGTGCGGTTCAGCGCGCCCAAGGTGATGCCTTGCTGCGTTTTGGCCGGGTTGGCCGCTGCGAATTCCTTGGCGCGTTCGGCCACGGTATTTTCAAAGGTCGAATTCGGAACGACCTCGTCCACCAGGCGCCAGTCCTTGGCGCGCTTGCCGCGAACGCCTTCTTCCATGGCGCAGAACACGTCGGCCAGATCGCGGCGAACCATGCGTTTATCGGTGACGCGCGTCAGGCCGCCGGTGCCGGGCAGAACCGCCAGCAAGGGCACCTCGGGCAGCGACACGGCACTGGTGCTGTCGTCGGTCAGGATGATGTGGTTACAAGCCAGAGCCAGCTCGTACCCGCCCCCGGCGCAGGATCCTTTGACTGCGGCCATGTATTTCTGACCCGAGTCGGCCTCGGCCGCTTCGAATGTGTTGCGGGTCTCGTTGGTGAACTTACAGAAGTTCACCTTGTGGGCGTGCTCGGCCCCGCCCAGCATACGGATGTTGGCCCCGGCGCAGAACACTTTGTCCTTGCCCGATTGCATCACCACGACGCGGACCTCGGGGTGTTCGAACCGCATCCGCTGTACGATGTCAGCCAGTTCAATATCCACCCCCAGATCATAGGAGTTCAGCTTCAGCTTATAGCCATCGAACAGGCCGGCGTCTTCGTCCACATCCATGATAAGATTGGCGACGTCGCCGTTATATTCGACCCGCCAGTGGCGGTATTTGGTTGGGTCCGTCTGAAAATCGATCATTTTGGTCATGTCGGCGTCTCCTCATGTCCCTGTCGCGTTACCTGCACTATAGTTCACCTGACCCCCTCTGGAAAGCCATTTATGCGCTATAGTGACAATTTACTTGGTGCAATTTGGCCGATTCCGACCTGAAACCTCACCAATCTCCGTAATTTAGTGCATTATATTGCACTATTTTGCAAATTCGGCGCATCTCGCCGAATCTGATTCTCCAGCGCCCGGACCGCGATGCGCAGCTCGGACGGGGTTTGGCCCATCACGGGCGCATCGCCCACGCGGTCCAGATGGCGGGCCACCATGGCGCACAGCCGCAGCACGGCGCGCGGGCGGCCCATCTCTCGTTTCAGGCAGGCGTTCGCCAATTGGATCAGCGCCTGCACCAATTCCCGCTCGGCCGAGCCCTGAGGCAGGGCCATCCAGACCGGCTCCAGCACCTCATGGGCCTCCCAGAAAAAACCTTGCTCCAGATAGGCCAGTCCGGCGTGCCAGGCGCTGGTCTGCGCCAATTCCGGCACGGACAATCCGGGCCGAACCGTGTCGCGGATCGCGTCGAACCACCCCTCGGGATGTCGCGGAGTCCGCCCGGGCAGATAGGCATATTCGGGATAGATCAGCGCGGCCTGCATGGCTCAGGCCAGCTCGGGCTGCGCGGCTTCGATGCGCTGTAAATGCGCCGTGAAATCGGTCACGGCGGACAGAACCCGATCCTGCTGATCCAAATGCGGAGCATGGCCACAGTCCGGCAGGATCTCGACCTCGACGGGGGCGTAACTGCGGGTTTCGACCTCTTGGATCTGGGCCAACGTGCCGTATTCATCCCCCGCGCCCTGAATGGCTAGGGTCGGGATGCGGAAATAGTCGATCACATCGCCCACGTTCCAGGTCTCGAAATCGGGATTCAGCCAGCTGTCGTTCCAGCCAACAAAGGCATTATCCACGTCGCGGTGATACCGGGCCAGTTTCGGCTTCAGATCACCCAAGCGATATGCGTCACGCGCGGCAGCAATCGCAGACAGGCCCATCGGTTCGGTAAAGAAATGCGGCGCCATCAGGATCAGGCCCCGGATGCGGAAATCCTCGACACTGCCGGCGTAAATCGCGGCAATCGTCGCGCCGTCGCTGTGCCCCATCAACAACCCCGAGCGGAACCCGATCGCGTTCAGCACCTGCGGCAGCACATCCACGG
>Ga0070724_10001025_pt1 | contig 17642 bp, 12 predicted proteins | sample tdDd001_FD_67278 | JGI IMG/M metagenome (GOLD analysis project Ga0070724, IMG submission 67278) | Marine sediment microbial communities from the Atlantic coast under amendment with organic carbon and nitrate - tdDd00.1 | ecosystem: Environmental > Aquatic > Marine > Coastal > Sediment | place... | reverse complement strand
GTAACGAAGAAAATTACCAGATGCGGGATCTGGCGCAGTTCGTCAAGGAAACCGTACCGAACTGCGAGGTTGAATACGCAGAAGATGCCGGTCCGGACCCACGCTCCTACCGCGTCAATTTTGACAAGATTCATCGGGTGTTTCCGGAATTCAAAACCAGGTGGACGGCGCGCAAGGGTGTTGAGCAGTGTTATGAATCCTATCTTCGGTTCGGACTCAGTAAAGACGACTACGAGGGCATTCGTTACAAACGTATTGCTCACATCATGAATTTGATTGAGGAAGGCAAACTCGATCGCAATCTGGTCTGGCAGATCTAGGGGTCGAACAGATGATCTTTACTGAAACGGAAATTTCGGGCTCCTACCTGATAGACGTCAAGCGCATTGGCGACGATAGAGGTTTCTTCGGCCGTCTGTGGTGCGAGCGAGAAATGGAAGAAATGGGCCTTGTATCCGCAATTAAGCAGTCCAACATCGGCGTAAGCCCTCTGAAAGGCACTCTCAGGGGGCTTCACTACCAAACAGCCCCACATCAGGAAGTGAAAATTATTCGTTGTCCGCGCGGCGCCATTTACGATGTCATTGTGGATCTGCGCCCTGACTCACCTACATTTAAAAAGTGGTTTGCAGTTGAACTGACAGCGGAAAACAGCCGGATGCTCTACGTTCCCGAGGGCTGCGCAACAGGTTACCAGACACTCGTAGACGACACCGAAATCTATTACCACACGAGTGAATTCTACCATCCGGAATCTGCAACAGGCGTTCGCCACGATGACCCTGCGTTTGGCATCGAGTGGCCGCTGCCCATCGCAGCGATCTCGGACAACGACAAGAACTGGAATAATTTCTGACAATAAAATAAATAGAAAGACAGGGAAGCAAAATGATCATAGTCGACACAGAGATTGCAAAGCGGGTACAGGAAAACCGCCCGATCAGACTGGCCATGGTCGGCGCGGGTTACAGCGCGAAGCATATCGCCGCACAGATTGAGAGTTCATTCCCGGCGATTCAGTTGGCGGTAATTGTCAACCGAACCCCAGAGAACGCCGAAGCAGTTTTTCGCAATGCTGGCGTAGAGAACACTCAGTTTGTTTCGACCAGCGCCGAACTGGAAAAAGCAATTGAGTCCCGCACTCCCTGTATTGCGGACGACGCCAGAGTTGCGTTTGACGCTGCTACCATCGACGCTGTTCTTGAGACGACTGGCGAAGTGGAGTATGGCGCCTGGGTCGCTCTGGAATCCATCAAGGCAGGCAAGCACACGTTCGTACTAAACTGCGAAATGGACGCAACCGTTGGTCCTCTGATGAAGCACTATGCCAAGCAGAATGGCGTAGTCTATTCAAACTCAGACGGCGACGAACCTGGTGTAGCTTCCAACCTGGCTCGTCACGTTCGCACCATGGGGCTGGAGGTTGTGGGCGCCGGCAATCTCAAAGGCTTCTACGATGTTCACAGAACGCCTGAAACCCAAAAGGCGTTTGCAGAGGCCAACAACCAGAAACCACACATGATGACCTCTTTCGTGGACGGCACCAAACTGTCTATGGAGCTTACGGTCACCGCGAACGCACTTGGCTTTGGTGTGGGCAAGCGTGGCATGTACGGGCCCGCGTGTGACGATGTACGAACCTGCCTTAGCCATTTCCCCGACGATGCCTTCTCTCCCGGCCAAGGTATCGTGGACTTCCTTCTTGGCGCCTCTCCATACACCGGCGCATTTATTGTTGGTTACACCGACAACCCGATGAAGCAGGAATACCTGAAGTACCTGAAGATGGGCGACGGTCCTTTTTACGTGTTCTACACCCCCTTCCACCTTCCGCAGCTGGAAATACCCATCACGGTTTGTCGTGGCGTCCTTTGTAATGACGCTGCCGTTACCCCTCTTGGAAAGCCCTATTGCGAAGCAGTCGCAATCGCGAAAAAGGATCTCAACGAGGGCGACATCCTTGATGGCATAGGAGGCTTTACCAATTACGCCCTGATCGACAATTTCGGGACCAGCCTGCGGGACAACCTGTTGCCAATGGGCGTTGCCCAGAACTGCAAAGTAAAGCGCCACGTGCCTATGGACCAGGCACTTACCTATGATGATGTTGAGTTGCCCGACGGGCGCCTGATTGACCAACTCAGAGAAGAAATGATTGCTACACTTTGCTCATAGAGGCAGTTGAAGGGAGTCAGTGTTATGAAGGTTGTACTCTTTTGTGGCGGACTAGGAATGCGCCTGCGTGAATTCTCAGAAAACATTCCCAAGCCGATGGTGCCCATTGGCCACCGGCCGATTGTCTGGAATTTGATGAAGTTCTACTCCCATTACGGCCACAAGGATTTCGTTATCTGCCTTGGCCACAACGCCCATGTAATCAAACAGTATTTCCTTAAATATGACGAGTGCCTTACTAACGATTTCGTGCTTGAAGCCGGCAAACCGCACCTGACCAAAACCGACATCCACGATTGGAAGATTACCTTCGCCGATACCGGGCTTAAATCAAACATCGGGATGCGCCTGAAGGCAGTTGAGAAGTATCTGGATGATCTCGGCCCCGACGACATGTTCATGGCCAACTATGCGGATGGCCTTTCGGATGTTCCACTAGATGACATGCTGGAGTTTTTCAAGAAAAGCGGGAAAACTGCCTGTTTCCTTTGTGTGCAGCCACAACAGTCATTCCATTACGTGCGGCTTAACGACGACGGTACCGTACACAGCATCCAGGACACGACCAATACTGGCCTGACGGTGAACGGCGGCTTTTTCATTTTCAAGAAACGAATTTATGAGTACATACAGGACGGTGAGGAACTCGTTCACGAGCCGTTCGAGCGACTGATAGCGGAAAATGAGCTGGTGGCTTACCGATACGATGGTTTCTGGAAATGCATGGACACGTTTAAGGACAAGCAGGCCTTTGACGAGCTCAATGCAAGTGGCGATTGCCCATGGCAGGTTTGGCGGGAAAAGGTTTAGGCACTATGCTCCACACTTTGCTAAATCCAGGGCAAACGCCGCTTAGAGTCCTTTGCCTCGGCGCTCACTGTGATGACATTGAGATTGGTTGCGGAGGTTCGTTACTGGCATTGCTGGAAAGCCGCAACGATGTAGAGATTACTTGGGTCGTATTCGCGTCCAACGGCGAACGACGTGCAGAAGCCCAAATGGGTGCGCGCCTATTCGCCCAGGGCTCTCTCTCACTCGATATTCGAATTCTGGACTTCCGGGATGGCTTTTTGCCAACCGAACCAGTTCGGCTCAAGGAGACCTTCGAGTCAATCAAAGCCAGTACTTCTTCACCTGATCTGATATTTACCCATTACAGGCAAGACTTGCACCAGGATCACCGGGCGGTATCCGATCTGACCTGGAACACCTTCAGGAATAATCTCATCCTGGAGTACGAAATCCCAAAATGGGATGGTGACATTGGGCAACCAAATGTCTTTGTTCCGTTGGCTAAACACAACGGGGATACAAAGATCCATCATCTGCAGCAAGCCTATCGCTCTCAGGCCGAAAAGCCCTGGTTCAGTCATGATCTTTTCTGGAGTTTAATGCGCATTCGGGGGATGGAATGCAATGCAGATGAAATGATCGCCGAGGCATTTTACAGCCGAAAGATGATCGTAGCGGTTTAATGTTACCAGGTGCAGCTTTCATGAACACATCAAGCCCAGAGGTAGACGCCGCAACCAGGCGGAGGCGCCCTCGTATCGCGGTTTTCGGACATTACGGGAACAAAAATCTTGGTGACGAGGCAATCATAGAAGCCGTTATTAACAACCTCCGTCATCACCTCGGCGATCCGGAAATCTATTGCTTCTCGATTGATCCGTTTGATAGCGCTCAACGCCACGGGGTCAAAGCCTTCCCAATTCGTTATCGACGGGACTTTTTCGCCAAGCACCATGGCTACATTGAACCGGAGAGCGCTTCAGATCAGCAACAGGCAACCTCTACTTCAGGCGAATCGTCCCCGAATACCGGCTCACCAGGAACTCCTCAATCCTGGAAGGGGCACCTTAAATCGCTACCGTTAGTAGGTCCACTCCTGAGAGGGACACAAGCCCTACTGGACTTTCGCCATACAGCTAAGCAGGAAGTTCAATTTCTGAGGATTGCAAAGTCCCATCTCCAGGGGATTGATCTATTGTTGGTTACTGGATCCAACCAATTCCTAGACAACTTTGGGGGACCATGGGGCTTCCCTTACACATTAATGAAATGGACATTTATTGCGAAACAGACTTCCACGAGAGTTGCGTTTATCAGCGTGGGTGCAGGGCCGCTCGAAAAACGTCTCAGTTTCCGTTTTCTAAAATGGACATTGAGTATGGCGGACTACGTTTCAGTCCGGGATGAAGGCTCAAGAGCGCTTCTTTAATCAAGAATTGGCGTGGAGCCTGATGTCTTCCCGGACATTGCGCACAAATTAAAAGGTAGGCAATCGTTCCCAGATCAAAAGCGACAAGAGGGAAACCCCAGTACCGTTGCAGTTAATCCGATGCCGGTTTATGACAGACGATACTGGTATGAAGCGGACGATGATAAGTTTACGGCATACGTTGATAAACTCAGCCAACTTTGCACGACGATCCTTGGTGACGGGCATACCTTGGAGCTCTTCAGCACCCAAGAAAAAGATGAGAATGTTATAGATGAAATCGTCGTTCGCCTCCGAAGAAACCCGGAGTTCGAAGACTGGCAGGCCCGCATCCGTATTAGCCGAAGCTCGGAAGTTTCCGAGTTGATGTCTGCAATCGAGCGCGCAGACATTGTAGTGGCAACGCGCTTTCACGCGACAGTCCTACCTCTCCAATTGGGGAAGCCTGTTCTGGGTATTTGTTACTATCGCAAGGCCGCAGAGCTTTTGGATGACGTGGGTTTAGGGGAATACTGGGTCGACCTGGATGATTTTACTTGCGAAACGCTGATACAAAAATACCGAACATTACTTTCAAATCGCCATGAAAAAGCAAAAGAACTTGGCGAACACCTATGCCGGTATAGTCAGGATCTTGATCGCCAGTATCTGGCCCTTTGCGGACTTCTGGAACAGAAACATGAGTCCAACGGAAGATAGATACATCTCAGCTGCTAAGAGCTGCACAAGAACAAAATAGTGCCTGTTTCCGAGACACTTGCTTTTTCAATCGTAGCACGGAGCTTTACTACGCAAATGGATATGGAACCTATCAACATCCATCTAAATGAGCACGCTGGCATTGCGCGTTCCGGCGAACCGATTCAGTTGGGTGTTCCAATATCCAAAGGGGCCCTGCAGGCGCATGAAAAGCTCCAACTGATCAACAGCAGCAACAATGAAGTTATTCAGTGCCAGTCAGAACCAATGGTGTTTTGGCCTGATGGAAGTGTTCGTTGGCTCAAACTCAGCTTTCTTGTTTCACAAGCACCGTCAACAGATCTGACGCTTAACTTGACCAAAGCTGATGCGGGAGCTGACCAACAGCCCTCTCCCATTCAATATCGTTTCGAGGAAGACATTCTCTGCGTATCTACGGGACTATCCGAGTTCCGTTTCCCCATGGGGCAATTGCGCTGGGATACGAGCCAAGGGGAGCAAGCTCCAGCAATATCTCAAGAGGTGGCGGTAACCACAACCTCTGGCGAACACTGTTCGACGGTGATGGACACAAATTGGCATGTAACCGAAGCGGGGCCAATATCCGCTACCGTTTCAGCTGAGGGATCATGGCAGGCACCAGACCAAACCCGCCTCGCACGGTTTCGATTCAGCCTACGATTGTTCGCAAATAGTTCGACAGTGGAGCTTCAAACCTGCATCCACAACCCCAGGAGGGCTCAACACCCTGGAGGTCTATGGGACCTGGGAGATCCCGGATCCATTCATTTTCGGGCGCTGACCGTACATGCCAAGCTTTCCAACGCAAGCAAAACCTGGCTCACGCCCGGCCTAGATCAGCCAAAGTTTGAATCCGACGCAGGAAAACAGCTCTACCTCTACCAGGACTCCAGCGGGGGGGATCACTGGCACAGCAGAAACCATATTAATGCTGAAGGTAGGATAACCACGAGTTTTCGAGGCTACCGGGTGCATAACGCTGATGAACTTATCCAATCCGGGGACCGAGCCTCGCCTACTGCAGGACTGAGCAACCAAGCTGGGCAATATGTTCAGGGAAGTATGAAACATTTCTGGCAGAACTTCCCATCTGCAATTGGAACCAAGGAAAACGTTCTGATCCTGGGACTGTTTCCAGCTGACACAGCTTACCCATACGAACTCCAAGGTGGAGAAAGGAAAACACAGACTGCATGGCTACATTATGGCGAAAATAGCAGTGCACTGAATTGGACACAGGCGCCCCTGGTGCCGACCCTTGATCCAGAGCACTATGAGAAAACTGATGCGTTCGATTGGTTTGAAACGAAAAGACCCCGAGATCTACTGGACGATCTGATCCTAGAAGGCCTGGACGGCAAGAGTAACTTTTTCGCAAAGCGCGAAGTTATTGACGAGTATGGGTGGCGAAATTTCGGGGATATTTTTGCCGATCACGAAACGCTCTATCAAGCCGACGGCGAGTCTCCATACATCTCTCATTACAATAACCAATACGACGCTATCTACGGATTTGCGCGCCAATTTGCTCTGAGCGGAGATCGTCGCTGGTTTGAACTCATGGATGACCTGGCAAGACACGTATCCGACATCGATATTTATCACACCGAGGAAGACCGCAGCGAATATAACAACGGCCTTTTCTGGCACACAGATCACTACCTTGATGCGCATACTTCCACACACAGAACCTTCTCTAAGCACAACAAGACCAGTTCAACTCCGGGTCAAACCGGTGGAGGTCCCGCCGCGGAGCACTGTTATACAACCGGATTCTTGTATCACTATCTAATCACCGGGTGCAAAAGCTCGCGGGACGCTGTTTTGGAGCTTGCAGAATGGATGGTTGTACTCCATGAGGGGCAAGGCGGGCTTTTGGAGCAGGCACTCGCCTTTAAGAAAACCGAATTGCAACTATTGAAATCCCTCTTGCGGGGAAACCGGCCAGCTCGACATAGGTATCCTTTCACGAGGGGTACCGGAAATTATATCAACACCCTATTAGATGCAGCACTATTGGAGCCAAAAGGGCCATGGCTTACGCGAATTGAAAGGATTATAGACGACACTATCCATCCACTCGACAATATCGAGCAACGAGATTTACTGAACGTTGAGACTGGTTGGTCTTACCTTGTATTGCTTGCAAGTCTTGCTCGATATTTGCGATACAAAGTCATTCTAGAAGAAAGGGATCAAAATTTTAGCTTCACGAAAAAAGCTTTTTTGCATTATACGTCTTGGATGTTGAACAATGAGCAACTCTTTCTATCAGATCCTACACGTCTGGAATTTCCGAACGCGACTTGGGCAGCACAAGATATTCGAAAGGCCATGTTGATGTTTTTGGCAGCGAATTTTAGTGACAGCAATTCAGCCAACTATCAGGCTAAGGGAGAAAATTGGTTAAGTCGCACTTTGGAGCACCTTATAGTCACTGAGGAAAAGAGATTCGCTCGCATACAGATAATTGGCTTACAAAACTACGGACCTCAGCACTGTCTAGTAACAACGCAGGCCAGTATGGCCGACGAGTATTCCAACATAGGATCCATTAGTGATCCAAGGCTCACATGGAAAATTTTGACCTTTCGCATTTTTAATAGGCTTAAACGGGCTTTAATTTCTTTCAGACCTCAAAAAGAGTGGGCATGGCTTAATTCGAGACTCAATAAATGATTAAGAACATATCCTTAAAAAACTCAATCAAACTCATGTTTCTTTATATCACTATTCCATTTTATCTAATATTCCTAATACTTTCCCTGTTTGTAGAAAAAGACTCAATTTTTCGAACTTTTTCTCAAATAGTAAGCTTGATCCCTGGAAAAACTGGAGTTTACATCAGAGCAGCCTTCTATAGACTCGCTTGTCAGAACACATCTGATAGAATCTCCATCGGCTTCCTGACAGTATTCTCACATCACGACACTAGTATATGTGAGGGTGTTTACATAGGCCCACAGTGTAATATCGGAAAGTGCAGTATTGGAAAGAACACTCTCATTGGAAGCGGGGTACACATTCTTAGTGGAACCCGACAACACTCCTTTTCTGACCTCAACACTCCAATTCAGGAACAGAAGGGTTACTATAAGAAAATCTCAATAGGTGAAGATTGTTGGATAGGAAACAAAAGCCTGATAGCCCAAAACGTAGCCAACAAAACAATAGTCGCGGCAGCAAGTGTTGTGATTTCTGAGTTCCCGCCAATGACTATTGTTGGTGGCCATCCAGCCAAGATAATCAAGGATAGAGACATCAGATGAACGAAACTTTTATTGCCCAACGCGCAAGGGGCGAGGACTCAACTTTCGAAACTGAAGATGTTATTCGCAGCTCTAAGGAAACAATCTCCTTTATTATCCCTGCTCTAAACGAAGAAAAGAACATAGGTCGGGCCATCAGCTCCATTAAGGCATGCATGAAAGAGGCACCCTACGAAATTATAGTCGTAGATAACGGGTCTCATGACAGCACTCAGAGAATAGCAGCTTCCCTTGGTGCAAAGGTTATAGTCGACGAAACAAAAACAATTGGAGGACTTAGGAATTTAGGTTATAAACACTCGACAGGCTCTATTTTATCATTCATTGACTCAGATATTGAGCTGGATTCAAATTGGTTAAAGGAACTAGTGTCCGCATATACGTATTGGCCTGAAAACCGTCTTATCATTACCGGAAGCAGCTACCTTGTCTCAGAAGATGCAACGTTTATCGAAAAAAATTGGTTCTCAAAGTTCTCATCATCAAATATCAGCTACATTAACTCTGGGCACCTCGTAACAACTAGAGAGATGATGGATCTTTTAGCTGGATTTGATGAGAATCTAAAAACCTCTGAGGACTTTGACCTATGCCAAAGAGCCAAAAAAAAAGGCGGAGTGATCGCAATTGAACCTCGGCTAAAAGCTTACCACCATGGTTTCCCTGCTACGATATCGGATTTTGTAGTAAGGGAAGCCTGGCATGGAAGAGCAGATATATCATCAGTGAGTCAGTTTCTACATTCAAAAACCGCTATTGCTTCTATGGGAAACTCAGCTCTACTAACCACCTCAGTTATATTTCTCCTTTTTTTTGGTGATTTTTCGCTTAGCTTTTGTATGATCTTTGTTTCTTTTTTATTATGTTCACTTTTTACATATATTAAATTCGGAACGGATAATTTAAAAGGTTTTTTGAAAACTGCTTTGTGTTTTGAAATCTATTTTTTTGGACGAACTCTATCTCTTTTCTTGGGCAAATCGCGCCCAACGGCACGTGCGTCCTGAACAGTCACTCTCCAAAAAATCTCTCACCTCGCGGAGCGGCCTCAGCCGAACTGAGCCCGCTCCCGGAATAATCTATATCTCACTCTAGTTTCACACCAGACGGAGGGCTCGGTGGAAATACGCCGTTGCCAGAGCTTACCTCAATTGGTCCAATATCTGGACTGGAATCTCTTAAAACCCAGTACAGATCTCTATCAAGGCCGGTCGAGGTTCCACTATCGACTACAGGTGTTTGGTCTCCAAAAAAGATCCTTGAACCTGAGACTTCTATGGAGGGATCTTTGACGATAGGATTTTGGTCCCACGTTGGTACTTGGGGTGCTGACCCACTTCCTGCGTAGTGCCAGATGTTATGACTACCTCGCACATTGTCCAGCTTGCTCTCGGCGCTGTAACCAGCGCCTACGAATGGCAACCCCAATTCGCTCACACATATATTGTTTTCCCATACTACGGAAACACTATCATTGCTCCCTTGGAATGAAAGGCAGCCCAGTCTGTTGTCATGCCCGTCCATTGTATGCTTGAAGACAAGGTTGTTCCGTATATACATGGTACCCGTCAGCCCAGAATCTCTAATGGAAATGCCACCACCTTCCGGCCCATCCGAGGTATTTGGGTCAACCCCATCCCATGCGGCCGCCAAACCAACATTGATAAGAACATTGTTTTCTATATATGAGTCCATCGACCACCCACACTGCGATCCAATGCTAATTCCGGCCCCTCCCTGATTAACGATCACGTTGTTATAAATTCTTAAAGGACCTGTCAGGTCACCGCAGCCTTCATTTTGGTCAAATTGGTGGATACCGAATTTTGCCTTATTGTCATGCAGATAGTTAAAACCCCACTCCCAAGGCTCAACTTGTGTATCTTTCGGCCCACTACGCACCGAAAGGTACGTGGTGTGGTGCAGCTTCGACGAACCATTGCAACCGTACTCGTAGATTTCATTCCCCAGAGCCTTAAAGTTAGACACACGGTCTCCAAAGGTTGCGTTGCCAATTATGGCTCCTGAGGTGATGCTCGAACAGCCGCCTGGGATTTCTCCAATGCGATTTGCTACAGCTCGTCCATTTTTGGATGACTGAATACCGTATGATTCGCCACTGTCAATTCTGCCACCCGTAGGCTGTCCGCGACTATCGACGGACAGGTAGTTGGAGCTGTATAAGTCAAGCTTGGATACTACCATCCCCTCTACCCTATAATTCTCAACGGATCTTTGCGCTATCGCCTTGGGCTGGAATCCTGGATAACTAACAATCGCATATTGATTGTTCAGACTACTCGTGGCGTCAGCGTTTCTCCAATAGATAGCGCGTGGACCTGGGTTGGCGAAGCTTCCAGTGTCGACATCATGGATGTAGATAGTACTTCCAGAGGGCGCCGTTTCTAGAGCTCGGCCCACAGTTCGTAGGGGGCTTTCAAAATCTCCAGAATTAGAGTCACTTCCATTGGATCGAATATGAAAGATCTGGCCCGATCGAACGGTAAAAGGAAGAGAGTTCGATCTAGCTGATTCAGACTCAACTAAAATCTCGCCCCGCCCCGTAGAAGAATCCGGTATAGAAAACGCGATCTCCTGCATCCCATGCGACTCATGAAGATTTGCAGGCCCAGAGGGTTTTCGGCCATCTGCATTCTTCCAATAATAAACATGTGGAGCGTGCTGCGTTCCCGAACTATCTTGGAACAGCAGTCGACTGCCACTACCTGGCGAACCCAATCCGGTTCCCCAGACTGTCACGATGACTCCACTGCCTTTACCATCGCCCAGACCGGTATCCGGACCGCTGATTAGATCTGAAAAGGCCAAAACGGGCTGGTTTGCCGACGCAGGGATTGAAACCGCGACAAGCAAACAGAGTATTAAGGCGTACAACGGTTTGTAAAGCCGACCATTTCTATTGAACATTTTGAACCCACTCCACGAAGTATAAGAAATAGAAGGTTTCTCGACATACCAAAATTAGCGAATGGAACTCTCTTGGATTTCGCTATTCAGACGGCCACTCAATAACTCCTAGAGTAACAATCCACCGATCGAATTCTCTGACATAGGTTGCAAAACGGTGCAGCAAACCCACGAATGTCTTCTCTAAAGCTTAGCACCTAAAACTTTGCCTAGCAGTCACACAATAGATCATATATGTGCGCAGTAGCTTCATGCTATGCACTTAAGTTATCAGTGAATTGGAAGAAACAGTCAGTTTTGTAACAAATCCCGCCTTCAATGAAGGTGCTTATGCTAATATCGACCGACAAGTAGGTCGGTTGCTCGAGAGTTCCTGCTGTAGGGATTTTAGCCCCAACGTCCTGCAAATTGGTTTAGACATCGTTTCAGCCAAAAATAAACAGTTATAGTACCCACTCAATATACTGCTCTCGCAGTTAAGGAAGGATGGCGAACAGGTGAAACTACCGCAATATGGCCTTTTCACTCTTCTGGTTTTCTAAACTGGAAGACTCTGGAACTTGCAGATTCCCCCATTGTTACTCTAAGTAGGGAATTTTCCTATGCACTATGTTGCCCGGTCTGTGTAGAGCTGCAGCTTCCTTCGGAAGGCACTAAGCTATCTCCTCTGCCCCGGAGCCCTCGAGCGAATCTCATAATCCAAGATAGGATCATCGAATATATGACCGCTAAAGCATTGGATCTTCTGGGCACCAAAGTTCTGTTTGTTGCCTTTTTTTACCCCCCCGCCGGAAGCACCGAGGTTCCCGGCAGCCTGCGCACAGTAAAGTTCCTGCGTAATCTGTCTAATGGAGAGTGCCATGTGTTAACAACCCCTCCAGCTGTAGGTTCAGACGTAGACGCCCTGAGACATATCCAACTACCCGTCAAGACCGAAATCATTCATCGCGTTGGCAGTTGGGATGTGTTCAAGGTGATGCTCTGGCTTCGACGATTACTGCGGAAAACTTTGGGTAAAGATGCGTACTCCGATGCATCAAACAACAGCCCAACAAGTAAAAAAGTCTTTGAAGGTAGTGCTTCGCAAACAGGATCAGAACGAGGCAGACTCCAGCGTTTAAAGGATTTCATCTACAACCTCTGCTACTTCCCGGACCAGGCAGGTCCCTGGATTATCCCTGCGTTCATCAAGGGATTCAGGGTAGTCCGGAAAAACAGGCTGGACGTCATTTTCGCTACAGGCTCGCCCTGGTCTGGATTAATAGTGGGTTATTTGGTCAGCAAGGCCACCGGTAAACCGCTCATTGTTGATTTTAGAGACCCGTGGATGAATAACCCCTTTCACCAGTCCAAGGGACAGTTTCTGGACAAAGTCAGTTATAACCTGGAGCGACGGGTGGTTCGTCATGCTGTTGCTGTCTCACTCAATACCGAACCACTCAGACAAGATTTTGTTACCCGCTATCAGGATATCCCCGGCGAAAAGTTCTTCGTTATGCCAAATGGCTTTGATCCCGCAGACTTCAATCAGATCGAGCCAGAACCGAGGAGCTGTGAGCAAGAGACTTTCCTGTTATGTCATGCCGGTTTTCTTTATGGAGTGAGGGACCCCGACGTATTGCTCAAGGCCATTCGGCTTGCCAACGAGACTCTCGCGGAAAGCGGTAAGAAAGTTGTCTTCCGTCAGATCGGTGATGTGCGATTGAACTATAACCTCGAAGAACGCTATGCCGATCTGCTGGAAAATAGATCTCTGATTCTCGAGCCATCGCGCCCCTATCAAGAATGCCTCTCTGCTCTCGCCTCAGCCGATACAGTTGTGAATATACAGCCGGCGACGCAAACTCAGGTTCCATCAAAACTTTATGATTACCTTGGCATCAATCGCCCCATCATTCACATCACCTCCAAAGAAGGAGCCCTGGGTCGATTGGTCGCCGACAAACAGATTGGCACTATTGTGGAATTTGATGACGACTCTACCTTGACTGATCTCCTTGTCAGTCTTGCGAAGCAGAGTCAGTCCAATGACTTCTCCGGATACAGCAGCCGGGCAGATTTCGATATCCAACGTATCTCCGCGGTCCTTGCGGAGAAGTTTATCCAGAATGCCAAATCCCGAGCTACTGAATAGTCTCGGAAACAACTTTGGACGGCGCGCTCAATAACCCCGTGCTGTCCCGAACACTTACTGAAAAGTACCAGACGCCCGGTTCGAGTTGGTCAAAAGTGTAGGATGTTTCTTCGCCCGAGACTCTCACAGTCTGACTGAGGTTACCCGCAGACTGGCCGTAGTTAATCTGGTACGAATCTATCTCACTCAGAGCGATAGATGTCCCATCAACCCGTGTACCAGGTGCTGTCCAGGACAGCGTCACCTGGTCGACAGTTGGAGGCGGGACCGGTTCAGGATCGGTGGTGGTTGGCGGTTCTGTCGTGGTAGTCCCGTCACTGCCGCCGTCATCGACAACCTCGACCATCGCCGCGTCTTCCAGCGTCCAGGGATTAACGCCGGACTGGTATGCCTCAATACCGGAGACACCTTGGCTGTTATAGACGGTGTCTGCATCAGCGACCCAGGCATTCAAGCCGTTCTGCATTTCCCAAACGTCCGGAATGGAATCACCATCGCTGTCTTGGGAGGCGGTTGCATCCAACGGAACGATGAAATAGGTGGATGCAGGATCAACCGTTTCGCCAGTGGTTAGATCGACCAAATCCAGAGATAGACGTGCACCACCGTAACCTTCAGTAAATTCAACTCTCATTTCATGTTCGGTGGCCGCGGAGAGTATTACGCGTCCTGTATACTCCCGCGTTGTCACTCCTGCCCATGCGTCCAGAACCAATTCGCCATCGACGTAGACCCGAACACCATCGTCCCGCAACGCCCGGAACTCGTACTCTCTTTGCCCGCTTTCATGTGGCGGTATCAACTTGGTAAACCAACGAGCACTAAAAGTATTGTCGGGAATTCCATCTGCGGGGGAACCGTTCCCCCAATCCTTGGAAATTTCCGATTCCTGCCGCGCAAGTACAAACTCATCCAGACTTCGACCACTGAAATACTGAGCAGCAACGCCAGCAACCAGCGACGGCGAAACAGTAGGTTCGTCAACTACCGGGAGATCCTGCGGATCGGAAAGATCTGTATTCGCCAGGTACTCCTCCAGGTTTGAATAGCCATCACCATCAAGGTCGCTCTGTGCGTCTGTTGGATCAAGGGGATCGATGCCGAAAGCATACTCTGCCCCATCAGGAATACCGTCGCCGTCGGTATCGACAACCGTTGGGTTCGTCCCGATCAAATATTCGTCGGTGGCTGTTAACAAGTCATCGTCTTGATCGGAACCCGCATCGGTGGCATTCGTTGGGTTGAGACCGGCCTGCACTTCCCAGTTATCGTATAGTCCGTCTCGATCCTCATCCAACGGTGGATAGCCAGGGGTAAATGCTAACCCCTGTTTACCGTCGAAGAATCCGGCTCTGTAGCCCCGCCCATATGCTTCAGTGGCCATTGGGTCGTCGGGGTATAGTTCACTGGATTTCGCAACGGAATATAAGAACTGGCCTTCGATCACTGAGCGGGCAAAGCCGGGCCCTTCCCAAGCCACACTGAAATGATCACCCAGTACTCCCTCTTTGTGGATGAGCTGGAAGAAATAGCGCTTCCCTGCCTCCAATTCAATGACCGGCGAAGACTGAGAGCTGAACTTGTCATATTCGCCCTGAAGACTCCACGACGGTACCGTAGCTACAAGCGAGGCATTCCCAGCTGATTGGTCGGTGCTCAGGAAAAATTGGGTTTCATCGTCGCCCGAGACGAAGAAACGATAAAAGCCGTCTGTAGGTGGCTCAATATAACCTCGGACCAGACTACCGTAGTTGTCTCCCCGGCCATCTGGAACCTCAAGCCGATTGAGCTGGACTACTTCATCAGGATTGTCTGGGAAACGCGTTAGGCTGGTCAGGGCGCTAATGTTGGTCCCTTCGACGTCATTGAAGTAACGCAAATCTACTGTGCCCTGCTCACTCTCATCGGGCAAAGCAGCAGTGGGCGGAAGTGAATCGATATCTCTTACAGACCGAGACTGACAACCAGCCATCAAGATACCGGACAACGATAAGACAACTAGCATTCCCTTTGTCATATCAAGCTCCAGAACACGAGAAGATAGCAGTGGGCAAAAATTGTCACTTGGCTAAGTATCGTATCGGGCTTGCGGAAGCGCCAACTTCGCAATGTATCGTTTAGCAATAAGAAAGGGTTAGAAAGAGGTACCTGATCTAACTACGTGGACGTGGCCAATGATTTGCAAACCACCTCAGGAACAAAATCACCTCTTGCTTCAAGGGGTGTCGAACCATAAAGATCACCATCAGCCAAATCAGAGGAAGAATTGCAGCGACGGCCCAGAATGTATTAGGAACGCCCTTGGAAACAAAATCGCCGTTGTTAAAAATCAACCAGGCCGCGCCCCAGCAAAGAGCTGTAACCGCGAGATTGGGAAGCCACGACCTTGCCATTCTTAGAGGCTGGAGGCCGACAAATCGGGTTAAAAGCCAGGTCGTCAACACTAGATCAACTAAGCCGGCAACTGTGAAAACGCCCGCTACCGCCATGAGCCCTGAAGGGAAAGCCAATGCAATGCCAGAGACATAGAAGGCGAACATTCCGCCCTCTTTAAGAACCATTAGTTTTTCTTTCCCCTTTGCCACTAGCAGGTCGCTGGAGAACCAATGTACCGAGCGAAACATAGCCCAGTATGCGATGAGTGTCGCGTAAGGAGCAGCGGCGTCCCACTGATCTCCGAAAAACAGCCGGATCGCTGGCAAGCTGACAACACTAGCAACGGCAAGAATAGGCCAGATGATGCCGCCCAACAGCACAGTTGCAGCAATGTAGGCATCATTGACATTGTCTCCAGAACGCTGAACCTGTGAGAGGTACGGCAGGACAACTGGCTTCACGCCCATCATCAGAGTCTGCGATACGAATTCTATAAACCCCAGGCCGCGCGAAAAAAGCCCTACCTGAGTTGTAGTTCCCAGCTTCCCTATAATCATGTCCGGGGCAGTGACCACGCCCCGGCGGAAAAATCCAGCCAAGGAATTGTAAATTCCAAATCTTGCGATCGGCCCAAGATTCTTAAAGTTAGGTGTCCAAGGCATTCCTTGAGGTCGAAAAAAGAAAATCAGGAACAACTCAGCAATCACCGCCAGCGTGTACCCCCACGCTAATGCGTAAAAACTGTAGCCCAGCATGATTAAGCCAATCGTGGAGGCCAAGTTGGTTAGTGATGTGCAAATCCGGACAATAAAAAGCTGTCGGAATCGGAAATCTCGAGTCAGCAATGCGGTTGGAATGCTGATAGCAGGTGCGAGGAAAAAACTAATGGAGAGAATCCGAAAAATAACCTTAATGGGCTCGAGTTCATAGAATGCAGCGATTGCAGGGGCTGCGGTCCATATTCCAAGACCCATACCCCAGGAGATCAAGATAGTTAGACCCGTCGCAGACCTAATTTTTGCATCCGTCAGTTCATTCTCTCTAACCAGATACATGCCCGCGCCCAGCAGGCGAAACTCGCTCATCACCATAACGATTGCACTGGCAATCGCGAAAGTACCTATCTCATCAGGGGTGAGCAATCGTGCCACAACCATAGCCGACACAAGGCCAACTATCATGGCGCTGTAGCGCGTTGCGAAAGAAAAGAGAACTGCCTGGCGGACGTTCGACATTAATCGCCTCAGGATTCCAGGATATGCAAATAGAGAGTTTGATACTGCTCTGCCATACGAGACACGGTGAAGCGCTCATGAAACCGGTCTTTGCTGTTCCGAGAAAACCGTTTTCTCAACTCCTGATCGGTGTACAGTGTTTCCATTGCTTTGGCGAACCCTTTCTCGTCATCGTTTTCTGCCAACAGACCTGTCTCACCATCAATAACAATCTCTGGGTTCCCTCCAACTCGCGTTACCACAGATGGAATCCCGAGACTCATGGCCTCAAGCAAGGTCATAGACGTCCCCTCAGTGAAAGAGGACAGTAGGAACCCATCCATTGCCCCCAGATACCGGGTCGGGTGCTCTATATAACCGGTAAAAATAATTCGGTCAGCAATTCCGCTCATCGCAGCCTGATCGACCAGACTTTTTCGTTCAGGTCCGTCGCCAACGATCAAAAGATAGGAATCTGGGCATCGTTCGACAAACCTCAAGAACGCCCGAATCATCATGCTTTGGTTTTTTACGCTGTCCAGGCGGGAAACGGTACCCCAGAGAAAAGATCCTTCCGGAATACCCAGTTTGGTCCTTACCTCGTT
>Ga0070724_10001024_pt1 | contig 17648 bp, 14 predicted proteins | sample tdDd001_FD_67278 | JGI IMG/M metagenome (GOLD analysis project Ga0070724, IMG submission 67278) | Marine sediment microbial communities from the Atlantic coast under amendment with organic carbon and nitrate - tdDd00.1 | ecosystem: Environmental > Aquatic > Marine > Coastal > Sediment | place... | reverse complement strand
CAAGGTCCGAAGAATTCCAGGCGAACCAGGAATCCATGGCCAAGGCCGTAGCCGATCTGCGGGACAAAGTGACCACCATCCAGCAAGGCGGCGGCCCCTCTTACCAGGAACGCCACATCGCCCGCGGCAAACTGCTCCCCCGGGAACGCATCAACCGCCTCCTGGACGACGGCTCCCCCTTCCTGGAAGTCGGCCAGTTCGCCGCCTACAACGTCTATGACGAAGAAGTCCCGGCCGCAGGCGTCGTCGCCGGCGTCGGCCGCGTCTCCGGCACCGAATGCATGATCATCGCCAACGACGCCACCGTTAAAGGCGGCAGCTACTACCCGTTGACGGTCAAGAAACACCTGCGCGCCCAGGAAATCGCCCTGCAGAACCGCCTGCCCTGCATCTACCTGGTCGACTCCGGCGGCGCCAACCTGCCACGGCAGGACGACGTCTTCCCCGACCGCGACCACTTCGGCCGCATCTTCTACAACCAGGCCCGCATGTCCGCCGACGACATCCCCCAGATCGCCGTCGTCATGGGCCTGTGCACCGCCGGTGGCGCCTACGTGCCCGCCATGGCCGATGAATCCATCATCGTCCGTAACCAGGGCACCATCTTCCTGGCTGGCCCGCCGCTGGTGAAAGCCGCCACCGGTGAAGTAGTGACTGCCGAAGACCTGGGTGGCGCCGACGTACACTGTAAAATCTCCGGTGTGGCCGACCACTACGCCGAGAACGACGCACACGCCCTGGAAATTGCCCGGCGCAGCGTCTCCAACCTGAACCGTCGCAAGCCAACGGATGTGGAAATCCGCAAACCCAAGGCACCGCTGTACGATGCCGAGGAGATCTACGGCATCGTCGGCACCGACCTGCGCAAGCAGTTCGACGTGCGCGACGTCATTGCCCGCACCGTCGACGGTTCCGAGTTTGACGAATTCAAACGCTATTACGGCCAGACCCTGGTCACCGGCTTTGCCCATATCCACGGCTACCCGGTGGGCATCATCGCCAACAACGGCATCCTGTTCAGCGAAGCCGCCCAGAAAGGCGCCCACTTCGTTGAATTGTGCTGCCAGCGCAACATCCCGTTGCTGTTCCTGCAGAATATCACCGGGTTCATGGTTGGCCAGAAATACGAATCCGAAGGCATTGCCAAGCACGGCGCCAAAATGGTCATGGCCGTGGCCTGTGCCAACGTGCCCAAGATCACCGTGCTGATCGGTGGTTCATTTGGTGCGGGCAACTACGGCATGTGCGGTCGTGCCTACAGCCCGGATTTCCTCTGGATGTGGCCGAACGCCCGCATCTCGGTGATGGGCGGCGAACAGGCCGCCGGCGTTATGGCCACCGTTCGCCGTGAAGGCATGGAGCGCAAGGGCCAGGAATGGAGCGCCGAGGAAGAAGCTGAATTCAAGAAGCCGATCATCGACACCTACGAACACCAGGGCCACCCGTACTACGCCAGCGCCCGCCTCTGGGACGACGGCGTCATCGACCCGGCCCAGACCCGGGAAGTGGTTGCCCTGAGCCTGTCTGCCACCCTTAACCGACCCGCCAAGCCGACACGCTTTGGCGTGTTCCGGATGTAATCGGGGAGACTGACATGACAGACAACGAATCCGCAGTTCTGCTCAAACGTCGCGACGAAGGCATTGCCGAGGTGGTTCTCAACCGCCCGGACAAACGCAACGCCTTTGACGACGTGATCATCCAGCAGCTGATCAGCACCCTCACCGAGGTGAATGCCGACAACAGCGTGAAGGTCGTTATCCTGCGCTCAGAAGGCAAGCACTTCTCCGCCGGGGCCGACCTTGGCTGGATGCGCCGCATGGCCGAGAACAGCCGCCAGGAAAACCTGGACGATTCCCGGGAACTGGCGCGGCTGATGAACGTACTCAACCACCTGTCCAAGCCCGTGATCGGCCTGGTACAGGGCGCCGCTTTCGGCGGCGCGGTGGGCCTTGCCGCCTGCTGCGACATCGTAATCGCCACCGAGAAATCCAGCTTCTGCCTCAGCGAAGTGAAGCTCGGCCTGATTCCGGCCGTGATCAGCCCCTACGTGGTGCGCGCCATCGGCGAGCGCCAGGCCCGGCGGTACTTCATCTCGGCCGAAGTATTCACCGCCAAGCAGGCTCAGGAATACGGCCTCGTACACATCGTCTGTGACGATGTCGATGCCATGGAAGCCCGCTGCAACGAGATGCTCCAGCAACTGGCCATGAACGGGCCCGAGGCCATGAAAGCCGCCAAGGACCTGGTATTCGCCGTCAGCCACAAGCCCATCAACGACGACGTGATTGACGATACCGCACACCGCATCGCGGATATCCGGGTGGGTGAAGAAGGGCAGGAAGGGCTCAGCGCCTTCCTGAACAAGCGCAAGGCCAACTGGGTTCCGGAGGAAGAATAACAATGTTCAGCAAGATACTGATCGCCAACCGGGGCGAAATCGCCTGCCGGATCATACAAACCGCCCACCGCATGGGCATTCGCGTCGTCGCCGTCTATTCCGAGGCCGACGCCAATGCACGGCACGTGGCCATGGCTGACGAAGCCTTCCACATCGGTCCTGCACCCAGCTCCGAGAGCTACCTGCGGGCCGAAAAGATCATCGAGATTGCCAAAAAGAGCGGTGCCCAGGCCATCCACCCGGGTTACGGTTTCCTCTCGGAAAACACCGGGTTTGCCGAATCCTGTGAAGCCAACAGCATTGTCTTCATCGGCCCGCCCTCCTCGGCCATCGCTGCCATGGGCTCCAAGTCTGCGGCCAAGGCCATCATGGAAAAGGCCGGCGTTCCGCTGGTGCCCGGTTACCACGGCGACGACCAGTCGGTTGAAATCCTGCGGGCCGAAGCCGAGAAATGCGGCTTCCCCTTGCTGCTCAAGGCTGTTGCCGGCGGCGGTGGCAAAGGCATGCGCGTCGTGAACAACATGGGCGAGTTTGACGACGCCCTGGCCGCCGCCAAGCGCGAAGCCCAGAACGCGTTCGGCAACCCGGACATGCTGATCGAACGTTACCTGACCCAGCCCCGGCACGTGGAGATCCAGGTCTTCTGCGACCAGGAAGGCAAGGGCGTGTACCTGGCCGAGCGTGATTACTCCGTGCAGCGCCGCCACCAGAAAGTCCTGGAAGAAGCCCCGGCCCCGGGCCTGAGCGAAGAAACCCGCAAGGCCATGGGTGAGGCGGCCGTGCGCGCCGCCCAGGCCATTAACTACGTGGGTGCCGGCACCGTTGAATTCCTGTACGACGTCGACGGCTCCTTCTTCTTCATGGAGATGAACACCCGCCTTCAGGTCGAGCATCCGGTGACCGAAATGGTCACCGGCCAGGATCTGGTGGAATGGCAGCTGAAAGTGGCCTGGGGTGATGCCCTGCCGCTGGAACAGTCCCAGGTGAAAACCCGGGGCCACGCCCTGGAAGCGCGGATCTACGCCGAAGACCCAGACCAGGACTTCCTGCCGGCCACCGGCAACCTGCGCTACCTGAGCACCCCGGATGAAAGCGCCCATGTGCGCGTCGACACCGGCGTGACCGAAGGCGACGACATCAGCATCCATTACGACCCCATGATCGCCAAACTGATCGTGTGGGACGAAACCCGCGACCAGGCCATCAACCGCATGGTTCAGGCCCTGGAGCACTACCGCATTGCAGGCGTGAAGACCAACATCCGGTTCCTGCACGCCCTGGCGGACGCCCAACCGTTCCGGGAAGCGGAACTGACCACCGGCTTTATCGACGATCACCGGGAACTGCTGTTCCCTAAATCCAAGCTGGATACCCATAAAGCCCTGGTACTGGCCGCCGGTTTTGTTCTGGAACAGCGCAAATCCCGGGAAGTGGTCAGCACCGACCCCTGGTCGCCCTTCGGTCGCCAGAACAGCTGGCGCATGAACTCGGAATTTGCCCAGCCGCTGCAGCTGCAGGTGGGTGAAGAGATTCACGATCTCAAGGTGCTGGAGCGCGACGATCGCTATCAGGTATTCGTAGGTGACAGCGTCTACAACCTGACTGCCCGTCTGGATGACGACTACCTGCAGGCGGTCATCAACGGCCATCGCATCAGCATCCACGGCAACCTGCACAACGACCAGCTGGTGCTGTTCTACGAAGGCGACACCTTCAACTGCACCGTGTACAAGGAAAGCTACGGCTTCGAGGAAATGGCCGGCGAAGGCAGCCTGGCCGCGCCCATGAACGGCGCCATCGTCGCTGTACAGGCCAAGGTTGGCGACAAGGTCACCGCCGGCCAGAGCCTGGTGATCATGGAAGCCATGAAGATGGAGCACGCCATCAAGGCCCCGGCCGACGGCGTGGTCACTGAAATCTTCTTCGCCGAGGGCGACCAGGTTTCCGAAGGTGCTGAACTGATTGCCATTGAAGTGAATGAAGAGGAGGCAGGCTGATGGCCTTTCCCAAACAGGTTCGCCTGGTTGAGATGAGCCCCCGGGACGGACTCCAGAACGAGCCCGGCCCGGTGATCGCCACCGCCATCAAAACCGGGCTTATCGACCGCCTGGCAGACAGCGGCCTGAGCCACATCGAAGCCGCCAGTTTCGTGTCCCCGAAATGGGTGCCACAAATGGGCGACGCCGCCGAGGTGATGGCCGGCATCACCCGCAAGGCTGGCGTCCGCTACTCCGCCCTCACCCCGAACCTGAAAGGGTTTGAGGGGGCACTGGCGGCGAAGGCCGACGAAGTGGCCGTCTTTGGCGCCGCGTCCGAATCCTTCACCAAAAAGAACATCAACTGCACCATCGCCGAGAGCCTCGAGCGCTTTGCGCCGGTCGTCGAGGAAGCACGCAAACACGGAATCCCCGTGCGCGGCTATGTCTCAACCGTAATGGGTTGCCCCTACGAAGGTGACATTGCCCCGGAGCAGGTGGCCACCGTGGCCAAGGCCCTGTACGACATGGGCTGCCACGAGATTTCCCTGGGCGACACCATTGGTGTGGGCACTCCGATCAAAGCCAAGCGCATGCTCGAAGCCGTCGCTGCGCATGTGCCCATGGATAAACTGGCCGCGCACTTCCACGACACCTACGGCCAGGCACTGGCCAATCTGTATGCGGTGCTGGAAGAAGGCGTCAGCGTTATCGATGCCTCCGTCGCCGGCCTCGGCGGCTGTCCATACGCCAAGGGTGCTTCGGGCAACGTCGCAACCGAGGACGTGCTATACCTGCTTAACGGCCTTGGCATCAAGACCGGCGTCGATCTTGAAAAACTGGTCGCCACAGGCGACTGGATCTGCAGCCAGCTGAACCGTCACAACGGTTCAAAAGTCGGCCAGGCAATGGGCGGTAACTGTTAAAACCAGGAGTAGTTATGAGCAACAAGAATGTGGTCGCGCTGGATCTGCCGATTCCCGAGATCAGCGACATGCCGGAAGACACCCAGAAGTACTTCCAGATCTGCCAGGAAAAGCTGGGCATGATCCCGAACGTACTCACCGCCTACAGCCAGAACCTCAAACAGCTGGACGGCTTTACCCGCCTGTACAACGAGCTCATGCTCGGCGAAGGTGAACTCTCCAAGCTGGAGCGGGAAATGGTCGCCGTGGTGGTTTCCTCCGAGAACAAATGCTTCTACTGCCTGGTCGCCCACGGCGCTGCCGTGCGGGTGCTGAGCGGCGATCCCCAGCTGGGAGAGCACATGGTGATGAACTACCGCAGCGCCAAACTCGACAAGCGCCAGCGGGCGATGCTGGATTTTGCATCCCACCTTACCCGCTCGCCGGCCACCGTCACCGAAGACGACATCCAGGCCCTGCGGGATGCCGGTCTGAGTGACCGCGGCATCTGGGATCTCAGTAACCTGATCGGTTTTTACAACATGTCCAACCGGGTGGCGATTGCCAGCGATATGCAACCGAACCCCGAATATCACAGTCAGAGTCGCTAGCAGGTAAACCACCCTGCTCGCCCTCGAATACAAAAACAATGGAGGCAGAGATATGAGCAAGACTCTACCAAGTTATACCAGCGGAACCGCGGAAGTGCCCCTGCTGGGCATGACCATCGGTGAAATGCTCGACCGCACCGCCGAGAAGTACCCGGACAACGAAGCCCTGGTGTGCCTGCACCAGGACATTCGCTGGACCTACAAAGAGTTTGTTGAAAAAGTCGACGAAGCCGCCCGCGCCTTCATGGCCATTGGCGTCAAACGCGGCGACCGCGTGGGCATCTGGTCCCCCAACCGCTACGAGTGGACCGTTACCCAGTTCGCCACCGCCAAAGTCGGTGCCATCCTGGTGAACATCAACCCGGCTTACGGTGTCCACGAACTGCAATACGCCCTCAACCTGGCTGGTATAACCACCCTGGTGACGGCTGACAGCTTCAAAGCCTCCAATTACCGCGAGATGATCTACGAGCTGGCCCCGGAGCTGAAGCGAAGCTCCCCCGGCAAGCTCAAGGCCGACCACGTTCCGGAACTGCGGGCTGTGATCAACGTGCACGAAGACAAGCACGACGGGATGTGGACCTGGAAAGAGTTCGTCGGCTTCGGCAGCGATGTGTCCAAAGAGGACCTGGAAAAGCGTCAGAGCGAGTTGCAATTTGACGACCCCATCAACATCCAGTTCACCTCCGGCACCACCGGCAATCCCAAGGGCGCCACTCTCACTCACCACAACATCCTGAACAACGGCTATTTCGTGGCCGAAAGCCAGCTGTTCACCGAGAAAGATCGCCTGGTTATCCCGGTGCCGCTCTACCACTGCTTCGGCATGGTGATGGGCAACCTTGGCTGCATTACCCACGGTTCTACCATGATCTACCCGGATGAAGGTTTTGAACCGAAATCCGTGCTGCAGGCGGTACACCAGGAGAAGGCCACCGCCCTGTATGGCGTGCCCACCATGTTCATCGCCGAACTCGCCGAACCCGAGTTCGAAACCTATGACCTTTCCACCCTGCGCACCGGCATCATGGCGGGGTCCATCTGCCCGGCAGAGGTCATGAAGAAGGTCAACGGCAAGATGAACATGAAAGAGGTTCAGATTGCCTACGGAATGACCGAAACCAGCCCGGTTTCCACGCAGACCAGCTCCCTGGATCCGTTCGAGAAGCAGGTCACCACCGTGGGCCGCACCCAGCCGCACCTGGAAACCAAGATCGTTGATCCGGGCACCGGCAACGTGGTTCCGCGTGGCGAGATCGGCGAACTTTGCACCCGTGGCTACAGCGTGATGCTGAAGTACTGGAACAACGAAGAGAAAACCCGCGAAGCCATCGACAGCGCCGGATGGATGCACACGGGCGATCTGGCCACCATGGACGAAGAAGGCTATGTCCAGATCGTTGGCCGCATCAAGGATATGGTCATCCGCGGTGGCGAGAACATCTACCCGAAAGAAATCGAAGAGTTCCTCTACACCCACCCGGCCATCGAAGAAGTGCAGGTAACCGGCATTCCCGATGACAAGTACGGCGAAGAGCTTATTGCCTGGGTGAAGCTGGCTCCAGACGCGGCGCCAGTCACAGCCGAGGACCTGCAGGCCTTCTGCAAGGGCAAGATCGCTCACTTCAAGATCCCGAAGAACTACAAGTTCGTGGACGAATTCCCGATGACCGTCACCGGGAAGATCCAGAAATTCAAGATGCGGGAGATTTCAATCGAAGAGATGGGACTCAAGAAATAACCACGGTCCCTGCTTTTGTTGAACCGACAAACCCCGGCACTTGCCGGGGTTTGTCGTTTTCCGCTCCAGCGAATCAAGGCCGAATACGTGCTTGTCAGCGCTCCACCGCCATGCTTCACTTCTGTGATTAGCATGCAACCGGAGACGCCCCTATGCCCAGCCCCGCAACCGACTACTCGAAAACAAAAATCAGCCTTCAACGTGTCTGGGTGCTATTGCTCAGCGCGGTGCTCCTTGGCGGGTGCTCCACGGTGTACTACAAAACCATGGAAAAATTCGGGTATGAAAAGCGAGACATCCTGGTGGATAGAGTCGAAGACGCCCGGGACAGCCAGAACGACGCCCAGGAAACCTTCCGTTCGTCGCTTGAGCGTTTCCAGAGTGTGGTGGACACGCCTGACACCGAGCTCAAGGAACAATATGCCGAAATCAGCGATGCCTACGAAGACAGCCTGGCGAGTGCCGAAGAGGTTAGAGACCGGATCGACAAAGTAGAAGAAGTCGCCGAGGACCTGTTCGATGAATGGGAAGACGAGCTCAGCCTGTACGAAAGCGCGTCACTGCGCCGCAGCAGCGAACAGCAGCTGAAAGAGACCCGCGTCCAGTACGGCCAGCTGATCAGCCGGATGCACGACGCCGAGGACAGAATGGAACCGGTGCTGCAGGCATTTGAGGATCAGGTGCTGTACCTTAAGCATAATCTGAATGCCCAGGCGATCGGTTCGCTGGAAAACGAACTGGTGAGCATCCGTCAGGATGTGGATTCCCTGATTCGCAATATGGAACAATCAATCGCGGAGTCTGAAGCCTTTATTCAACGCTTTCGCCAGGGCGGGTAATACCTCAAGGGAGCCAACGCTATGGAGCGCCAAGACGCAGATCCTGCGCTCAAGCCGGCATTGATACAATTCGACATGGCGCTGGCAGAATTTGCCCGCGCCCGCAAATCGGACCCCAAAGCCTCCAGTCTCAGTCTCCTGGAGCGCACACGGATGCTAATGACGCTGCCAGGCGGCTTCGACGCCATCTACCGGCGCGTAAGGTCGCTCGAATCCGCTGGCATTTTCGGCACCAGCGACTGGGCCCGGCCAGCCCTGCTGCAACCGGCGCTCGCCAAACACTCTCTGAGGGAGGCGGGTGCAGTTACCACCATTGTCGAGGCGATCAGCGAACTGCGCATGCTGGCCGTCACCCGTGGCAAATACTTCCATCCCGGAATTTCTGCTGAGCAGGCACGCCACTTTCTCACCCAGGTGATGGCATTAAACCTGGACCTGCTGTCTGGCCAGCTCACCGAAGCCGATCGTGAAAGACCCAAGCAACTTGGCACCATCGTTCAGGAACTCTATCGGTACCTGATCTCCCACCTCGGTTATGAAAGCCTATTGGACAGCCTGGTGGCGGAAGTCTGGCGATTGCTGGACCAGGGGCCGGTGCAGGTCGACAGTATTCGGGAAATGATCGGGCAGATCGCCAAATGCCTTTACGACCCCGACATCAAAACCGGACGCAATGCCGATGCCACGCGGCTGGTGAAGGCCCTCTTTGCCCCCACACCTGCCAGCGCCGAGGACCCCGGCCTTGCCGTTTACGAGCAGCGTTTGAAAGACATGGACGACGTGGCGCTCTCCTCCGAGGCCACCTACTTTGCCCGCAGCATGTTCGACACCGGCCTGGCCTCTCCCTACCACGCGGTAATGCTCCGTTTCCTGCGCGCCAGCGGCCAGGACGATCTCATCCCCAACACACTGGGGCTGACCATGACCGGGCTGGACGATCTCTACTGTTACACCGATCTGGTCCATGCCCTGATTGACGAGGCCATCTACCCGGAAACCTGCCAGGCCGTCTATGGCCTGACCATGATGCTGGAGCGAGGATCGCTGTTTACACCCTCTGTGGCCCAGGCCCTGTGGCGGCAAATCAAACTCAAGCCCTCTGCGGAAACCGATCAGGCCCTGAGAGAGGCGTTCGGCGATGCCCGGCCACCCCGGGTATTCCTGCTGGCCGGGGTTATCAACCTGCTGGGCCAGCCGCTGGGCGTTGGTCAGGGCAACAACCCCACCTGCCAGTCTGCCATTGGCCTTTCCATGTGGGCGTCAAACGAGGCGGATTACCTGTTGCAAGTCTTGGCCTGGGCAGCACGCGACAACGAAGTACTGAGCCGCTTTGAAGGCCAGGAGGTTTCTTCCCGCGATCTGGAACCTGGCCTGGTGAAGGGCACGCCGGTGGATGTAGACCCGGTTTCGCTGGTGCTCATCCCTCATCTCGATCGCATCTACGGCGAGATGTGGCGCCGCTGTGAAACCCGGGACGACGACGCCCATCGCTGGATCAACCCGGAGTTCTACGGCTGGTGGGTCAGTCACGGCTTCCGCGTGGTCGCTGACGTAAAAACCGGCGAGGTGAAAGACTACGAGGGGTTTATCCGGCATTTCTACGCGAGCTATCACCCCTTCTACAACGGCAACATACCGGTTATTCACGCCCAGCCGGCAGGGATTGCTGTAACAGACAGCGCCGCCCGCTTTGTTGGGCGGCACGCCATCAATATCCTGCGGGTTGCCCTGAGCCCGAAGAACGAGATGCGGGTGTACTTTTTTAACCCCAACAACGACAGCGGCCAGAACTGGGGCCAGGGCATTACCTGCTCAACCCATGGCAATGGCGAGTTTCGCGGTGAAGCTTCCCTGCCCGTGGCCGAATTCACGTCTCGACTGTACGCCTTCCACTATGACCCGCTGGAACTGGGCGATCTCTCGGCGATACCCGATGAGGAAGTCGCCCGGGTTATGGACCTGGGTTACACAAGCTGGGCGGCGCCGAGAGATACATCCGAGGAATAACACTCTCGGCTATCCGCCCTAATAACTCTCGGTCTTACCGGTGACCGGCGACAGGGGCTCGCCCTCCTCGTTCTGCAGCTGATAGTCGTAGGCGGCCTGCAGACCGGTATCCTCTTCGGTCTCATCATCCGGTTCGTATTCCAGATGCCTTGGATAGAGCGGCGACAACATGGCCACGATAATGCCGATGGCGCAGAACATGGCGAAGGCATCGGCGTAACCCACCTTGCCCACAAGCATACCGACTATCGGCGAGCCGGCCGCCTGGCCCAGTGATACTGCCATGAAAGGCAGCACGGGGCCCATGGACAGCCGCCCCGGCAGCAGGCGAATGCCGGTCATCAGGTACAGCCCGGTCAGACTCATGTAGGCCAGACCAAACACCAGCGCTGAAAACGCCGAAATCATCAGGTTGTCGGGGCTGGCCGCCAGCAACGCCAGGCTCGCGGCCAGTGTCATCAGCATCAGGGCCTGGGTAACCGGCGGGTTGTTCCGGTCAGCCAGATCGGCCACCACCGCGCCGCCAAGGCCGGCAATACCCACCCCCAGCCACAACCATGCCGTGGCATCGGATGGCATGGATCCCAGATTAACCACGAGATCGGGTGCGAAAATCCAGTAGGCGGCGGAGACAAAGCCCATCATGAACGCGAACAGCGAGAGCCTGAGCAGTCGCCACCATTGATCCGCACTGATTGGCTGCGCCGGCGCAGCATTGGCGGGTACAACGCGGGATACGGAGGGAATGAAGAACCAGGTGGCAATCACGCCGATTACCGCCAGCACAGCAAAGGACGCGTAGGCATAGCGCCAGGCCCCGGCGAGGAACAGGATCGTCGGCACAGCAACGACGACACCGATACTGGTGCCCGCGTTCATCACCGAGCTTACCCGGCCATGGAGCGAGCGTCTCACCAGCGCCTGCATGGCGGCTGTGAGAGCCGGCATCATCAGGCCCGTGCAGATACCACAGAGAACAACACCCACCCCGAGGGAGACGGCCCCCACGGCCTGGCTGATCAGCGACAGGCCAACAACACCAAAAATACCGGAGGCCATGGCGGTATTGCGGGCACCAAGCCGATTTGCCGAGAGCGGAGCAACCAGGGTAGCGAATACGAAACTGATCAGCGGCAGCGCACCGATCACACCGATCACATCCGGCGCCAGCCCCAGGTCATCCCGGATCGGGGGAACGAACAGACCGAACGCAAAGCGCGCCAGACCATAGCTGATCGCGATCAGTGCTGCGCCGAGGAGTGCAAATGACGTGCTCGAAGGAAACTTCATTCCGCTGTGCTCCTTCCGCTGTCCATCTTCGTCAGACTAGACATCAAAGCAGGATTTTTAAAGCAGCGGACGGCCTGCTCCAGCGATCAGCCTGCGGTCTGGGGCAGAAACCGGCGGTCCCAGACCCGCTCAGCGGCTTCGAACAGGCTGTCCACCGTCAGCGCGAGCATGCCAATCAGAATCGCGCCCTGCAACACGTAGGCCGTGTTGCCATTGACGAGACCGGCGATCACCGGATCCCCCAGGGTTCGGGCACCGATGGTTGAGCCAATGGCGGCCGTTGCAATATTGATGGTTACCGAGGTCCGGATACCCGCCAGGATCACCCTGCCCGCCAGCGGCAACTCCACCTGCAACAACACCTGAGAAGGCGACATGCCCATACCCAGCGCCGCCTGCCTCACTGTGGCATCGACACCCTCCAAGCCGGCCAGGGTATTGCGCAGAATGGGCAGCAATCCATACAGAATCAGCGCCACCAGAATCGGCGCCTCACCAAACCCGAGAACCGGCACCGCCAGGGCGAGAACCGCCACCGGCGGGAAGGTCTGGCCGATAGAGGCAATCTGGCTAACCAGCGGCAGAAAGTCGCGCCCAGCCGGGCGCGTGGCGAAGATTCCCCCGGCAACCGCAGCGACGGTTCCAACCAGGCCGGAAATCACCACCAGCATCAGATGGTTCTGGAGCAGAAAAAGAAAGCTCTCCCGCTCGTAGATCACATTCTGTTTATCGGGCTGCACCCACTCGAAAAGCGGTTCGAGAGCCGGCATGCCCGCGCTCAGGGCACAGAGGAGCACAGTCAGCATCACAGGCGGCAACCAGACCCGCATCAGGCACCTTCCTGGATAATGCGGTCACGGGTGATGGTTCCGGTTTCCTGGCCATCGGCATTGAACACCGGCACCTGGCTCCAGTTCTGCCAGAGCATGATTGAAAGAGCCACTCGCAGGCTGTCGTCTTCTTTGAGGCCGTCGGCGCCGGGTTCCGGCTCTCTGGGCTGAGGGTGAGCCTCCATCAGATCCCGCACGGTATGCAGGCTCATCAGTTTCAGGCCTCGGTCCTGCTTGCCCACGAGATTCTCCACAAAAACGGAGGCGGGTCGCCGGAGAATGTTCTCCGGCGTGTCGTGCTGGATAATCCGGCCCTGATCCATCACGGCAATGCGGGTCGCCAGCCGCAGGGCTTCGTCGATATCGTGGGTCACAAAGACCGTAGTTTTCCGCAGCTGACTCTGGATACGCAGCATCTCCAGCTGCAGGTTCTCCCGCGTGATGGCATCCAGCGCACCGAAGGGTTCGTCCATCAGCAGAATATTGGGGTTGGCGGCCAACGCCCGGGCCACGCCTACCCTTTGAGCCTGCCCGCCGGACAATTGCTGGGGATATTTGTTGGCGTGGGTGGCCGGGTCCAGATCCAGCAGCGTCAGCAGCTCATGCACGCGCTCGTCGATCCGCTCCCGTGGCCACTTCAGAAGCTGGGGTACCATGGCGATATTGCGGGCCACCGTCCAGTGTGGAAACAGCCCCGTGCCCTGAATCACATAGCCCATGTTCAACCGCAGCTGCTCAGGGTTCATGGCGGTAACATCGTTACCATCCACCAGGATCTGCCCCTCACTGTGGGGCAGCAACTGGTTGATCATCCGCAGGGTGGTCGATTTTCCGCAGCCAGAGCTGCCCACCAGCACGCACACTTCGCCGGTTTCGACCGTGAGGTTGATTCGGTCCACCGCCACGGCATCGCCAAAGCGGCGGGTAACGTTTTTCAGTTCAATCATCCGGGCTTATCCCTCTCCTGTCAGGCCGTCGCCGGTGTCGGCTTGAGACTGGCCGCCAGCATGGTGAGCAGAGCATCCGCCAGCAGCGCGAGTGCAATGGTGGGCAGCGCACCAAGCAATACCAGATCCATCGCCGCCTGCCCCAAGCCCTGAAAGATAAAGCTGCCAAAACCGCCGGCGCCAATGAGCGCGGCAACCGCGGTCAGGCCAATGGCCTGGATGGTGGTAATGCGCACACCTTCCACAATCACGGGAAGCGCTAGTGGCAACTTGAGTTTGAAGAACAGCTGTCGCTCGTTCATTCCCATGCCCCGCCCGGCATCGGCGAGGCTTTCCGGCACCTCGGTAAGCGCGACGAAGGTGTTGCGCACCATGGGCAACAGGCTGTAAGCCACCAGAGCCAGCAAGGCCGGAGCCCAGCCAATGCCACGAATCCCCATGGCCTGCAGGGCTGGAAAGGCAGCCGCCAGCGCACTGAGCGGTGCGATCAGTAACCCGAATACCGCCAGGCTGGGAATAGTCTGAAGAAAGCTGACCGCGCCAAGAATGGGACGGCGCCAGGCCACACTACGAATCATCTTCAGGGCCAGTAAAAAAGCCAGTCCGGCGCTGATACCGACCGCGCCAAAGGCCAATGCCAGATGAGTCCACAGGGCCTGCTCGAACTTGTCGGGGCGGGCGTTGAATTCCCGAACCAGCGACAAACTCTCCAGCCCACCGCCCCGAAGGATCCACAGCCAGCTGCCAACAATGACGGCCAGTATCATCAGCTGCAGCCCTCGCCCGCTCCCGAGTCGCCCGAGAATTTCGATCAGCATCAGCGACAGCAAAAACAGCAAACACCAGAAACCGGCTCCGATGGACGACCGCGCGTAAGGCGCGTCTTCCGGCAGGTGCCGGCCCGCGAAGACCTCGAGCAACAGGGGCAGCAGCGCCAGGGAAAGGCCTACCAGGCCCAGAAGCGGCAGGTACCGCCGGCGCAACGGCAGAAAAGACAGCAGAACGCAGCCAGACAGAACCACTGACAACAGGCCAGCCCAAACCCCGCCAACGGCCGAGAGGAGGCCGTGACCGGTACCCGGAACGATGCGGTTGGGTTGAATGACGCCCAGGTCCAAAAGCCAGACCAGCGCAAGGGCAAGACACCCCAGCACAGGCAGGACACGGTTCGGCATGGTGTTCGGGGCAACAGGGCTGTAAATCGACAAACCTCAGTCCTGGGCCAGGGAATCCAGGTAATCCCGGGCGACGGTATCCGCCGGCACCCCGTTCACCGCCACCTGGCCATTCAGGCGCTGCAGCGTTTCAAGGTCCAGCGACTCGAAGATCGGCGTCAGCACTTCCCGGATCTGCGGATAGGCTTCCAGCACCTCGCCACGCACGATCGGCGCTGGCTGATACACCGGCTGAACGCCAGCGGTATCTTCCATTACCTTCAGATCCAGCGCATCCAGCCCGCCATCGGTGCCGTAAGTCATCGCGCCGTTTACGTCGTTGTTATTCAGGGCCGCCGCGCGCAATGTCGCCGCCGTGTTGCCACCGGAAAGGATCAGCAGCTGGTCGGATTCCAGCTTGAAGCCATAAGCCTCCTGGAACGCCGGCAAGGCACTGGCGGATTCCACAAACTCGGCGCTGGCCGCAAACTTGAAGGCACCGCCCTCATTGATGTAATCCGCAAGATCTTCGAGTGTGGCCAGGTTATTTTCCCGCGCCAGATCGCCCCGCACGCTCATAGCCCATGTGTTGTTCGCTTCGGCGGGTTCCAGCCAGACAATGTTATGTGCCTCTTTATCCAGGCGAGCAGCCTCCTGGTAGGCCTTATCCGCATCTTTCCAGATATCCAGATCCGCCTGATCGTGAAAGAACGCAGCATTGCCGGTGTACTCGGGGTAGATATCGATTTCGCCGGCCTTGATCGCATTGCGGACGATGCTGGTGCCCCCCAACTGGAGCCTGTTTTCAACCGGAATACCGGCCCCCTCCAGGGACTGCAATACCATCTGCCCCAGTACCGAGCCTTCGGTGTCGATCTTGGAGGACACCACCACAGGATCAGCAGCCATTACCGATCCGGACATCACGAACGCTATCAATGCCGCTGTACGGCGCAAAAGGGATTTGGGAGTCACGGCCATTCCTCTCGGTTTTTGGTTACCACTATCAGTCTAGAGGCCGCATCTACGAAGGCAAACGGGATTTGGTCTTGCCGGCGCCGACCCGCAGGAAGCCAGTTCCGGAATCAGGCGGAACGGACATCGTATTTGAAATCCGGAAACCCAACGGGTTAGGCTGTCTAAATAGCGAGCAGCATGGTAGTGAAGGTTATGGCACAGACCCTGGAGAAGACCCGCGAACCCACCTCCACCGTAGCGCCCCTGAACCCTGATAACGTGGCACTGCTCGAACAGGAAGGCTTAACCCTCAAGCCACTGGACCCTATCGGCGTTGAGATCTACGGATCCGACGTGCGCAACCAACTGCCGGAGCCGGCTATAAAGGCCCTGGAAGAGGAAATGGCGAATCGCGGGTTCATCGTATTCAAGCACCAGGCCGGCCTTTCCCCCGATGAACTGATTGAAGCCTGCAAATGGTGGGGCGGGCGCGAGATCCATTCCACCCACGGCGTGCATCCCGCAACACCCGGCCGCAACCGGCATATTTTCCGCTGCTCTAACGACGGCCGCCAAGGCATTCTCGGCGTTGGCCCGCAATGGCACAACGACGGCAGTTTCGAAGCCGCCACCTTCTCCCACAGCGCCTACTACATGGCCCGTGCGCCCGAGAATGGCGGCGGCACCCACTTCGCGCACCAGGGTGCGGCCTTTGACGCACTCCCTCCGGAGAAACAGGATTTCTGGGAACGACTGGTGTCGGTAAACTCCGCATCCAGTGTGACACACCCCGTGGTTCACACCCACCCTATTTCCGGTCGCAAGAGTGTCTGGCTGCATCTGGGCATGACCGGTGCCGTGCTGGAGCGCCTGCCGGAAGAAGGTCTGACGCTCGACCAGCTGAAGACGCTGCCCGCACCCGCGGACAGCTTCCACCTGCTGGACGAGGCCGCCATGAAGGAGCTGTTCAACGATTACAACGATCTGCTGAACGATTCCTTCGAGGGTGGCTACGGAATTCGCTACGAATACGAAACGGGCGATCTGTTATTTATCGATAACTGGGCCGTCGCCCACCGCGCCTCACCAGAAGCGCATCTGCCGGCAGAGCAACAGGGCCTACGCATCATGGACCGGGTCACCATCAAGGCGCCGCGAAACCTGTCGCCCCATTTCGGGCTGCCCCAATACATCAACATGGCCGGCCCCCACCCCTTCAACAAAGATGGCGTATGGCAGGCCGGTGGCGTGGGCTTCCGGTGGAAAGACGATATCCGCATGCAGAACTGATTCACCCGTTTTGCATGCGGCCATGCGTCACTGCACCGGCTGACAACCGCGAACAGCGAGAGAGATATTCGTTGCCGCCTTGATCTGATCGTAGTATTTGGCGGCCGTTTTCACGCCCATATCCGCGTAGTTCCCGGCACTGGGGCTGATCAGGGTGCCCAACTGGGCCCAGGCCGCAGCGGATTGCCGGTCGCTCTCATAGGCTGAAAATGCCTGGTAGATTTCATTACAGGTAATGCCGTCTCCATCCATAGCTGCGGAAGAAACATGAGAGGACGTCTGACAGCCCGTCAAAGCGCCAACCGCCAACAAAACCCCAAGACTCTTGTACTTCATTGATCAGGTCTCCCGGGCCGCAATGGCCTCTTTTCGAAAGTATGGATAGCATGGTCTTATACATTCCAGCCCGATGCCAGAGCTGCTGGTCGCAATGGAAAGATGTATTGAAAATTCCTCGCCACAAACTAAGCTATTGCTGTCTCTCCACTCTTTTGAGCATGCCCATGAAAGCGTGTCTTCATGCAGTTCTCGCTCTCGCGCTATCCACTCTGCTTCTCTGGAGCCCAGCCCGAATTGGCCATGCAGAAACCGTCCTGCATGTTGCCTACGAAGATAAAACGCAATTCCCCTATTACATGGGCGACACCCAGGAGGTTCTGGAGAAACCCGGCGCAGCGGTAGAGCTGGTCAAGTTGCTGGA
>Ga0070724_10001023_pt1 | contig 17662 bp, 19 predicted proteins | sample tdDd001_FD_67278 | JGI IMG/M metagenome (GOLD analysis project Ga0070724, IMG submission 67278) | Marine sediment microbial communities from the Atlantic coast under amendment with organic carbon and nitrate - tdDd00.1 | ecosystem: Environmental > Aquatic > Marine > Coastal > Sediment | place... | reverse complement strand
CAAACAAATACTTGTCTATAATTTCAGTGAGTTTGATATGGATACAGTTAAACAATATGAAGATGGCATGATTTTCTCTAAGAGATTTGATATTGAAATACCTTTCAATGACATATTTAAAGACTGCTAATGGCAGTCTTATTTTTTTAGCTTTGCACCAGCTTTTTTTATGATAGCTTCAGATAATATAGTGGTTGGATCAATAAGAGGAATATGTGTATCCTCTTGCTTAAATATCAGAGGTAGTTCAGTACATCCTAGTATAATACCATCCACATATTCCAATTGAGATAAGATATCTTCTTTTAAAGTCTTATTTATAGACTGGTCTTTTTTATAGTCATAAATCAGTTGGGTAATCTTATCTATCATTTTGTCATTAGGGATAAGAACATTTTTGTAAAGGCCTGCCGAATATGTACCTTGTGTTGCCAATAGAACTACCTGACCTGATAAACGTTTAGCGGTTTCTTCCATCATGTGTAGTATTGGGATATTAATTGCGCTACTGATATCATCATAAAAATAATGGGCTGTATTACAAGGCATAGCAATCATATGAGCACCTGCTTGTTCTAATCTTTTAGCCGCTTCTATCATCTTGTCTCTTGGATCAGTGCCTCTGTTTAAGATATAATCTGTACGATCAGGTATTTCTGGAAAGTTATCAATGATGATGTGAATATGATCTTGATCACAAGTTACCTGTGTATTTCTAACGATTTTACCGAATAAGTCTACAGTAGCCATGGCGCCCATACCACCTAAAATTCCAACTGTTTTCATAATTAGCTCCTTTGTATAATCATTCTACTATGATATGATTAATATGATAAATACAAATAATAAGCACGATTAATACGAAAAGAGTATATATATGAATATTAAAAGATTAGAGTACTTCTTAGAGATTGCCAAAACATTAAACATATCAAAGGCTGCTGAAAACCTTCATATGGCTCAGCCACCTCTGACAGCCCAACTCAAATTATTAGAAGATGAACTAGGGACAAAACTTTTTAATCGAACAACAAGAAAGATGACCATTACAGAAGCTGGTGAAAGATTAAAGACTAGGGCTCAGCAAATACTTGAACTCATCGAGACAACAGAACAAGAAGTAGAATCTATAGAAAGTGGTCTTATACCCGAAATAAAAATAGGGTTTGTAGCATCCTCGGCAGCTCTTTTATCACCTAAAAAGTTGATTGACTATCACAAGCTTTATCCTGAAATGAAGTTTATTATGAAGGAAGGTTCTACACATATGATTCTAGACCTTCTGAATCATGGTTTGATTGATGTTGGCTTTGTAAGAACACCATTTAATGCTGAAATATACAATGTAGAGTATCTAGAACCAGAACCTATGATTGCAGTTTATGATCCTTCTATTTATCCTTTAAATGAAACTATAAAAATCAATGAATTGGAATCATTGCCTTTGGTATTAGATAAGAGATTTTTAGATATTATTGAAAATCAGGCTCATGCATCTGGTATTGGACTTAAGATTACATGTCTAGGAGAAGATTCTAGATCGATTCTTGCTTGGACTCAAGCTGGCTTAGGTGTGGCAATATTACCCTATAGCGGTAAGGCCTTTATGAGTCAGAGTTTAAGCTTTGCAGTTATAGATTCTAAATCTTTAGAAACAAGACCTGCTATTGTTAGATTAAAAAACAAAGACAATAAAATAATAGATGATTTAGTTGAGATAATAAAGTAAGTCGATTGCTTTACAAAATATAACAATTGCTTTACGATTTAATTAGGAGGTGACTTTATGTCTACGAAAAGTGTTAATTTTAGAATTGATGAAGAACTTAAACATCAGGCAGAAGTGGTATTAGATGAATTGGGTCTAAGTATGTCATCAGCTCTTACTTTGTTCTTAAAACAAATGGTAAATAAAAGAGCTTTGCCATTTAGGATAGAGGGAGAAGATCCATTTTATTCTCTTGATAATCAGTTGATGATAGCCGAAAGATTGGAAGAATATAAAGTACATAAGCTAAAAGAACATGATCTAATTGAGGATTAGCTTATGAAAAAACTCTGGATTGATGGTGCTTGGGAAGACTATCTTAAGTGGCATAAAAAAGATAAAAAACTGTTTAATCGAATCAATAAACTGATTAAGAGCATTGATAGAAATGGTTATAATTGTATTGGAAAACCTGAACCTTTAAGGAATAATTTGAGCGGATGGTGGAGTGTTAGAATTGATCAAGGCAATAAAATTGTTTTTAGAATTGAAGAAGATCAATTAATCATACTGCAATGTGGTAGACATTATGATTAAAGCACACCAAAATGGTGTGCTTTGTTTTATCTAGAAAGTTCGTATATTGCAGATGCATAAATCTGAGAAGTTTTTACTAGGTTTTCTATTGTAATATACTCATTCTTTTGATGTGCAAGCTCTGGATCGCCAGGGAATACACCACCAAAGGCAACTGCGTTTTTCATTGCTCTTGCATATGTACCACCACCCATAGTGATTGGTTCACTCATGTCACCAGTGTGTTCCTGATAAACTTTCATTAGTTTAACAATCAACTCATGATCTTTAGGGAAGTAGATTGGTTGCATATGGTCCACTAAATGATAATCCACACCGAACTCAGCAAAAGTCTTCTTAATACCATCTTCTACAGACTTAAGTGGTGTAGTAATTGGATATCTTACATTAACCACTAATTTAACGTGGTCCTTATCTAATTCGATTGTACCAACATTAAATGTTAGTTTACCAGAATCTGCATCTTGGAAACCACAACCAGCTCTTTGGCCATTGTATTCTAAACCAATGGTTCTTTCATAACCTCTAATGAAACTTGATAAATCACCCAGTTGAATGTCTAATACATTTAAGAAATCTAATAAATATGAAATTGCATTTTCGCCTGCTTCTGGTGTAGAACCATGAGCTGATATACCCTTAGATTTAATCGTTGTGATACCATCTTCTTTTTCTAAGCTTAAGTTACCACCACGGTCTTGCATGTATGCTTTCATCATGGCGTCTATTGGATAAGTTTCAATGATTTTTGCTTCAGCATAATCAGGTACCATATTGGCAGCATTACCACCCGTCACTGAGATGACTTCAACGCCACCATCATTTAAACATTCTTTGAAAGATTTAGTTAGCTCAAATACTGTAATACCTTTTTCACCATGACATGCAGGGAATTCTGCATCTGGTGTGAATGCTAAACTTGGTGTTTCTTCATGTTTTAGATAGTAGTTGATACCAGCCCAACCTGTTTCTTCGTTAAGTCCGAAGATGATTCTGATTCTTTTATTGATAGGTTCGCCTGAATCCAATAAGGCTTTCATGGCATAAAGTGATGCAATAGCAGGTCCTTTATCGTCTAAAGTACCTCGACCGAAGATTTTACCATCTACGATTTCACCACCATATGGATCGTAGTCCCAACCTGTACCTTCTGGTACAACATCTAAATGAACTAAGATACCAATCATCTCGTCGCCTTCACCAATTTCAGCGTAACCAGCATAGTTATCTACATTTTTTGTTCTAAAACCTAGTCTATTAGCTAAATCTAACGTGTAAATTAAACAATCGTGAACAGCCTTACCAAATGGCATATCACCATCTTTCTCACCTTCTACTGAAGGAAACTTAAGAATTTCTTGCATAGATGTAACCATTTCATCTTGCATACTTTTTATTTTTTCATTAAATTGCATTGCTATCCCCCCTTAGTTCTAATTGTAACGTTAGAGTCTTTCAAATACCAGTGAAATTATTGAAATAATATGGACTTTCTATCGGGTTCAAAGCGATCAGAAATAAAATGTATAATTAATTCCTCTAAAGCTGATAATGTGGCAAAACCACATAAAAGTAAACCGCCTATATTTATATAGGCTGTATTATAATACAATGGGAAGGCAAAGAGTAAAAGTCCAGTCACCTTATTAAGATATGTATGCAAAATCCCAAATTGTTTGTACTTTGTATAAACCACAATCATGGAACATAGTCTGATAATGATGATGATGATCATCCAGATAAGATAGTGAGTGTCTAAATGTATTTTGGGTAAAAGAATTATCAACAAAACAAGAACCATTTCTAAATCTGCAATAGTGTCTAGTTTAGCGCCAAAATCACTCGTGGTATTGGTTTTTCTTGCAATATATCCATCGACCATATCGGAAAAACCACAAATAATATAAAGTGCATAAAAGTAAAATGTAAAAGGTTCTACGATGAAAAAGCCCAGAACCAGGACCATTCTTAACAATGTTATTAAATTTGCCACAAAAAACTCCTTTCTAGTTTATTATAGCAAACAAATGGTTTATATTATTGTTAAGAAAGTAGGGAAATTATGTTTGGAATATATTATTTTTCGGGAACAGGTAATACAAAGGCTGTCGCTGAATTTTTGAGCGAGGCTTTAGATGCAAACTTATATAATGTTGAAAAAGTCTGTAGGTATGAAGATAAGATGATTATTATGCATCCAGTTTATGCTTTTGGTGAACCACAGATTGTATTAGATTTTGCGGAATGCTTGCCTTTAGCACATAAAAAGGTGTATATTATTAAAACGGCTGGTGATAACGGACGTATAAATGATCATGCTTCTGATCGGTTGATTAAGATATTAGAAAGAAAAGGTTATGAAGTTGTTTATGATCGATTGATCATGATGGGCTCAAATTATTTTTCAGCTTACAATGAAGGGTTTGTTCAACTACTTTATGATCTTGCTAAAAAGAAGGTAGATCATATAGCAAAGGATATAGAAAAGGGTCTTATTAGACGCCATGAATCCAATACACTTAAGCAGAAATTAACACATGGTGTCCACCATATGGAAAACACTTATGGGAGACAGCAGTTTTCAAAGAACCTTAGAATAAAAGATCATTGCATCACCTGCATGAAGTGTTTTAATAATTGTCCAACAGGCAATATTGATTCAGATCTTGAGTTTCATGATACATGTATTATGTGTATGAGATGTATTTATGGTTGTCCTGTGGATGCTATATACTCCAAGTATATGCAATTTACAATTGTTAAACATGGCTATGATTTAGAGAAAATATTAAAGAAACCACGTGAACCTTTTGAGTTAAGTGGTTATTATAAAAAATATAAATCCTATATAAATAATATTGAGGAGTAATAATGGATAGAGTGTTTAAAATATTAGAAGATGTCATCAACAATGAAAAAATGATATACGCTGTTTTTTCAAATGTTAGAAAAGGTGTCGATAAAGACTGTAATAAGTTGAAGATAAAACCGGTGGTTATAAAGAATGAACGTGTCCTTCAATTTGAGTATGAATATGATAAAAAGGTAAAACATGAGAACTTAAAAGGTGTTCAAGCCATTGATGTTGCCTTTGGTTTGATAAAGACTTACTTCAAGCAAGCTATGATTTATACAATTGATGCAGATTATCAAGTACTAGTCAGTAAAAAAGGTGTACCAAAAGTATTAGAAAAGGCACCTTCAAGAAATACTGTTGACTTATCTCATAACAGAAAGAAGAATTATATAATAGAGGAAAACAAGCCATGTAATTTTTTACATGCACTTGGTGTTATGACAGAACAGGGTAAAGTCATTAATAAGAAATATGATAAGTTCAGACAAATCAACAGATACTTAGAGATGATTGCAGATTGTGTTCCTCATTTAGACACATCTAGAAAGATTCAAATTGTTGATTTTGGATGTGGTAAGGCTTATTTGACTTTTGCAATGTATTATTATCTTGTAGAGTTAAAAGGCTTAGATGTTGATATAATAGGTCTTGATTTAAAAGCTGATGTTATTGAACATTGTAGTCAACTTGCTAAAACACTTCATTATGATGACCTACATTTTGTTCAGGGAGATATCAAGAACTTTACAGGTTTAAAACAAGTTGATATGGTGGTATCATTGCATGCTTGCGATACAGCAACCGATGAATCTTTAGTTAAGGCAGTAAATTGGGATGCTAGTGTTATACTTGCAGTACCATGTTGCCAACATGAACTTTTTAAGAAGATACACAATCCTTTGATGGCAACTATGGAAAAGCATGGTTTAATTAAGGAAAGATTGTCATCTTTAATTACTGATTCTATTAGGGCTAATGCTTTAGAAATTATGGGTTATAATACTCAAATGTTAGAGTTTATTGATATGGAACATACACCAAAGAATATTTTAATAAGAGCATATAAAACAGGAAAAATGAATCCTGAAGCTGTAAAGGAGTATAAGGAGTTTACGAATTTCTGGCATGTTAGACCTTATATAGAGCAAGCATTAGGTGAAGAGTTTTCAAAGAGAATTGAGGTTTAAATGAATTATAGACAAATTCACGTCCAATCATCTAAAGAAGAAATTGTAGCTAAGATTGCAAGATGGCATAACGAAACACCAAGATTATGGATGCCAGAGTATGAGCCAACAGAAAAAGAAATCAATGAAACCATTGCTAGAATGACCAATGAGGATTGTTATATTGGTATAGCAGAGGATGAGACTATTAAGGGTTTTATCTGGGCAGAAAAACAAGACCTTGATGTTATGATCTTATCCTTGTATGTAGATGAATCGGCGAGACAACAAAACATTGGTACTTATTTAAAAGAAGCCCTTGAAACATGGTGTAAAATTGAAGGAATTCGAAAAATCAAAACGACAGTACACTCTAAAAACAAAAAGATGATCGCCATGAATGAGAAGTTGGGTTATGAACCTAAGATGATTCACATGGAGAAGATAATAGAATAATCCTACGGGATTATTTTTCTTTTTATAATATCTTAATATCAAGATACTTGACAAAGAGGTATATCTTAGATATAATTATCTTGAAATCAAGAGAAAAGAGGTTTTTATGAATTACAGACAAGATCCATCTATAAAGTTTATGATTGTACTAAATAAAATGATGGCCAGTATCCAACATAAACTGGCACCACACTTTAAAAGTTTAGACATACATGAGACGGAGTTCTTTGTATTATTTGCTCTTGATGCCAATGGCCCAATGACCATTCAGGAAATTGGATCAAAGATAGATATGACTTCAGGCACAATGACTTATGTAATTGACAAGCTAGAAAAGAAAAATTACATCAAACGTGTAAGAAGTGAAGAAGATAGAAGAAGAATTTACATCGAGTTAACAGATGAAGGTGTAGACTTCTGGAAAATTATTATCAGTAAGCATATGGATCAAATGAATGCATCGTTTTCACATATGTCAGAAGATGAAATTTTAACATTAATTGAATTAATGAAAAAAGTAGGTAAGGGCTAATAACCTTACATTAATATCTTGAATTCAAGAAACTTCAAGTTAAGAAAGGAAAATAAAATGAAAATATTATTAATTGATGCAAATCCTAAAACAGTAGATTACTCACACTCAAAGTGGGCAGCAGACCACTATGTTACAGCTCTTAAAAAGCAAGGCCATTATGTAGAGGTATGGCCAATTTACCAAATGAATATTCCAATGATTGATGAAGACGTGATGAACGGTTTTTCTAAATCTATGTCTGGTATAGATTTATCAGCTGAAGAAATGGAAAAACTTCAAATCAGAAATACTTTACTTGAGAAGTTTATGAAGTTTGATCATTATGTGATCGTATCACCATTATGGAATTTTGGTGTACCACCTCAGTTAAAGGCATTAATTGATGTTGTAGCAGTAGCGGGTAAAACTTTCAAATACACAGAAAATGGACCTCAAGGTCTTCTTGATGGTACTTTCGTTCATATTCAAGCATCGGGTGGTGTTTATAAGGATATCCCGGAAATGGAATTTGGCAATAGATATGTTTCACATATATTTAAGTTCTTAGGTTTAGAAGAAAAACTTTCACTATTAATAGAAGGAACCAATCTAGGTGATTTTGATAGAGCAATTTATCAAAAGACTTTAGATGAGTGGGTAAATAAGACGGTTAAGGAAGTGATGTAATGAAATATTATAGTCATAAAGATATGGGTCATTATAATCATGGTTGGTTAGATACTTATCATCATTTTTCATTTGCAGATTATTATGATCCTAAAAGGATGCACTATGGCCCTTTAAGAGTGGTAAATGATGATATTATTGATCCACATAAAGGTTTTGGTAAACATCCACACAAGGATATGGAAATTATCTCTTATGTAGTTGAAGGTGCATTAACACATGGAGACTCAATGGGCCATGATGAAACGGTTCATAGAGGTGAAGTTCAATATATGTCAGCGGGCACTGGTGTTTACCATAGTGAATACAATCATGGTGATGATCCAGTAAGACTACTTCAAATATGGGTTTTGCCAGATGAAAAAGATCATACCCCCAATTATGGTGACTACAGGTTTAAGTGGGAAGAAAGAGTCAATTCCTGGTTACACTTGGTAGGAAAAGATGCACCCGTTAAAGTACACCAAGATGTGAATTTTTATGTGACCTATTTAGAAGAAGGTAACAAATTGTCTTTTGATTTAGGTGAAGATAGAAAAATGTATGTGGTTCAAATTGAAGGCGAATCAGAAGTTGGTGACATGACCTTTAAGGTAAGAGATGCTATAGAAACTGATGAATCATTAACTTTTGAAGCTAAAACGAGTAGCCATATTTTAGTCATAGAAATGGAGTCCTAGTATGAATCTATTTATCGGTCATGGTAGTCCTATGAATGCAATAGAAAATAATGAGTATACAAATGCATGGTCAGAGTTAGGAAAACTTTTTAAACCTAAAGGTATACTTATGATTTCAGCACATTGGGTTACGGATGGTACCAAAGTACAGACAGTATCAAAGCCTAAAAAAATTGATGACATGTATGGTTTTCCAAAAGCATTGTATGATTTGAAGTATCCAGTAAGTGGTGATATAGATCTTAGTCATCAAGTTATGGATTTAGTAGGTGCTGAAGAAGACAATTCTTGGGGTATTGATCATGGTGCATGGTCTATCTTAGTTCATATGTATCCAAAGGCAGATGTACCAGTTGTACAAATGAGTTTAGACAAGAACTTAAGTCCTAAAGAAATGTTTGAAATGGGTAGAAAATTGAAGGTTCTCAATGAGAAAGGTTATAGTATTATAGGTTCAGGTAATGTAGTTCATAGTTTTAAGTACATGAACATGACTGAACCTCAACCTTTTGCAGTAGAATTTGATCATGTCATTGAAAAGTATGTAAAAGCAAATGACTCTGATAAAGTCATTAACTATCATCTTATAGATGATTATGACAAGTCTTTTCAAACCAGTGAACACTTTGATCCCCTTATATATGTATTAGGTGCATCGGAGGGATCTGAAGTTGAAGTGTTTAATAGAGGTGTCGAAATGGGTGCTTTCTCAATGACATCGTATATATTAAAGCGTGCCTAAAAGGCACGCTTATTTACTGGACACTTATGTCCATCTTTTGCAAATTGACATGGTTTACAATGTAAACACATATTGATTTGTTGATTATTGATCGCTTTTTTTGACCATTCTGGATCAGCAAGTAATCCTCGTCCTACTGCAACCATATCTGTAAGATCGTCATTTATTAATTTTATTGCCTGTTCAGGATGTCTGATACCATAAACAGAGGCTACCGGAACATTTACATTTTGTTTGATTTTATAACCCATATAAGTAATGAATGATTCTGGATATTCATCAGGTGTATCAAAAGCTTTGATGCCAATACCACTAGAGACATTGAAGAATACAACACCAGCTGCTTGAAGCATCTTTACAGCATTTATATCATCTTCAAAGGTTGGATCGTTTAGACCGTACCTATAGGTGATTAAAAAGTCTTCTGAAGTTTGCTTCTTTATCTCATCAATGATCTCAAGAGGCAGTCTGAATCTGTTTTCTAGATCGCCACCGTATTGATCTTTTCTTAAGTTAGATTTTGGTGAGGCAAATTGATTGAGTAAATAGCCATGGGCACCATGAAGTTCTACACCATCTAAACCTGACTTATATGCTCTAACAGCAGCACTAATGAAGTCCTCTTTGATTTGATTGATGTGATCAATGGATAACTCAAGTACTTCCTTTTCATTTTCTTCTAATACAGATGGCGCATAAACTTTATCATAACAAGCCTTAATGCCTGCATGAACAATCTGAACAACCACTAAAGTATCATTTTGATGGCATCTATCAGCAATTCTTTTGTATTGATCTAAGTGCTTATCATCCCATATCCCTAGTTCTGACTTTGTGATACGTCCTTCTTTAGAAATAGCAGCTGCTTCTATGACAATAAATCCTGTATCTGCGTCACTCCTAAGACCATAATGTTCACTCCTACTTTGAGTTTCTATACCTTCTTCATCAGCCCAGTTAAAACAGACCAAAGGTGGCATTAATATTCTGTTTTTACATGTTTTGTTGCCAATTGTTATTGGCGTATTTAATGTTGTCATGATTACCTCCAATACCATTATATATGTAAAGCTTACGAATTTCTATTATATATTTCGGGACTGAAAATAAATTACATATCATATTAGGAATTATTTGGAAGCAAAAAAAAGACCTTTTTAAGGCTTTTTCTATATTAATTCAAAAAAATCAGATTTTACCTTGAAACAAGTGGGTCAATCTTGTATTTGATTTTCAAGGATTGAAGAAATGAAATGAATAGATTTCAATTTTTACCATACACTTATGTCATTTATTTACATTTACATAGCTTGAGTCGCTTATTTTTAATGTCTATAATGAAGTTAGTAAATAACTTAGGGAGGCCGTATGAGCAAATTTCAAGAAGAAAAAAAACTGGTAAGAGAATATTTCGATGCGATGGAAAACGCTTCCATAGATCAAATAAAAGATGTATTAAAATCATATGTTGGAGATGATTATGACTGGAGAGGTGTTTATCCTTTTAGAGAACAAAAAGGTTATGAGGCTACAGCTGATAACTTTTGGATTCCATTCTTGTCATCAGTAAAACATGTTCAAAGAAGACAAGATATTTTCATTGGTGGTGTAAATGAAATCAGTGGTGAAAATTGGGTGATGAGTATGGGTCACTTTATGGGTCTATTTGACAAAGAGTGGTTAGGTATTCGTCCAACAGGTAAAATGATCAACTTAAGATATGCAGAATTTTCATGTGTTGAAAATGGTAAGATTACAAGAACAGGTTTATTTGTTGATCTAGTTGGCTTTATGATTCAAGCTGATGCTTATCCATTACCACCATCTACAGGTCAATACTTTGTATACCCAGGTCCAAGAAACCACGGTGGATTATTATTTGAAGATGCACCTGCAGAAGAAGGTGTAGCTACTTTGGCACTTGTAAATAAAATGGTTAATGATTTATCAGAATTAAATGATTCTGGTGCGATGGGATGTCCGCCTGAAGTATTAGAGAAATCATGGTCTAAGAATATGATTTGGTATGGTCCAGGTGGTATTGGTGCATCTTATACGATTCCAAGATACCAATTACAACATCAATTACCATTTAGAAATAACTTAGACGATAAGAAATTCAACGGTCATGTTTGCCGTTTTGCAGAAGGTAACTTCGCATGTTTCTTTGGATGGCCAAATTTATCTAACAGACCAATTGGGGGCTTCTTAGGTTTACCAGCTGGTCAAAGTGCAGATATGCAAGTTGTAGATGTATATTCTAGAAATGGTGACAAACTAGAGGAAAACTGGGTACTGATTGATATTCCATACTGGTTAAAGCAGCAGGGTCTAGATATATTTAAAAGAACGTCTGAAATTATGAATCCCAAATTTGATTCGTAAAAATCCCATATACTAAACATATACCGCAGGATAAGAGCTTAGGCTCTTATTTTGTTTTTTGCATTTCTTTGGTAAGATAGGTATACGGAGGGCTTATGAAGAAATATACATTGAATGAAATTAAAATCAAATCACCAGGTGTACAGATTAGAGAAAAGATATTGGATAAGTATGGATCTATAAGAAAATTTGCTGAAGTAATCGATCTTTACGAATCATCTATCCACCAGTATTTATCAAGTAAAAACTTGGGCTCTTCAACATTTAAAATAAGAACAACACGTGCTTTTGAGATGGACTTTAATGATTTGTTTGAATCTGATATAGAACAGGTATCTCGTTTTGTTTCTGATGTATCTTTATATATCGATTTATATAATCAAGTAGATGATATACAGATTTTAGATAGTTTAAAGATGATTACATTAGAAAACGAATACTTTGAGGAATATGCTGTTATTTGTAGGTGTTATGCTTACTATTATTACAATCAAGGGTTGATGGACAGGGCTATTGCCTACATTGATGTGGCTGTAAACACTATGAGGGGAAGAGAAAATGTAGACCGTTTTGGTCTTTACTTCTCAGATATGATCTTGATGAAGTCTCATTTATTATCAAGATCAGAGGTAAAAAAGATTAGAAAAGAGTTTCTAGAAATTCTAAAGAAAGTTACAGGGCCACTTACAACTGGTCATATGCATAGAAATATTGCCAGGGCGTTCTTTTTACAAGAAGAGTATGGCATCAGTGAAAAATACTACAAGCAGGTGCTTGATTATCACCATGATAATAAGAGCGTTTCTTTTATCTACATGAAGCTTGGAGATATCAAGAAGGCTACAGGCCATATGCAAGCTGCTCTTAAATATTATGAGAAATCAGAAAATCTAATCGAAGATGCAGATCCTGATATTTATCATGTATTCGATGAATATGCTCAGTATTATATAGATAAAGGCAATTTTGAGAAAGCTGATGAGTATATTGATCGTATATTTGGTCATGACGGTTGGCAAATCTCATCATATGATCACAACTTTATAGTTACTCATAATAGAGTTAAAGATCATTTTAAGAGATATGATGATATAGAAAAAGTACTTATGAGAATACTTGAAGATTTAAACTCTGGTTATATCTATGCTTCTCATCATATTGGTATATTCGGACGAAGCTTAAATGCTTTGAATTGCCCGGATTCAATACTAGATCGTTTCATATCCAAAATTGTAAAATTTAGGGCTGATAATAACTTATCTAATGTTAATGATAAGATCTTAAGGATACTTATAGGTGATATAGTGATTCAAATGAGAGAGAATATATAAAATTGGATTTAATTGCCATCTGCTATAAATAATTTAAATGATAGTGTTTTCAAGTATTGTGGATATTTATTATAAATATTAATAAACCATAAAAATTTTATATTTTCAGTTAATTTAGATATTAAAGCTGCTAAACCCTGTGTTTAGCAGTTTTTTTGATGCATTTTTGAAATAAAAATTTCTCATTATATAAAATTACATAATATTGGTAATTGTGTTCGTTGAGGCACTATACCTTTAGTCTGTACAATATTGTTATAGAGTTAACAAGGAGGTTATCATGACAAAAGCAACTGAAAAAAAACTTGAACCTAAAGTTCAAGAAGCTTTAAACGAAAACATTATTCACTATGGTGATTCCAAAGAAGTTAATCCAGTAGGATATATGGATTACAACGACTTCGTTAAATTAACAGACAAGAAACAAAAACTTGAAGGTTTTGATGATGACTACAATGACTTCGTAGACTATATCATGAAGATCACACATAGAATTTGGGAAGAAAAAGGTATCGGTGTTATCTATGATACATACCACAATAATGTAACAATGCATTTTGGTGCTCATAATGCTGTTGGTATTCAAGGTGTTATCAAAGGCACATTAGAAACATTACATGCTTTTCCAGATAGAAAACTAATTGGACAAAATGTAGTTTGGTCTAAGTTTGGGGAAAACGGTTACCTATCATCACATAGAATCATATCTACAGCAACTAACCTAAATGATTCTGGCTTTGGTCCAGCAACAGGTAAGAAAGTAAACTTTAGAACAACAGTTGATTGTGCAGCTGAAAATAATAGAATCTTCGAAGAATGGTTGGTAAGAGATAATCTTTGGATCGTTAAGCAATTAGGATATTCTCCAGTTGAAGTAGCTAAGAAGATGGCTAAAAATGCTAATTTAGATTTCGACACTAAGTTTGGTAAGGATGAAAATATGAAAGGTCAGTTCTTCCCTGAAAAATACAGTGCAAAGGATGGCTCAGTAGGAGAATTAGTACGTGAGATGTTCAATCATATTTATGAATGCCGTTTATTCAATGAAGTATCTTACTACTATCAAGATAATGCAGTAAACCACTTCATATGTGATCAAGACTTAGTAGGTCACAATAAGATCCAAGGTATGTTGGTGAGTTTGTTTGCATCATTCCCAAATGCATCATTCTTAATTGATAGAATTACATGTAATCAAAGACCAGAAAAAGATGGTCATGATGTAGCAGTTAGATGGAGAATCAGTGGTGTTCATGAAGGTTTGGGTATGTTCGGTGAACCACTAGGCAATCCAGTTGAAATATTAGGTATCAACCACTTAAAGGTTGTTGATAACAAGGTAGAAGAAGAATGGATGACATTCGACGGTTTAGATGTTTTAAGACAAGTTCACATCGGTCATGTTGGTGAGAACGAGGATTTATAAAATATTTTTTAAGGAGGAAAAATGGAGGCAAAAAAAATGGTCCAAGAGGACAACGGTATTTTACTAGGAAAAGATAGGTCAAACGGTCAAAGAATCGTAGCGTTCTTATCAATCCTAACAATTTATTTCTTTTATTGTTACAACTTCATGTTAGGTACTTTCACTAGACCTACTATGATCAAGGCAGTAGCAGAGGGTGGTTTTGGTTTTGAAATGTCACAAGCATCAGCAATCTTTGCTATCATGTCTTTCGCTACAATCCCAGGTACATTAGTATTTGGTATGTTAACAACAAAAATCGGTAAGAAGAGAACATTAATGGCAATTGCATGTTTAATTTCTGCATTTACATTCTTACCATTATTATCACCAACAAACTTCACATTATGGAGAATGGCAAGATTCATGACTGGTTTTGCACTTGGTGGTGTATTCGGTACTGCAGTGCCATTAGTTACTGAAATGTTCAAACCAGAACTTAGAGGTAAGTTGGCTGCAATTTTAACGTCAACTTTCTCATTAGCAATGATCTTCGGTGGTAAAGTATATGGTATGTTAGGTGATTCTAACTGGAGATTATTAGTATTAACAGCTGTAATCCCGCCAGTAGTTGGTGCAGTACTTACATTCTTCTTCGTTCCAGACGATAGAGAATTAACATTAGAAAGAAATGCTGAAGCTGCTAAGAACAAGGGTGAAAAGATTCACTATTTATCAATGTACAAAGGTAAATACTTATTCATTGGTTTAGGTGTTATACTATTATCAGGTATGAATTTCACGGCTTACTCTGCATACTCAAACAATGCAACAACTTACTTAACGACAATCTTAGGTATGTCTGCTGCGACAGCTGGTTCAATCTATTCTTTACAAGGTATAGGTCAGTTAATCGGTTATAACTCGTGGGGATTCATTGCGGATAAGTTTGGTAGAAAGAAACCACTTGTCGGTATGGCAGCAGCAGCTGGTTTAGTATTTTTATTCACACAATTAAATGCAGATGCAGTATCTACATTTAAAGTAGTTTCAATCTTCTTAGGTTTCTGTTTCGGTTTCTCAGGCGCTTGGGGTGCTTACTATACTGAATTATTCCCTAAGAGATTCTCTGGTCTTGCACCAGGTATATCTTTCAATGGTGGTAGAATTATTTCATCATTTGCACTTCCTGTTATCGCAGGTATCGCTGCAACATCAGCTGGCATGGTAGGTATCTTTACTGTAGCTATGGGTGTATTAGTGGCAGGTGCAGTATTATGGTTCTTCTTACCAGAAACATTAGGAAAAGAAAGAGAAGACTAATATAGACTTTATTAAATAGTCTTTTAGGCATAGCGATTCGCTATGCCTAAAGGCGTATATAGAATAGAAAGGAGATATCAATTGATTTCAACAATAGATGTAATTATTATATTTGGCTATATACTAGCTCTACTAGTAATGGGATGGTTTCTAGGTAAAGATAATAAGGATCAAGAAGATTATTTCTTAGCAGGACGTTCAATGCCGTGGTTGCCGATTTCATTATCAGTTGCTGCAACCATGATCAGTGCCAATGGATTTATTGGAGCACCTGGCTGGGCTTATACTTCAGGAGTTAGCCCTTATATGGTAAATATCGGTGTACCACTTGCTGTATTCTTTGTTATGTGGCTGACTATGCCAGTATTTTATCAGTTAAAATTAACGTCAATTTATGAATATGTAGAAAAAAGATTAGGTATAAGCTCTAGAATGCTTACTGTCTTTGGCTTTTTTGCAAATTCTATTATACAAGTATCTTCAATGGTGTTTGTACCAGCATTAATTATTCAGTACTTTACAGGTTGGTCATTAGCTGTTGTTGTACCAATCGTCGTATTATCAGCAATTGTTTATACACTTCTTGGTGGTATTAAGGCTGTAATATGGACAGATGCACTTCAAATGTGTGTTATGTGGTTAGGTCTTTTTGCAACAATCTTCATTATATTAGATAAAACAGGTATGGGTTTCTTCGAAACATTAGGCCAAGCTAAAGAAGCAGGTAAACTTGCTGCCTTAGATTTCTCTTTTGATATTTCAAGAACCAATGCATTCTGGGCAACTTTAATCGGTGGTACAGTGATGTGGATCAGATACTTTGGTTTTGACCAAGGTCAAGTTCAAAGAATCTTTACAGCAAAATCGATGAAGGGTGTAAAGAAATCATTCTTAACATCAGCAATTGTTATGAATGTAATGTATTTCTTATTTATGATCGTTGGTGTTATGTTAGCAGTATTCTACGGTGGAAAAGAGTTTGAAGCAGCTAACAGTGTCATGATTGACTTTATCTCAAATCATCTACCTGTTGGTTTGGTCGGTTTAATCGTAGCAGGTGTATTTGCAGCAGCCATGTCTAGTGTGGATTCACTGCTTAACTCAATGTCTACAGTATATGTTAAGGATATTCATGAGAGATTCTTTTCTAAGACAGGTGAACAAGCATCACTTAGAATGTCTATGATGATTTCTGCTGTATGGGGTATGATCATTATCATCGTGACTCTAATGGCATTCTCAGGTACAACCAAGTCTATATTAGATGTAGTAGGTTCTTATATCTCTTATATCTCAGGTCCTATGTGTGGTGCCTTCTTCTTAGCTCTGTTTACTTACAAGGCTAATGATAAGGGTGTTACTGGTGGTGTTATCTTAGGTTTCTTCATGACATTCATGTTCGGTAAATACTCAGGTGCTTCATGGATTTGGAAACCAGCAGTAGGTATGGTATCTACATTTGCATTCGGTTATATTATTTCATTGATCACTTCATCTAAGAGAACAATAGATGAGATTAAAGAATTTACCATTCTAGGTATGCGTGAAAAGATGATCAAGGAAAACAATACTGTAGAAGATGGTGTGACAATTCTTCCTATGAAAATGGATATATACACATGGTCTTTATTAGGATTCTTCTTTGTACAATATATCATCTTAGCTTTAATTGCTTAATTTAAGATCTCTACGGAGATCTTTTTATATGCAATTTTTTTGACAGTTTTATACACTTTGTTGTATGAAAAACTACATTTTTTCTTCTTGTTTAAGAAGTATTAATTTGGTTATGAATAAGGTGGGTGTTTATG
>Ga0070724_10001022_pt1 | contig 17668 bp, 14 predicted proteins | sample tdDd001_FD_67278 | JGI IMG/M metagenome (GOLD analysis project Ga0070724, IMG submission 67278) | Marine sediment microbial communities from the Atlantic coast under amendment with organic carbon and nitrate - tdDd00.1 | ecosystem: Environmental > Aquatic > Marine > Coastal > Sediment | place... | reverse complement strand
AGGAAATATGAGCCTACTTAAAAAGTTTAGAGCAATAATATTTTTCTTTAGCTTAGAAATTATTCTTTACTTAGTCATTAACCCAAATGATTTTGATACCTACATCTCTAAGTGGGTTTTCCTATATTTTGCGCTAGCCCTATTTCTTAATGCTGATCTTATAAAAGATATTGGGAATATGAAAGATGCATCTCATATTCAATCAATGCATGCCTATAAGAAATCATCTAGTATGATAGATGAAACATATCATTGGAAAGAAGATAAAGAAAAAAGTAAGAGCCTATCTAATCGTTTTTTCATTATGGGTGGATTGAATTTACTCGTGTACGCAGTTTACTATATTATCTAGTTCATGACACAAATTGTAGATTGAATTGAAAAGGAATTAAAATGATATAACTGAAATATCACTTAACAATTAATAAGAAAATGAGAACTGAATATAAACACCTTAACTGAAATAAAATACTATCAAATGGGGGTATGTGCTATGAATATGGAAACTCTGAAAAGACAGATTGAATTTATTACTGAGGTAGATAAGATCAAAAATATTTTTAGACAGAATCTGATACTCGACAAGTCGCGAAATGAAAATGATGCGGAGCATTCTTGGCATCTTGCAATAATGGCTATAATGCTTGCAGAGCACTCTGCGCATGAGAACATGGACATAACAAGGGTTATTAAGATGGTTCTGATCCATGACATAGTAGAAATAGATGCGGGAGATACTTTCTTGTATGATGAAGTTGCCAATACTGACAAGGACGTAAGGGAGGAGCTGGCTGCTGAACGGATCTTTGGATTATTGCCTGCAGAGCAGAAATCGGAAATGATCGCACTTTGGAACGAATTTGAGAAAAAAGAAACCCCGGAAGCACAATTTGCTGCCGCTTTAGACGGGCTTCATCCGTTAATAGCTAATCATGTGACAGGGAGTGCCGCATGGATAGAACACAATGTTAGCGTTGAAAAGGTTTTATCAAAAAAGGAGCACATTCAAAGTGGCTCACCATTACTGTGGGAATATGCAAAGAGTATTATAGAAGAGTGTGGAGAAAAAGGGTATTTGGTATAAATATGAAACTATTGTTGAGCACATCTCTTCTGAGGTGTGCTTTTTTCATAGGGCTATTTTCTCTAATTTCCTGGTTAGGTGAATATTCAACAAAATGGTCAAAAAATACAAGAAGACATAGAATGGAAATTTTCCATTCTCAGAGTTTAAAAATATACATACTAAAGAGCGGTATGTTACGCAATTGTAACAATTGATGTTAAAATCGACATTGACCGTTGTGAATATGCCAAAACATGGAATTAATACAGTTTGAAGAATGTATGTCATATTGCTAATATTATTCCGTTACTATAATGTAAAGTCTTTATCTGCGACATGAGAAAAGTAATTCATATACAGAGTTGATCATAGACCTTGCAGCGGCCCTTCGTGAGAACATAGAAAGAATCACGTAGGAATAGGTGGATATTAGAGTGGAGTGAGCAAAATGAACATATCCAGTAAGAGCAAGCACATTGACCATTTGGAAAGAATCCTCGACAGTGTCCAGGACATCATACTTGTGTACACACCGGATCATGTTGTTGAATTCATGAATCAAAAGGGATATGACTTTTACGGGAATACACCAGAAGAAACAATTGGGAATAAATGTTATGACGTTTATGGTCGATCAAAACTATGTCAGGAATGTCCTGTTGATATTACAATTAAATCAAAGGAAATCACTGTGATGCAAAGACATATAGAAGCTTATGACAAAATCTTGGATTGTTATTGCAATCCAGTTTTAAATGAAGATGGATCAGTAAAATTCATAATCGTACAAATGAGAGATGTCACAATAACACATCAACTAAAAGAGACGTTGGAAGAAAGTGAAAAGAGAAATCGACAAGTGATGGAGAAGTTTCCTGATCCGATGATGGTTATTCAAGATGGAAAAATTGTTTTTGGAAATCTAAAAGCACAGCAGTACTTTAAGACACTCATTGGGAAGGACATTAAAAGTATTGTTCCAGAGTTTGTAGAGACCCTTGAAAAACGAATGAATCAAATTATGGAATTAAAGCTGGAGACGACCACTTTTGATTACAAGGCAAGAGTGGATGATGGTCAAATCTTGGATGTAGAAGTAACGTCTAATTATATTAATTACAATGGCAAACCTGCCATTTTATCAATTGCACGGGACGTTACCGAAAAGAAGAAAAGCTTGAAAGATGCATCTCGATTAACCAAGCGAATTTTACCTAAAACATTTCCAATGTCTAAAAAAGCACGAATCAAAACAATTTACAAACCTGCTAAAACAGTAAGTGGTGATTTCTATTTGCTTGAGAAAGTGAATGATGACTTTGTAGTCGGTCTAATAGGAGACGTAAGTGGTAAAGGCATAACGGCGGCGATGAATATTTCAGCCTTTAATGTTCTGTTCAAGGAAGCGGTTCAAGCGAGTACCGATCCGCATGAAATTGTAGAAATATTGAATATGAAATCAATAGAGTACTTTGATGAAAGGTATACTGCTGTTTGCTGTTTCACGTTGGACTACAAAAAACAGGAAGCGAGAATGGTTAGCGCAGGCATCAATGTATTCACTCATATCAACAGTAAAAAGGAATGGGAAGATCATGTCGTTAAGGGTCCGTTTCTTGGAATGTTTGAGAACAGTGTCTTTGATGAAAAAAGGATGTCCTTCAAACAAGGAGATCAGCTATTGTTTTACTCTGATGGATTGGAATCGATAATGGGAAGTGAATCGTTTAGGGAAAAACACCAGCGGTTAGGTGTGTTGGATGATATGGTAAATGACCTGACTGGTATTCTGAAGGAAAAATCAACAGATATAAAAGGATTAATGGATGACTGTACTTTACTAGCACTTGAGATCATGTAAAGGGAGGTTATTTAATGACAACAGGAAGGAAAAAATACATCTTATTTGGTGTTGAAAACTATAAAAAGCTGATAGACAGGATCATTGAGGAACACCAAATTGAAAAGGACTATTTTGAAATCCGAACGATCCTGACAGAAGCGATTACGAATGCATTCAAACACGGAAACAAGTGCAATGAGAAAATGCCGATATACATTCATACTCGCCTTGATGGCCATTGTTTCGAAATGGAGATAGCGGACACCGGAAAGAACAAAGATACGATAAGTATTCCAAAATCCATATCAGAGGACAATGTTATGGATAGTGGTGGAAGAGGTCTGTTTCTGATACAAAGCATGGCTGACATGGTGGTCTTTGAGAATAACATACTAGTAATAAGAAAGCGTTTAACTGTATAACAATACTTAATATCGAATTAACAGGCAGGGAGAAATTTATGAAAATGAGTTTAAAATTCAAATTAATAGCAATGTTCTTTATATTTATTTCAGTACCAATGGTGGGGCTCGGCGTTGTTTCGAGTACAATGGCATCTAATTCTCTGCAAGCTTTAACTGAAGAAGAATTACGGGAATATGCTGAAAATGCAAACGAACTGATCGAGCAATCACTTGATTCAGTCAGCATGTATGTACAAGTGCTCAGTTCAAACGATTCATTTGCTAAGTTGGCAAATGGTGATGAGAGTGCAAGGCGTGAAGTGCATCAAACACTCAAAAATCTTCAATCAGAAAATGATGACATGGTAGAAATGCTAATTCTTACAGATCAAAATGCAAATGGAATCATAAGTAATAGTGAGATGCATCTAAATTTAGACCTAACGAGTCGTGAGTATGTGAAGCAGGCATTAAGTGGGATAGGGTCTCAGAGTCCAGTGATCCTGTCGAAAGCATCAGGAGAAGCTGTTATTGCATTGGCTTATCCGCTTGAAGTAGAGAATCAGATAGTAGGAACCCTAATCGGTACGATTAGATTTGACAGTATTTCTGAGCATGTGGCTAAATTAAAAGTGGGTGAGAATGGTTATGGATACATGATCGATCGCGATGGTCTTATACTATATCACCCTGTTGAAGATAAAATTTTAAACGAGAATTTGGGCGATTTCAATATTCCGGGTTTTGAAGGTCTACTTGGGCAAATGAAAGCCGGTAAAGAAGGTGAAGGATATTATACATATCAGGGAATCAAGAAATTTGTCAGATTCATACCGGTCTCAGAGTGGACCATCGCCATTACTGCTAATTACGACGAGTACATGGCTGCAGCAATAAACATCAAGAAAATAACTTTGCTGATAACGGTTATATCATTGGTTGTTTCAATACTGAGTGCTTCAATTTTGGCATCAAGAAATATCATTGGTCCTATAAAAACATTGGAAAACTTGATGACACAAGCAGGTGAAGGGGATCTGAGAGTACAGTCTGACATTCATACTAAGGACGAGATCGAATCACTTGGAAACAATTTTAATAAGATGATCAAGAGTCAGTCAAGTATTATTGGAAGTGTACGACAAGGTGCAATTGAACTTGCTTCTGCCTCTGATGAAATATCAGCATCCTCTGAAGAGATCAGTGTTTCTACCGAAGAGATCGCCTCAAATATTGGAGAGGTAGCAAAAAATGCGAGTGAGCAGAATCAATCGATCATTGAAACATCAGAGGTACTGGTTCAACTCTCTAGTTTGATACAGATTGCCCAAAAACGTGCGGTTAATACACAAACCAATTCAAATAAAACTATAGAAGTTGCTCAAGAAGGTCGAAATAATGTTGAACGGACAATGAATGCCATTGAACGCATTGATGATGCAGCCGTAATGACAACAGACACATTGCAGTTATTGGATGACTTGTCGAAGAAAGTCAGCGGGATTGTTACAACGATCAACAACATTTCAGAGCAGACCAATCTTTTAGCACTCAATGCAACAATAGAAGCTGCTCGTGCAGGTGAGCATGGAAAAGGATTCTCTGTTGTGGCCGATGAAGTGAGAAAGCTTTCGGAACAAACGAGTGAGGAGTCCAATGGGATTTCCGAAGTAGTCAATGAAATGGTCAAGCATATAGAGAAAGCTGTAAGTTCAATGAAACAAGGTAAGGACGCGGTGGACAATGGTCTTTATATTGTAAAAGAAACAGATCAATCATTTATAAGTATTATGAATGCTGTTGAACAGATTGTTAAGGATGTTGCTCAAATTGTTGATGTAACTCAAGAAGAAGTGGCAAGTTCCGACCAAATTCTTAAGTTGATCGATAGTGTCGCTTTGATAACAGAGATGACGGCGGCTAATAGCCAAGAAGTAGCAGCTGCGGCTGAAGAACAGACATCAATCAGTCAAAATATGGCTGCCAGTTCTGAAGAAACAACTGCAATGGCGAGTACATTAAGCGGTTTGGTAGAAGAATTCAAAATATAAGGGGGCATAATAATGAGTGAGTTTCGATTTGTAATACCCGAAAATTTCGCAGTAGAAGAAGCGGATGATTTTAGAGAGAAGACAAATGAACTGTTTAGAAGTGGAATGAACCATTTTATACTTGATTTTAAAAACTGCGTATTTATTGACAGTACAGGTTTAGGCGTTTTAGTTGGCTTATATAAGAAATGTGAAGAGATGAATGGCAGCGTCAATCTTATTTCAATGAGCAGCCAAGTAAGAAGAGTATTCGAAATGACACGCTTAGATGGAATATTTGATATTGTGAGATAGAAAAAAAGGTATTTGGTATAAATATGAAACTGATTCAAAATCTGAGTGGAGATCGATCCACTCAGATTTTTTTTCTTTTGGTGATATTTAAGTTATATGACATGCTTCTTTGTGGTATACTTTTTTTAACGATTGAATTATTTTAATGTCGTGTTGCAAATAGTGATAACTATATTAAGGAGAGTGATTGTATGTTAATGAACAAACTTAAGACGATAATGGTGGCAAAACTAACAAACTTAAGTGAGGAAAATTATGACAAGAAAAATTATGAATATAGGAATATTTGCACATGTTGATGCGGGGAAGACAACGGTAACCGAGAATCTTCTTTATGAAGTCGGTGCTATTAGAAAAATTGGAAACGTAGATTCTGGAAATACTGTAACAGACAAAATGGAACTTGAAAAAAAGCGTGGGATTTCGATTCAATCGACGCCTATTTCTTTTGATTATAAAGACGTAGAAATCAACCTAATTGATACACCAGGTCACATAGAATTTGTAGCAGAAGTAGAAAGAGCGATGAGTGTTTTAGATGGAGCTATTCTTGTTATATCAGCTAAAGAAGGCGTGCAATCTCATACGAGTTTGCTGTTTGAATCATTAAAAAAATTAAAGAAGCCAGTTATTATATTTATCAATAAGATGGACCGTCGTGGTGTGAATAAAGAAGAACTATTAAAAACCATAAAAAGTGATTTAAGCAGCAATATAATTGAGATTCAGAGCGTGATAAAAGAGGATGAACAAATCATACTGGGTCCGTTGTTTGAATCAGGATCAATTATTGATGATATTTCAATGTATGACGACGTACTATTAGAAAAATACTTAAACGAAGAAAATATAGAAAAAGTAGAAATAGAAAGTAGTATTAGAAGGTTAACCTTAAATAACGAAATTTATCCAGTGTGTTATGGAAGTGCCCTTAATAATATTGGTATAAAGGCGTTACTCGAAACAATAGAGAAACTACTTCCAAAACTTGAGGAAGAATCTTCTGGAGAACTAGAAGGTGTTGTCTTTAAAATACTTCGTAATAGCCACAATAAAAGAGAAGTCTATATTAGGCTTTATAGAGGCAGTATCAGAAGTAGAGAGATAATAAACGATGAAAAAATAACATTCGTTAAACAAATGAAAAATGGGAAATTGGAATATGTAAAAGAAGGTTTCGGAAATGATATTGTGGTCATAATGGGGCCTGAAAAGTTAAAAGTGGGTGATGTCTTAGGTCATCCAAAGGAATATGAAAAGATTTCTCTTGGAACGCCAACGCTTCGAACAAGAATCATCTCTGACAACAAAAGAGAGCTGGCAATAATTCTAGATTCTCTGGCAGAAGGCGATCCTTTCTTAAAGTATGAAATAGAATCACATTCAAAAGACTTGTATCTCAATCTTTTTGGTGAAATTCAAATGGAAATAATTCAATCACTCATACTCGAAAAACACGCGGTTGAGGTCTCCTTTAGTGAGCCAATTATAATATATAAGGAAATGCCTAAAGATGTTGGAGAGTATGTGTTATATATCTATACAGAGGAACATCCTTTCCGCGCCACTGTAGGTATTCGAATAGAACCATTTGAAGAAGGCATAGTCATAGAATCAGAAGTGTCTGCGGGTCATTTGCCACAAACTTTTCAAAATGGAATATATGACGGTATTCAGAGTGCTTTAAGAGAAGGTCTTAAAGGATGGGAAGTTACAAATGCAAAGGTTACGATTACAAAAGGTGAGTTTAACAGTGTAGACAGTACACCATCAGATTATAGAGATTTGACACCTATGGTAGTTATGGAAGCTCTTAATATAGCGGATACAAAACTGTTGTGGCCAGTCAATAAGTTTAAGGTCAAAATTGAACGCGAACATTACGGTAAAGTCATGTCTGATCTATTAAGTATGAAAGCCACTGAAGTAGAGATAAAAGAAGAACATAGCAAGATAATCATTTCAGGCAAAATACCTGTTGAAACAAGCTTCTCATATGAAAAAAGGTTTATTGCCATTACAAGTGGTTTAGGCATGTTCAGTCAAGTCTTTGAAGAATATGAAGAAACGCCCCTCGGAATACATAAAGAGAGAAATAAGAATTATGTAGATCCATTAGACAGAGGGAAATATCTACTCAGTAAGTTAAGGGCGTATTGAAGAAGGAAAACTTAATGTTGAGCACATCTCTTTTGAGGTGTGCTTATGTATAAGGCTATACTATTTGACTTAGATGGCGTATTAACTGTTGACGCAACAGGTACGACTTCGATTATAAAGTACTTTGATAGTGAAGTGAAAATTGATAAGGACATATTTACAAAAGCATATAGAAAATATAATAGCGATTTTTTATATGGTCGACTAAAGCATACTGACGTATGGGAGAGTATATGTTTAGAAATAGGAAAAGAGATTGATATACAAGTGCTATATGATTCGTTCATTGCAACACCAATCGATTTTGAAATTCTTGGAATAGCTAAAAGTTTAAAAGCGAAGGGATATATTGTAGGAATCGTAACAGATAATAAAAGCGACAGAATCGAATACATATCAAATGAACATAATTTCAATGAAATTTTTGATGTCATAGTAATTTCAGACACAATAGGTTCTGGGAAAAAGGAACACAAAATATTTGAAGAAACATTGAGACAAATTGAGCTAAACTATGAGGATTGCATACTCATAGATAACAATAATGAGAATCTTGTTATCCCGTCAAGTGAAGGAATGCACACAATATATTTTGATCATAATAAAAGAGATATAAAAAAATTAAAAGAACAATTATACAGCCTTGGATGTAAGTAGATAGAGATAATTACAATTAGAGGAGGATATGAATTTGATATATAAGTTGAAAAAAAGTGAATTTCAGACAGCAGGAAATTTGATGGCTGGTGTAAAGAACTTCCCTGAAGCACATGCAGTAATAAATCGTATAAACCCAGGTGAAGTTTACGTTGATAATAATAAGAATCCCAAATCAGCACTAGTTTGGAATCAAGGTATGCAAGGATTTTATTTTATCGGTGAAGTTAACAATGAAAAATTTAAAAGAAATATCAATGAGTATGTGAACGATACTCTTTTAAATGAATTGTTACATAAAGGGATAAACTGGTTTGAGATATCTGGTATCAGCGATACATGGCATGAAATAATTGAAGAAATTTTTGCAGATAGAAATATTCAGTATGAGCATCAATTAGTATACAAAATGAGTGACAAACCAGAAGATTTGCTCAAAGGTGCAAGGGGCGGTGATTATAATATCCAAAAGATGGATAGGGAAGTGTTGCAATCAAATATCACTAATCTTGAATACATAACAAAGGAACTTGAGTTGTTCTGGGGCACATTGGAGAATTTCTTTAGTAATGGAACTTGTTATTTTGCTGTGGAAGATAATAAAGTGGTTAGTATTTGCTATTCAGGATTTAGAGCGAATAATACTGAGACGATTGGAATAGAAACGTTAAGTGACTATCGAAAAAAAGGTTATGCTTACGAGTTGGGAAATAAGTTCATTGAAGATTGTAATGAAAGAGGTGTAATGCCATATTGGGATTGCAGCAAAGACAACATAGGTTCAAGACGACTAGCAGAAAAATTAGGTTTTGAAAAAACCGATGAATATAGGTGTTATTGGTTTAACTTCTAACGCTGTTTCACATTACCGTTATAAAGAAAATTCTGGCTGCGTATCATTATAAACCTCCTCGCAAAGCTGATGATTATACTGTAAATTTATACCTTGCTGATTATGCTATACACATGAAAGCATTTCAACATTTTCGTTCCAACACGCCACGGTTTTATACAAATCGGGGTTCTTGGAAACATATAACTAGAAATAATATGGAGAAATAGGTTGATATTGCGAGTGATTTAGCACATCGGGGTAATTAGGTAATAACAAGTATTATAAAGAAACCATTCTCGGAAATGGAGGTTTATATGGGTCAATTAATTTATAGAATCAGTACGGAAGAGAACCCAAAATTATCTGAAGTGGGTGGAAAAGCGAAAGCATTAATCGAAACATCTAAAGCGGGGTTTCCTGTCCCAAAAGGTTTAGTTTTATCTGTAGAGTTTTTCAAACCTTGGCTTTCGTCGATCAAAGAATCGACTTTGTGGTCAGAACTTCTTCAAGACGTGACCAAGGAAAAATGTGAAGAGATAAAACAGAAAGCAGTTCAACTAACTTTTAATGAAGATCAGAGAACTGAATTAGAATCTGCTATGGATTATTTAAGTTCTGAAGCTATTCTAGTGGTTCGTTCCTCCTCGCCAGATGAAGACTTGGAAAGTGCAAGTTTTGCTGGGGTATATGAAACCTATTTGGGTGTCATAGAAGCAGAACTAGAATCAGTCATTTCAAAAGTTTTTGCATCTATGTTCGATTTTCGGGTTCTTGAATACAAGGAACAACATGATGTGAATCTTGAGAATACAAGTCTCTCTGTAATTATTCAAAAACAGATTCATTCAGATGTCAGCGGTGTCTGTTTTTCGCAGAATCCTCAAAATGGACAAAACAATGAAGTCATGATTAATGCTAACTTTGGACTCGGTGAAACGGTGGTATCGGGACAAGTCACACCAGACATATATGTCGTTAAAGATAAACAGATCATTCAAAAGAAGATTGCACATAAACATATATCTGTTGTTCTGAGTAGGGGTGGTGGAACAAAAGAAGTTGAAAATGAAGAGCCACTCGCAGAGACACTGACAGAGGGACAGGTACTTCAGTTGAGTGAACTGACTCAAAAAATCGCGTTACATTACCATAAACCAGTAGATATTGAATGGGCTTTTGAACATGATGTATTACACTTATTACAAGTCCGTCCGATTACGACCGCGCCACTCTTTTTCAATTGGGATGTTGAAGATTTAGGACGCGGTACGATGTATGCCCACGCCGGGATTGCGGAATCCATGCCAACTCCTCTTTGTCCTTTATATGCTGATTTTGTAGCAATTCATGTACCAGAAACAATTGGTATGTTAATGGATCGACTGTTGGGAGAAGGCAATGCAGGGGTAATGCATGATACTAGATTTATAACGGTTAATGGATATGGTTATTACGGTATGCGTGCGACCCTCCGTATGATGTGGCCTTTTGTACGTCGGTTGAGACTTACTATTAGGTTGTTTGATGAACATCCTGAATGGGTGGAAAATGAAGAATTACCACTGATAATAGCACGGTTAGAAGAGCTGAAAACGACAAAAATTCAGTATACGGACAGTAAATTACTCCTTGAGATGGCACATACACTGACCAAAATGATTTGTAAGTATTATACATTCTGTCAAATTTACTTGGCACAAGCGTATAAAAGTGAAGGTTTGTTTAATCAGTTTTATGATAAAAAAATCAGACCAGAAACACAGATATTATCACATGTATTTATGTTGGGCGAAGACTCACTTCCAATTCTAGCGGATCAAGCCCTATATAGACTGGCTGAATGGGTTAAAGAGGATCAATCACTAAGTCAGATTATTATAAACACAAAAGCAATTGAATCTATACTTGATGATGATCGCCTAGAGCTGGAATCATTTAAACAGCGATTTAGGGAACACATTGATCAGTATGGACATATGATCTATGATTTGGATTTTTCTATACCAACACCGGTTGAACAGCCTCAACCTATATTTGAGGCACTTAAGATCTACATGTCAGGCGAAGCTGTAAGTCCAATCATTAGACAAAAGGAAGCACTTAGAAACAGAGAAGCCGCTGAGGAGAAGGTTAAGACGACCGTATCACCGTCGTTGTATAAAAAATTCAAAAGGAAACTTGAGAATGCGCGAAAATTTGCGCCTTACAGAGAAGACGGACTTGCCAATCTGGGATTGTGTCAACCCTATTTACGTGCCGTTTTAATTGAGCTTGGCAAACGGCTACAGTCTTCGAAAGTGATTAAGGAACCTGAAGATGTTTTCTGGTTGGAGTTAGAAGAACTGAATGGTTTTATAGGGCATGAGATAACAGGCAGTAAATATGCTGAAGTTGAAAACAGGAAGGCGTTAAATAAGGTACAGTCAAAAGTGAACGCACCGTTTATTCTTCCTAAAAATGCGAAGATGTTTGGTTTTAAAGTTGATGCATGGTTACCAAAGGAAATGGATGAAGATCCTAATGCAATACGCTTTGAAGGTCTTGGTGTCAGTGGTGGTACGATTACAGGAAAAGCCAGAGTTATTCATTCTGTAGATGAGTTTGATCTAATGGAGCAGGGAGAGATTCTAGTAACTTCAATGACGACACCAGCATGGACACCATTATTTGCTCTAGCAAAGGGTATTGTGACTGATTTTGGCGGACCACTCAGTCACAGCTCAATTGTTGCAAGGGAGTATGGCATACCTGCAGTTCTAGGTACGGGTGGATCGAGTAAAGTCATTCAGAGTGGACAAACGATAATGGTTGATGGCGACAATGGAATTGTTAAAATTGTAGAGACTTAATATAGTTCATAAGCGTACGTTATCGAACATGTTCTATTTTGCGCACATCTCTTCGGAGGTGTGCTTTTTTATGTTCTGATACTATTTCGGTTGTTGGATTGTTACTTAATTTTCATAACACCATCACCTGAATGATACTTAGCAGTTATGGTTGTTACTCCTCTTTCGCGTCATCCTGATGCAATTCCTTGAGGAGTAGGTTGATGATTAATTTGACTTCCTCATCTACAACGCGGTATTGAATTTCTACACCATTTCTTTCACCTTTAATGAGGCCATGTGACTTCAGCTTAGATAAATGTTGGGAAATGGTTGATTGTGGCTGATGCAACTTATTGACCAAGGTTGTGACATTGCACTCTGGACTGCTTATTAAACAATTCAGTATGCAGAGTCTTATAGGATGAGCAATGGTCTTGAGCATTTCAGACTTGCTCTTTAGTAGTATGAGTTTTGCAGTTTCGTCCACGTTTTTAACTCCTTTTTAGAAAGATCCCTTTTGGAAAGGTTCTTTTATCTACATATTTATTAATTCAAATATTTGGATAGTGCAATACTTAGAATATATCATACTTTTAGAGAAAACTACTATGGTTCACTTACTTTTTTTGAATAATGGGAACGAAGTGTCGGAATTTTGCGTCTAATGTATATATTACTTATATGGGCGAATAAAGACCGGAGGCGAAATCATGAAGAAATCAATTATAGTGTTCCTTATAATGATGTTGGTGCTGAGCAGTTTTTCAGTATTCACATACTCTGAGACTTCCTATGTGGAGGTACAAAAGCTGAGTCATTTTTTCAAGGAATACATTCCACTCAGAAAAACATTCGAAGGATTGGGTTATGAAGTGACTTGGCAAGCAGACACCAGTATGGTTGAAATTGTAAAGGGGAATGAAACGGTATATGTAAAAGCGGGAGATAAGTACTTTTTAAGAGATGGAGTTTTAGTGGATGGGATTGTTGCCCCAATTATAAAAGGAAGACGCATGTACTTATCTGTTGAAGCTATGAATTTGTTATTTGAATCCTATAAAGAAGTAAATTCAAAATCAGTAAGGATTTATGATGGCCTTAAAGGTATGGACGGAGAACTTCCTAAGTTAAATAGCAAAGCTGAATACGATAAATTGATGTCTTTCTATCCGAATCAGGATCTCAACAACTGGACTTTTTTTGATGATATGATCGAAATGGATATGGTGCCGGGTATAAGAGGAGAAGAAGCTGTAACTGAAGAAACAACACTAGAGAAAGCTGACGTTTCCCAGACCAATACTCAGGTCGAGGGCGTAGACGAAGCCGATATCGTAAAAATCGACGCCAATTATATCTACGCGCTGCGGGACCAGACATTACAGATCATGACAACAGGCAGAGGAGAACTCAGCGTTCTTTATACAATGCAAGAAAATGGATTCATGCCACAACAATTATTTATTACAGAAGATAAGCTGGTTCTTATAGGTAATGAAACGAGTACTGAAGTCAGAACATACGAGGAAGGTGACCGAATTCTAACGGTACCTGTTTACAGACAGAATGCGCTCATGGTGAAGTGTTATGACATTAGTAATCTTGAAAACGAAGCACCTAAGTTGATCAAATCATTTGGTGTTGAAGGGTCTTACTTGTCAGCAAGACTTGTTGAAGACTATGTGTATGTTGTAGCCAATCAGTATATGTACTACGGAGATCCGGGCATGCCAGTGCTCTTTGAAAAAGATGAGTCAAATAGATTAAGCAGCACTGAAATAGCCTATGAAAATATTTCGTACTTCCCGGGTCATGTCAACAACAGCATTATTTATACAATGGGCATAGACCTTAACAACTTGACGCTTGACGGACTGGATGTAGACACTTATGTAGGTGGTGGGGATACCAGTTACGCAGACAAAGACAGCTTATACCTAGCACTTCATGCAAACAGCGGCATGTGGTGGAGCGACTGGAGTCGGAGTACAGATATTTTCTCATTTGACCTGCATGAAGGTCAGATCGACTTTAAAGCACAAGGGACTGTTCCAGGCTATATTCTCAACCAATTCTCCATGGATGAGTACAAAGGACACTTCAGAATTGCCACTACAAGATGGGGATCTGAAGACGTGACTCTTGGAAATACGACATTGAACAACCTCTATATTCTTGATGAAGACTTGAAACAGGTGGGTGCAGTCGAGAATCTTGCACCTGGTGAAACCATATTCAGTACTAGAATGATGGGAGATCAGGTCTACATGGTAACCTATAGACAGGTTGATCCATTCTACGTGATTGATACGTCAAATCCTAAAGATCCAAAGGTACTTGGATACCTGAAGATTCCTGGATACAGCAATTACATGCATGCATATGACGACAAAACAATCATAGGTGTGGGCATGGAAACGAAAATGATAGGAGACAGAGTCGTAAACGACGGCGTTAAAATCTCATTATTCGATGTAAGTGATTTTAAAAATCCTGTTGAAAAGGATAAAGTCATTCTGGGAACTGGCAACAGCAATACAGACGTGAGCTACGACCACAAAGCCTTCTTGTTCAACAAAGAGAAGAATATATTGGCGATTCCTGTAAGACTAGTAAGTGGTGATTATTCAAGAGACTCAAAAGACGCATACGTTTTCAACTTTACAGAAGAAGGCATGCTCAATTTCAAAGGTATGATCACTCATACAACATTGTCTGGTAGTGAAGATGTGTATTATGACTACAATAACAGCGTGTCAAGAATCATGTACATTGGTAATGACTTGTATACACTTTCCAACAACTGGTTAAAGCTCAACGACTTCGAAACACTTGAGTCAGTCGACCTGCTGAGAAGATAAGCAAGATTAACAGCGTGAGTTTTTTAGGAGGTATAAATGAAAATAGCCATACTATCGGACATTCATGGAAATGCCAAAGCACTTAAAGCCGTAATAGATGATATGAACCGTCAGGAAGTCGATGAAATCTTCATTCTGGGCGATGTTGTCATAAAAGGCCCAGAGTCGCAAAAGACCTATGACTTGATCGTTGGCCTCAATCCAACCGTTTGGATCAAAGGGAACACAGAAGAGTTCTTCAACCTGATAGATGATGATTTCGTACCAGAAGGTGAGATGGAAAAGAGGATTTACAGCGAGTTTCAATATACGCTCGACACTCTTTCAGAAGATGCGATCAATCATCTTAAGGATTTACCGGAAGATGATCGCTTTGAAGTGGATGGAGTGCGTATCCTTTGCGTCCACGGATCAGATCTGATCTTACATGAGCAAGTTGGCATTATGATGCCTGAGCATGAATTAAAAGCTATGTTAAGGCGAATGGATGCAGACATTATGCTCTGTGGTCATACACATTGGCCATACTCAGCTACTTTTGACGGAAGATCCGTCATCAATGTAGGCAGTGTAGGTCTTCCTAAAGATAGATTCGGTGCCACTTACGTCATACTGGAATTTGAAAATGGCACGTTCAGTCACAGCATCAGACGGGTCGTGTACGAATAAGTGGATGAAATGAAGAAAAATATAACATGAGGAAAACTAAGCGAATGACCTTTAATTTAATTAGACACCATAAGTAGGTTGCTACTGCTAGTTGTAACTATATAATACGAGCACAAAGACTCCCCAAATACCCCTTTTTTTAAAAGGGGTGTTTTCATATGCAATGTTTTATAACAAAGTGAAATAGACGAGCAGCACGTTAGAACTGAACAAATTACTAAGAATGAGTAAAAACGTTCGTAATTTGCTTGACTGTAATAATTTGCTATGTTAACATAATTTAAACTTTTACTTAGGAAGGTGATATTTGTGAGTAACATAAACAGTGTTATTGAAGAAAACTGTGCAAGGCTAAGAAAGTCATATTATACAGGCAGAACAATCATCATGGGTCTCAGTCCCTCAGCAGACAAAGTTATTCAATTGTATTGGACTGTTGGGAGAAGTAAAAACAGTAAAAATCGATGTTTGATTAGAGAAAGTGGAGAGGTTAGGACCTATCCAATAACTGAAGACAAGAATATGAAATTTCCAGAATTATTAATCTACAATATATCACAAACGTATAAGAATAAATATATTATCACGAATGGTACTCAAACAGATGATATTTGTAAGTGTTTTGAGGATAATAGGAGTTTCGAAGAAGCGATAAATGAGATGCTTTTTGAACATGATGATCCAATATATACACCAAGGATATCCGGCGTAGTTGATCTTGAGAATAATGCCACGACTCTAAATTTTGGTATTGTTAGAACTAGTAATAGAAATCCGGAAATGATTATAAGGCAAACAAGTTCTCTAAAGAAAACAATACCTGGTGTTGGTTATTGCATTCATACTTATAATTTTGATGATCAGTGCATGCCTTTTGAAGGTGAACCGTATCCAGTAAAACTTTTTGACAATATTGATGAGTTAATAGGCTACTATTGGAATTTGATACCAACTGACAAAAGAGTAGGATTATATTGTAGATTCATTGATTTAAAAAATGGTGATATTGAAGATAGGGTAGTGAATGAAAGATAATTGCAAATTGAGCATAAAACTTTGATAGAAAGAGGAGCCGGACCAAGGCTCCTCTTTCTGCGTTTTGATGTATAGGAATGCTAATTTTTATCAATAGGATTGACTTACTGATAAAAAAGAATATACTATAATTATATAAATGAGACTAGTCTCATTTTTAAAAACAAGAAGGATGTCTTCGGTGAAGTATGTTTAACCATAAGGAGGTTGAATATGAATAACATTACTAAATCAAGAACTCGTGAGTACTTAATAATGACATTTTCTATTACATGGATATGCTGGGGCATAATAATTGCTGCAAATCAGTTTGGTATACTGGAGTATGGTACTCCTTTAGCGATGATTCTTTTTTTACTAGGGGGAAATGCGCCACCAGTTGCTTCATTTATTTTATTAAAGAAATGGGGAGAAATTGATGGTCTGAAATCTTACCTAAAACGCCACTTCAGCTTTAAGTCACCTTCTAAAAACTATGGCTTAGTTTTAATTCTCCTAATTATACATTTCATGATACCGATAGCATTAGCCTCAACGAATAGACAAATGCCAATTTATTATGGACTAATGATGATTCCAATAAACATTGTGGGAGGCGGACTAGAGGAAATCGGATGGAGAGGTATTTTACAACCATACTTAGAGAAAATCATGTCATTTACGAACGCAACAATTCTAGTCGCAGTCATATGGTCTATTTGGCATCTTCCATTATGGTTTATAGCGGGAACTTATCAATCTTCAATAGGTTTTCTATATTATAGTATCGCAGTATTTGGCATGACATTCTCTTTAGCAGTGATCAGAAAACTAACGGATAATATATTCTTGTGCATTCTGTTTCATAGTTTTATGAATAGTTTTATGGCTGTATTTAATTTGGAGCAAAACGTTAGTACGATTCTAACTGCAGTGGTAGAGATCGTGTTATCGTTAGCAATAATTTACTTAGTTGCTAAACA
>Ga0070724_10001020_pt1 | contig 17678 bp, 14 predicted proteins | sample tdDd001_FD_67278 | JGI IMG/M metagenome (GOLD analysis project Ga0070724, IMG submission 67278) | Marine sediment microbial communities from the Atlantic coast under amendment with organic carbon and nitrate - tdDd00.1 | ecosystem: Environmental > Aquatic > Marine > Coastal > Sediment | place... | reverse complement strand
GCAGTTGGTATTGCCGGGCCGAAGCAGGCATTCATCGGGGTGGAGGTTCGTTGCCGCAGTCGCGTTCATTGCAGTGTCTCCTTGCCGGTATCGATGCCCATCCATACCGGATCACCTGCCTCATCGCGCACAGCCATGTCGGCCAGTATGTCGTCGATTACAGCCGGTGTGACGTCACCGCCGCACAGTCCGGTGAGGTAGTTTTGAATCAGCAGGTCGTCGCGATGTCCTTGAAAAGCAGCACGTGTGTCTTGCCAGAACACGCCACCGGCGCCGGCTGCATAGTTGCGATCCAACACTGCGATCTTTGTTGCCGATTGACAGGCGTCGCGCAGCGCCACTTCCGGGTACGGCCGGAACATCTTCAACTTCACCAGGCCGATTTTCTCGCCCGCCGCACGCCGCTTGCGAACGACTTCGCGAGCCGTCGTGGCCATCGTGCCGCTCACGACGAGGACCACGTCTGCATCGTCAGTAGCGAACGTCTGGATCATATCCCCGGGATCGCGGCCGAAAACCTCTTCAAAACTCTCCCGGCATTCCTGGTAGACGCTGGGTACGCGCTTCATCGCTTCGTCAATTTCCAATCGCATCGACAGGCCTTCATGTGGCCAGGCGAGGCCGCCCATCGTGCGTGCCTCGTGCTGATGCATGCGATGCGGCAGGTCGAGGTCTGGCAGATAGCGATCGACCTCTTCCTGGTCGGGAAGCGATGTTTCCATTTGTGTATGAGAGACGATGAACGCGTCCATGCAGGTCATCACCGGCAACAGGATGCGCCGGTCCTCGGCCAGCCGGAACGCGAGCAGGGTGGTGTCCAGTATTTCCTGGTTGTTCTCGCAATAGAACTGCAGCCAGGCAAAATCCCTGAGCATGAGCGTGTCGCCCTGGTCTGCCCAGATATTCCATGGCGGGCCGAGTGTTCGGTTGACGCCGACCATGACGATAGGTAGCCGGTAGTAGCCGGTCACCATGATGTTTTCCGCCATGTAGGCCAGGCCATTGGCGGAGCTTGCGGTGAAGGCTCGGGCGCCGCTCATCGACGCGCCCATGGAGACGGCCATCGCGCTGTGTTCACTCTCTACCGGAACGACGCGTCCTTTGCTGAACGGGAACTTTGCAACGTACTCTACGATCTCGGTCTGCGGCGTAATCGGGTAAATTCCGCATGCAGTGCCACGGGCGTTTCGATTCGCCTCACCGGCAGTACTCAATGCGTAGCCAGCGGCGTGGTTTCCAGTGATGACTTGTACAGACATTGTCAATCTCCGTCCTGGCTACAGGTGACTCATGAAGATGACGTTGCGCGGGCACTCTGCCACGCATACGCCGCAGCCTTTGCAATACGAATAGTCGAACTCAAGGCGGTGTCCTACGCGCTTCAACACACCTTCCGGACAGTAGGTGGCGCAATAATCGCACTCGTTACAGACACCGCAGGAAAGGCAACGACTCGCCTCGGCGGTATCTTCGAGGCCCATATGCACCTCGTCGAATGTCGAGCGTCGTTCGGCGACTGCCAGCGATTCGCCCTCGGCTACAGGTTGGCGCTCGAACAGGTGCAACTTCATCGCGTCCGCGCGGATAACTTCGTCACGCCAGATATCAACGTCGCGCAGTGCTTCTGCATGCTCGGTGATGTTCACGTGGTCGCCACTTAACACGTTGTGAATGTGTGTGGCCGAGCGTCGGCCGCTGCCGATCGCGCCGGCTACCGTTCCGTCACCCGTGGCGAGATCACCGACAGCGAACACCGGTGTCTCCAGCAGACCGAGGAGCTGATTGTCTTCCCTGACCTCGGTGCCTTCCGGAAACACCGATACATCGGGTGACTGGCCGAGTGCGAGAATGACTCGGTGGCAGGCGAGTTCGAAATCGGAGTCCGGAATCTCTACCGGTGAGCGACGTCCGGACTCGTCCGGCTCGCCAAGTTCCATCCGTCGGCAAGCCAGTCGATAGTGGCGCCTAATGCCGTCACTCGGATCGTCGTGCAAGGCAATAGGCTGTGTCAGGAAGTCGATGGCAACGCCTTCCTCGATGGTCTCATCGATTTCTTCGGCGATGGCGGGCATTTCCTGGCGCGTCCGTCGATACACAACACGCACGCTCGCGGCACCCAGGCGCAATGCGGAACGGGCAGCATCCATAGCTGTGTTGCCGCCACCGATGACGACAACATCCTCTCCGTCAACGCGTACGCTTTCGCGATGCACATGATCGAGAAAATCGATGCCCTGGACCACGGCCTCGGTGCCGTCCAATCCCAGTCGCAGATCCCGCTGCTCCTGCAAGCCGGTGGCCACCAACACAGCGTCGTGTTCTCGCGCCAACTCGAACAGCGCTTGTCGACTAATCTGGTGGCCTGTCTCAACGGCCACCCCTAGACCGAGAATGCGGTCGATCTCATGTGCGACCACTTTCTCCGGCAGTCGAAATTCAGGAATGCCGCTTCGCAACAGGCCGCCGATCTCGGGTCCCGACTCAAACACTTTCACTTGATAGCCAAAGCGCGCGAGATGATACGCCGCGGTTAGTCCTGCGGGCCCCGATCCTACGATGGCTACGCGCTCGTCGCGTTCCGTCATGGGCTCAATTGTTACCTGTCCGTGATCTCCGGCGTAACGTTCCATCTGTCGCACATTAACTGCGCCGTCAATTTCGATGCGGTTGCAGGATTCCATACACGGAGCGGGGCAGGCTCTCCCGCAGATCGATGGGAACGGAGTGCTGCGCAGCAGGATTTCCAGCGCCTTGTCAGTTTCGTTGTGGGCAAGAGCATTGAGAAACCCCTGTACATCGTTGCCTGCCGGGCAGATGTGATTGCAGGGTGGGATCATCTGCTGACGGTGTGGCTGCTCGCTGGCCCATTGGCCCGTCTTGATCGCCGGCATAGCTGCGCCAGCTCCCTCCAGCAAGCTGGGACCACGACCCATGCTGGGCTGTGTGACTTGCTCTGCGGCGGCACCAATGTCGCGAGGCGATTCAAGAAGCCGGACTTCATCGTAGGCACGCGCGGCAGCCGTCAGGTTTGCGCCTTTGAAGCCGAGATGGTCGAGCGCAGCACATACATCCTCAAGTGGAAACGCCAGCATCCTGGCCACTGCCCCGGCGAGTGCAGTATTGACGATAGGCACACTGCGAGTACCCAGGTTGTTGTCGCGCGCGATCGTGGTCGCATCCACTGTTGCAAGACGATTACGAGGAAACTGCTCTGCAAAATCGTCGGGCTGTTGCGGCGAGTTCATCAGTATCCAGCCGTCTGTTTTCAGCCCTGCCATGATCGCAGTGCCAACCAGCGTCGGGTCCAGCACAATGACGTGATCCGGCTCGTAGATCAGGTTGCGATTGGTAATGGGGTCTTTGGAGTAGCGGCAGAAGGCCTGTATCGGTGCACCAGAGCGTTCGGCGGCATACAGGCCGAATGCTTGAACTGACAGGCCTTGCAGGAATTGCGACGTGGCTATGAGCTTCGCCAGGGTGACACCACCCTGGCCGCCGCGCCCGTGAATTCGGATCTCTATCATTGCATCACCCGCGGGTGATCTCTCGCCCGCGCTTACGTCCATGCGTGCTTATACGAGGAGTGATTTAGCGACTCGAATTATAGATATTTCCGACGAATACCCGAATAAGTAGATTCCGACCAAAATTGCCGTTATTACGATGACCAGGAAGCGTGGTTAATGTCCCATTGACCGGGCTGGGCGATGCTGTCAGGCTTTTTCCGGGGGAGTTACTGGAATAAGGCATTGGACCGGGTCTTTGTAAGCCGAGATAAAGAGCTGCAACAGCTCAATGACAGGTTGAGCCTCATGATTGAAGGTCAGGGGCAGGTCTGTTTCGTGACTGGTGAGGCCGGATTCGGCAAGACGAGTCTGGCGGCCGAGTTCGCGCAACGCGCACAGGAGCGCCACGAAGATCTGCTCGTGGTGATCGGCGATTGCAATGCGCAAACCGGTATCGGTGATCCGTATCTGCCGTTTCGAGAAGTGCTTGCGATGCTGGCAGGGGATATCGACGACAGAGTTGCCCAGGGCATGACGACGCAGGAGAACGCCGGCCGGCTGAAGAGCTTCCTTAGAGTTTCGAAACGTCTCATCGTCGATGTTGGACCGGATCTGATCGACATTTTCCTGCCCGGCGTCGGTATTGCCACGCGGGCAGGCGCACTTGTCGCGAGAGATAAGCAAACGGGCCGACGTAGTGGGCCGTCATTTTCGAGTAGCGCTGCGGCGCTCTCTATGGCCGATACATCACTGAGTAACGAACAAAGCCAGATCTTCGAGCAAATTACGAAAGTTCTGACCTCGGTGTCACAACACAAACCATTGATCCTGATCCTTGACGACCTTCAGTGGGTTGACGAATCAAGTGCGAGCTTGCTGTTTCACCTGGCAAGACGGATTGAGGGCAGCCGCATACTGATCGTCGGAACGTATCGTCCCGAAGAAGTCGCCGTTGGTCGTGGGGATGCGCGTCATCCGATGGCGCAGGTCACCGCCGAATTGAAGCGCTATTACGGTGATCCACTCGTGACGCTTGGCGACGAAACGGATGTTGAAACAAAGCAATTTGTTGATTCTCTGATCGATACAGAGGCCAACCATTTAGATCGCGATTTTCGCGATGAGCTACATCAGCGGACGCATGGCCATGCACTTTTTACAGCAGAGTTGTTGTTGGAGATGCAGGAGCGAGGCGATCTGCTACGGGACGAGGAAGGTGCCTGGACAGAAGGTCCAACCTTGGATTGGAACAGTCTGCCCGCACGAGTTGAAGGCGTGATCGAAGAGCGAATCAGTCGCCTGCAGTCCGAGCTCCAGGAGATACTGACAATCGCCAGTGTCGAGGGGGAGACTTTCACGGCGCAGGTTATCGGCCGTCTGCAGGAAGTCGCAGAGCGCCGGTTACTGAAGCAGTTAACACAGGAACTGGATCGCCAGCACCGGCTCGTGAGTGAGGAGGGCAGCAAACGAATAGGCGCTACCCGCATATCGCGATTCAGGTTTCGTCATCACATGTTTCAGAAGTTTCTCTACGAAAATCTCGGCGAGAGCGAGCGCGAGCAACTACACGAGGATGTCGCGTCTATCCTTGAAGCTTTGTATGTAGATCGCAGAGGCAGGGTCTCGGTACAACTCGCTCATCACTACGAGCACGCTCAATTATTTGAGCAAGCTGCCTCGTGCTACCTGCTTGCCGGCGAACGGGCATCCAGTGTGCACGCACACAATGAGGCCCTGGCGCTGGCCGACCGAGGACTCAATTCCCTGATTCGACTGGGAGATGTTTCCGGTCAGTCTGATCTGTTGCTGGAGTTGAACCTGAGGCGTGGAGAAGCACAGCATCATGTTGGTCAATTTGCCGAATCGATGGAGACCTATCGCCAAACCGCTGAATTGGCGGCAAGACTCGAAGCGCCGGAAGCTTTGGCACGAGCTGCATTGGGTTACGATGAACCCAGATGGCGCTGTAACCTGCTGGAAACAACGGCCGTGGAGCTGCTGAACCAGGCTCTGGACGTCCTCGATGATGGTGATAGCGTCCTGCGTGTCCGACTCGTCGCACATCTTGCGCGGGCCATGCTTGGGTCTGCGTCGCCCGAAGACTTGATGGAGATGCTGGACGATGCGATTGCGATGGCACGCCGTATTGAGAGCCCTCACGCGTTAATCGAGTCTCTGCGCACGCGGCTCAGCCTGAATCGTGATCCCGCGGGAATCAAATACCGCGTCAAACTGATCGGCGAAATCCTCGATAAGGCAGGTGACATCGACGACAAGTACATACAAATGGAGCTACTTGCGTTTCGAGTCTATGACCTGGTCGCGCTCGGTGATATTGACGGATGGGAGCGTGATCTGAAAGCGTTCAGTCAAATCAGCGTTGATATTTCAGAGCCGTTCTATGAATACAACCACGCCACCATGATCGTGGCGCCGGCTATTCAGGCCGGCCGTTTTGAAGAAGCAGAGTCACTAACAATGGCCGCGTTCGAAACCGGGCAGAAACTCGGTGTCGATAACATAGAGGGCGTAATGGGTATTCAGATGTTCACCATTCGTCGTGAACAGGGCCGGCTGGCGGAAATTGCGCCAATCGTGAAACATTTCGTTGATGACCATGGTCTGGGCGCTGCCTGGCGACCAGGCTTGGCGTTGGTTTATGCAGACATTGGCAACAATGAAAAGGCCGAAATTGAGTTCGAACGGCTCGCCGCTGACCGATTCGGTGCGATACCGCAAGACTCGTTATGGCAGACGTGCCTGACATACCTTTCCGAAGTTTGCTGCATGTTAGGCGCACGAGATGACGCGAAGGTCTTGTACGGCCTGTTGTCACCTTATGAGAAGTTAGCGGTCGTTGTAGGTAATGCATCAGTCTGTCTGGGCGCCACGTCCCGTTTCCTCGGCCAGTTGGCTACGGTACTTGAGCGGTGGGAAGATGCTGAAAGGCACTTCGAACATGCGTTGGAAATGAACACCCGGATGTCGGCGCCAACATGGCTGGCACATACTCAGTTTCACTACAGTCAAATGTTGTTGCTACGGGGTGAGGCCAAAGACGTTCAACCAGCAAAAGAGCTATTAGGCTTAGCATTACAGACTTCCACAGGTCTTGGCATGCACGGGTTGGAGTCCAGCATTAAGTCAGCAACGGGTGACGGGTAAACTCGCTTCATATACCATATGCACGAATTATTCTTCTTGTCCGTGGGGGACTTCGTATGCCGGTTTTTTTGATCGAGCGTAATTTTGCCGAGAAGCTGGAAGTATCGCCCGACGATGCCGCCAGCATTAACCGCGTGAACGACGATGTTGGCGTGAAATGGTTGATCTCCTTTCTAAGCGCCGATAAGAGAAAGACGTATTGTCTCTATGAGGCGGCCGACGCAGATGCGCTGCGTGAAGCGGCAGAGCGAAACGGTGTGCCAGCCGATGTAATTGTGGAGGTCGGAGAGTTGAGCGCCATGGGCATGATGGGCGGCATCCAGACGGGTCGATTCGCAGACTAGACAGGCCCCGCTACGCTGTAAAGAACACTGCGCTTATGGGCGGCGTTCTTGCGCGTCAGTTCAGTCCAGCGGGTAGTGGCCGAATTCTTCCACGGCATCGACCATGGCCAGCACGTTTTCAGGTGGGACATCGTTCATCACGGTGTGCACAGCGCTGATCATGCAACCACCTCCGGGCCCGAGAATCTGCATTACTCGTCGCACTTCCTCGCGGACCTCTTCTGCAGTGCCAAACGGGAGGATTCGGTGCGCATCTATGCCGCCACAAAAAGTGATGTTCTTTCCAAATCGCTTCTTGAGGGCAGGGAGGTCGGACATGCACCGACCGGAGGTTTGTATGGGGTTCAGAATGTCGACGCCAATCTCAACAAAGTCATCGATCAATGGCGCAACATCGCCGCAAGAGTGAAAAAGCACCTTGGCCTTGGTCCGGGCCTTGATAAAGCTAATGAAGTCAGCATGGATTGGCTTGAGAATTTCGCGATACATTTTCGGCGAAATAATAAGACTGTTTTGCGTTCCCAAATCATCGCCGATTTTGATGATATCGACGTTGTCCCCAAGCTCCTCCAGGAATCGTTCCATCAGCTGTTTGCAGTGCACTGCAATTCTTTCCATCAAGGCGCGTGCAAAGTCCGGGCTCCTGCCCATATTCATCAGGAATGGCTCCATCCCCTGCATGGCATTAGCACGTTCAAAGGGAAACAGGAGCCAGGGAGTCGCCAGGATCGCATACTCGTTCTCTTCAGCGATTTGCCTGGCGGTTTCACGCACGTGGGCAACGCGGGTTGGGTCGGTCATATCGGGCCAACCCAAATAAGAATCGAGGTCTTCTATTGTTTGAGCATCCGGAAGAGGGTGGATGCTGGGGAACCAGTCCCCCGGAACGATTTCTGTCTGACCGCTTCCCCAGGAGTCGATGCAATCGCTGTGTGGGTCGCGCTCACGATTTTGCTGACGTGTTTTCTCGGGTTCCAGGTCAAGTACGCCACGGACATCGCTGTGAAGTCGACACATCGTGTCTTCGTCAACGTTGGCCGTTCCCAGTTCAGGCCAGTCATAGATGTAGTTGTCGGGAGCTTGAACTCCAATGATCTTTTTGATTGCCTGGTACGGCTTCATTTTAATGCCGGTGGCATTGCTGACTCCAATGACCAAAGGAACACGATCAGGCTGCTCATGATTGATGGCGGTTAGCACACGTTCGCGCGAAGTCAGTGGCATCTTCTATCTCCTTGACGTAACAGCTTATTGGTCCGAGTCAGACCCTCCTATCCGCAGATCTACGCATGCAGTACCCTTGAGCTAATTTACGGGAGGCAATTCATGCGTGGCCTTAAGGGTAAGAACGTACTGGTGACAGGCGGAGCTAGCGGTATTGGGCAGGCCACTGCGGCGCGTTTTCTGGAAGAGGACTGTAGCGTCTGTGTGATCGATCGCAGTGCGGAGGCACGAACTCGGGTTGCCGAGGAGTTGCCCGATCTTGACGCAGTAATTGACGCTGACGTATCAGACATGGACCAGGTGCGCGTTGCTTTTCAAGAAGCGATTGACTGCATGGGGTCGGTCGACGTGTTGATCAACAATGCCGGCATCAGCATTCGCCACGACTTTCTCGATATTACGTCCGAGGAATGGAACGCCGTGTTGGGAGTGAACCTCACCGGCGTATTCAACATGGCACAAACAGCCGCACGCCATATGGTGGACAAGGGCTCGGGTGTCATTATTAATACAGCCTCTACGGCCGGAAACAATGGTTACCCGCATTACGCCGACTACAGTGCCAGCAAAGGTGGTGTGATCGCATTGACCCAGGCAATGGCCTTAGAGTTGGCTCCTATGGTCCGCGTGAATGCAATCTCTCCTGGCTACGTGCTGACGCCGATGCAACGCGCGGAATATTCGGATGATATGCTGGATGCTGTAAATCGCAAAATCCCGATGGGACGACACGCGAAACCTGAAGAGATCGCCGCACTGTTCGCTTTTCTTGCCTCCGAAGACGCCGCGTTTGCCACCGGCCACGTCTATGTCATGGATGGTGCAGAGACAACTGGCGGTCTGTGTAGCCAATGGAGTCACGAATGAGACTTGAAGGAAAAGTAGCTTTGATTACGGGCGGGACCTCGGGGATTGGTAGTGCTACCGCCACACGCTTCGCGAGCGAGGGTGCGGCAGTCGCTATTACCGGTCGTAACTCCGAGCGTGGTGAGCAGGTTGTACAGGACATCGTCGCGAATGGTGGCGACGCGTTGTTCATATGTTCAGATGTGCGTAGCTCCGAAGACTGTCGTCATGCCGTCGATCAAACGCTTGAGCGTTTCGGCAAGATCGACGTGTTGTTCAATAATGCCGGAGTGTTTCATCCGAAGAGCATTCCTGAGTGCACAGAAGACGAGTGGGACGAGACAATCGATTCCAGTCTTAAGGGTGCGTTCTTGATGTCGAAGTACGTACTACCGTCGATGATTGAGCGCGGCAGCGGCTCAGTCATTCACACAAGTTCGGGTTGGGGCATCCTCGGTGGCGAAAAGGCGGCCGCCTACTGTGCGGCTAAGGCTGGGTTGATTGTCATGGCCAAGGCTATGGCGATAGACCATGGACCCGACGGCATTCGAGTGAACTGTGTATGTCCGGGTGATGTGTTGACACCCATGCTTCCCGACGATGCCGAAAAGCGCGGCATGTCGTGGGACGAGTACGCTGTCGGTGCTGCAGATCGCCCGCTCGGTCGCATCGGTACCGCAGAGGACATCGCAAATGCTGTGTTGTTCCTGGCGTCCGACGAATCGTCATTTGTGACTGGCGAAGCGCTGGTTGTGGACGGCGGTGGGGTTGCTGGATAGAAAAAAGCCCCGCTATGACGGCGGGGCTTTTCGGTTGTATTAACGGTCCGTCAGTTCCTACTCAGAACGGTCACCTACTGGAACCATTACGTGTACAAGTGGTGTATCACCCCACATGACGTAGGGACCACCGGCAGACGGGTCGCGATTCACGCCTTCTAACATGCCCGATGGCAACAGCAACATCAGGTGTGGACCTTCCTGCACCCAAACTCCGCCATCATTCGGATCCGTTGCTGCCGGATTGTTATTGTTGACCATGGCATCGCCTTGCAACATGTACGAATAGCCCACCACATCGGTGGTGAAAGGCGTTCCATCGCCGGCTGCCTTCATCCACGCCATCCACGTCGCGTCGTTACACATGGGGTGATCGTCGCCCGGAATTAGGCCAACACCCGGTATGCAGGTCCAGCCATTCGATCCTTCGCGCAGAATCGTTCCGTCGACGTCCATAATCGTGGCGTCTGCAGAGATGCTGCTTGGTGCTGCTGACATGGCACGCGCAATTTTCGTGTCTTTTGACTCTACTTCCTCAGCAACAGCGGTTGAGAAACAGAACAGACATGCTGCCAGTGTAGCAACCGAAGATCCCAGGAAATGTGCTTTCGTAGTTACGGTCATTTGTGAACCCCTTGTTTTCGTTATTATTTGATTCGTAAAATTTTCGCCGCGTAAAAAATAGCACTCATAGGCGGCAGACTACAAATGCCTTGGGAGTCACTACTATGTCGACTGGCCCATTGGCCAACATGAGTAGGTAGCCGGTGTCCCTAGCTCAGCAGGCGTTATATTATGGCGATACGGATACTGACTGAATGGCACGGAGTATAAGTGTGAACAAACTGATTATCGCGATTGGACTATTGGTGCTTGCCACGCCTCTGTACGCCGGTGTCGCTCTGGATATGGTCAGGACTGACACGTCGGGCGAAGAGATCGAACGCAATGAGATTTTTGCTCAATCCGGCATGTTGCGTATCGACAGCGGCGGCGGCCCTTTCAGCTCGGATGTGTCGATGATCTTCCTGGGCGACAAGTTCCTCGTGGTCGATCACGACGAGAAAAGTTACATCATCATGGATGAGGCAATGCTGGATGCGGTGTCGTCCAAGATCAGCGAAGCCATGCAGCAGATGGAAGCCCAGCTTGCGAGTATGCCTCCCGAGCAGCGCGCGATGGCTGAACAAATGATGCAAAGCCAAATGCCAGGATTGATGGGCGACCAGGAATCGACGCCAATGCGCGTGGAAGCGATCGGCCCGGGTGAATGGCGGGGCAGGGATTGTACTCGGTACGCTGTATTTATCGGGCCGGAGAAGTCCCAGGACGTATGCGCGGCGCCGCTCGACCAGGTGGATGGCGCTGAGGACATGATGGAGGCGTTCCACGGCATGGCGAAATTTGTCAAGAAACTCACTGAGTCGCTTCCAGGGCCACTTGCGAACAGTATTAGCGACAATCCAGGCGCGGTCATGGAGGAAATTGACGGATTCCCCGTTCATTCGGTCGAGTACCAGTACGGGCAGGCAACTGGTGAGGTTTCGCTCCAGTCGATCGAGGAGCAGGAACTGGAGGCATCCGTTTTTGCCGCGCCTGACGGATACAAGCTGGAGGACCCGTTCGCAGGCCGCTAGCGCACGTTTTCGGCGTTGCTTGTTGCGTCGCGATTACCGTATAATCGCGCGCGCACACTGGGGTGGGCGGTCGACACCCCGGGCGAGAGTCTTCGTAACTAGAGGCCCCGATAAGGGGTTTTTTATTGCGAAAAATAATGGGCCATGGGCCCATTTTTTGTTTTAGAACAATGGGTTAGGTGTTTCGATGACAGGTGATGAGCTAGCTGGTTTGCTGGGGCCGACTATCGAACGACTGGGATATGAGTTGTCTGACCTGGAAGCGAAGTTAGGCGGCAAAGGCGGTCTGGTAAGGATTTTTATCGATTCTCCGGATGGCATCAATCTGGATGACTGTGAAAAGGTCAGTCTGGCGGTCAGCGCGATGCTTGATGTTGAGGATCCGTTGCCAGGGCAATACAACCTGGAGGTTTCGTCGCCGGGTTTGGACAGGAAGTTGACGAAAGTAGAGCATTTTCAACGATTTGCAGGAGAAATCGTGAAAGTGCAGATGCGCTTCCCAATTGAGGGGCGCAAGCGATTTCGAGGCACCTTGGTGTCTTCGGATGACGAGAACATAGTGGTCGAAGTGGACGGTGAGTCGCACTCGTTGCCGATGGCAACGATCGATACTGCCCGCCTGGTTCCGGTAGGGACCTGACGATCCAGGCATTTTTTGGAGTTTTTGGTAATGAGCAAAGAGATTCTGATGGTTGTCGACGCCGTTTCAAACGAAAAGGGCGTAGAGAAAGACATTATCTTCGAGGCCATTGAAGCCGCGCTGGCGTCTGCTACCCGCAGAAAGCACGGTGAGGATATCGAGGTTCGCGTCGCTATCGATCGCGAGACGGGCGAATATGACACGTTCCGTCGCTGGCTCGTGTTCGAGGATGAGTCGACGGAACTCGAGGTGCCCGATCGTGAACTGCGCATGATTGATGCTGTTGACGTTGATGAGAATGCTGAACCGGGCGGTTTTGTTGAAGTGCCGATGGAGTCGGTAGACTTTGGTCGAATCGCCGCACAGACCGCCAAGCAGGTCATCGTGCAGAAGGTTCGCGAAGCTGAACGCGAGCAGGTCGTCGAGGAATACCAGGAACGCGAAGGCGAAATGCTGTCCGGTCTGGTCAAACGCGTCGATCGCAATGGTGTGTTTATTGACCTCGGCGGCAACGCAGAGGGATTCGTATCGCGCGAGCAGATGGTCCCGCGTGAGCCTGTTCGCCCGCAAGACCGCATCAAGGCACTGTTGACCGAAGTTCGTTCCGAGCTGCGTGGCCCGCAGTTGTTCATGACCCGCACGTCACCTCAGTTCCTGATCGAGTTGTTCAAGATCGAGGTACCCGAAGTGGGTCAGGGCCTGATTGAAATTCTCGCTGCGGCCCGCGATCCGGGTCTGCGTGCAAAGATTGCTGTAAAGAGTAATGACAGTCGCATCGACGCTGTTGGTGCCTGTGTCGGCATGCGTGGCTCACGTGTGCAGGCCGTTTCGAACGAGCTTGCTGGTGAGCGTGTCGACATCATCCTTTGGGACGACAATCCGGCCCAGTTCGTCGTGAACGCCATGTCGCCGGCCGAGGTTGTGTCGATCGTCGTTGACGAAGATGCGCACAGCATGGATATCGCGGTCGAGGAAGACAAACTTTCACAAGCGATTGGTCGTGGCGGACAGAATATCCGTCTGGCCAGCGAGTTATCGGGCTGGGAACTCAACGTCATGACGGCTGCAGATGCCGAAGAGAAGAGCGAGTCAGAGATGAAAAATCTGATCAGCTTGTTCTCGAAGCAGCTTGATGTTGACGAAGAAGTCGCACTGATCCTCGTTCAGGAAGGGTTTTCGACGGTCGAAGAAGTAGCCTATGTGCCAACAGCCGAACTGGTTGAGATTGAAGAGTTTGACGAGGACATCGTCGATGAATTGCGCAATCGTGCTCGCGACGTGCTGTTGACCCAGGCGATCGTGCAAGAGGAAAAGATGGATGAGGTGGAGCCCGCCGAAGATTTGCTTAGCCTCGAGGGCATGGATAAGGGCCTCGCATTCCTGCTGGCAAGTAAAGGTGTGATCACACGAGAGGATCTCGCCGAGCTTGCTACAGACGACTTGCTTGAGATCCATGAAATGGATCAGGAAGAAGCGGCCGCGTTGATTATGAAGGCGCGCGCACACTGGTTTGAAGCGGAGCAGCAGGCCTGAGGCCTGCTAGACGCGGAGTTAAAGAATGGCTGATGTGACAATTGCACAATTTGCTGAGGTTCTGAAAGTGCCGGTCGATAAGCTGCTTGCGCAGCTTGATGAGGCCGGTATCAAAGTTGGCAGTTCTGACGATACGATTAGTGACGACGCGAAGCTCGAGTTGCTGACGCACTTGCGCCGTGCCCACGGGCAGGAAGAGCCGACGTCGGGCAATGCCGCCCCTCGCCGCATAACGCTGAAGCGCAAATCGCAGTCGGAGCTCCGTTTATCAGGCGCTCAGGGGCGGTCGCGGACGGTTAATGTTGAAGTTCGCAAGAAGCGCACGTACATCAAGCGTGATGTGCTCGAGCAGCAGGCCCAGGAGGAACAGGAAGAACTGGACCGCAAGCGCCAGGAAGAGGAAGAACTCGTAGAGTCAGCGAAGCGCGAACAAGAGCGCCTCGAAGCCGAGAAGGAAGAGGCGGCCAAGAAGGAAGTTGAAGCGAAAGAGCAGGCTGAGCAGGCTCGATTGAGCGCGGAAGAGGAAGCGCGCAAGGCGGCCGATCAAGTAGCCGCAGCCGAAGCTGAAGAAAAAACACGGCTCGAGAAAGCCGAGCAAGATGCTCGCACACGCCGAACCAAAGAAAAGGCCAAGCCTAAGGCTAAGGGCGGAGACACCCGTTATGGCCGCAAGGAATTGCACGTTGCCGGCGATAAGAGTGGCCGGCGCAAACGCAAGACGCCTACGCGTCGTCGTCCGGTCTCACTGAGCGGCGATACGCAGCATGGATTTGAAAGACCAACCGCGCCGGTTATTCATGAAGTAGAGATACCGGAAAACATCGCTGTTTCAGAGCTTGCGAAACGCCTGGCGATCAAGGGCAATGAGGTGGTCAAGGTCCTGTTCAATATGGGCGCGATGGTCACCATCAATCAAGTTATTGACCAGGACACGGCGTCACTGGTTGTTGAAGAACTTGGCCACGTAGCCAAGCCCACAACCGAAGCCAACGTCGATGAGCAATTGCTCGCGTCGGAAGAGAAGCTTACGGGTGACGAAGTTGGTCGCCCACCGGTCGTGACAATCATGGGGCACGTCGACCACGGCAAGACCTCTTTGCTCGATTACATTCGCCGTACGCATGTCGCGGACGCCGAAGCCGGTGGTATTACGCAACACATTGGTGCGTATTCGGTTGAAACGGAGAAGGGCAAAGTCACCTTCCTGGATACACCGGGACACGCTGCCTTCACGGCCATGCGCGCGCGCGGTGCGCAGGCAACGGACATTGTCGTGCTTGTGGTTGCGGCCGATGACGGTGTCATGCCGCAGACAATTGAGGCTATTTTGCACTCCAAGGCTGCGGGCGTACCGATCGTCGTCGCCGTCAACAAGATTGACCGCGAAAACTCGGACATAGAACGCGTCAGAAACGAACTGTCGCAACACGAAGTTATCTCTGAGGACTGGGGTGGTGAACAGTTGTTCGTCAATGTCTCGGCGAAAACCGGGGAAGGCGTCGACAAGTTGCTCGAGTCTATCCTGCTACAGGCAGAACTGATGGACCTGAAGGCGGTCGCAGACGGCCCGGCACAGGGTCTCGTTATCGAATCGAGCCTTGAAAAAGGTCGTGGTGCAGTGGCTACGTTGCTCGTTCAGGGCGGTACGCTCAAACAGGGCGACATGATCATCGCGGGCGAAGAATACGGCCGCATCCGGAATATGTTCGACGAGAAGCAGCAGTCCGTTAAAGAAGCGGGACCATCCAGTCCGGCCGTTGTACTCGGCCTGTCTAAAACGCCGAGTGCGGGCGACGACTTCCTGGTAGTGAAAAACGAGCGTAAGGCGCGCGAAGTCGCAGAATTCCGCCAGACCAAAACGCGCGAAGCGAAGCTTGCCTCGCAGCAGGCCTCAAAGCTTGAAGACATGTTCAGCCAGATGGCTGAAGGCGCTGCTGAGTTTATCTCGGTCATCATCAAGTCAGATGTACACGGCAGTGCAGAGGCGCTTCGCGACGCACTGACAAAACTTTCGACCGATGAGGTCAAGGTCAAGGTGCTGAGCTCAGGAGTCGGTGGTATTACCGAAACCGATGCCAACCTTGCAGCAGCATCCAATGCAGTGATTATTGGTTTCAACGTGCGCGCAGACGCTGCTGCACGTACGGCGATCAAGGAGTCGGGCGTCGACGTTCGTTATTACAGCATCATCTACGAGGCGATCGACGACGTGAAGGCGGCCCTCAGCGGACTGCTTTCGCCGGAGATCCGGGAGCAGATCGTCGGTCTTGCCGAGGTCAAAGAGGTGTTCTCGTCGCCGAAGCTTGGCGATATCGCCGGCTCCATCGTGACCGAAGGGTACGTGAAACGTGCTCTCCCGATTCGTGTACTGCGCGAGAACGTCGTAATTTTCGAAGGCGAGCTGGAATCGTTGCGTCGCTTCAAGGACAACGTTAATGAGGTTAAGTCGGGCACCGAATGCGGCATCGGCGTGAAAAACTACGACAATGTCCAGGTTGGCGATCAGATCGAGTGCTTTGAGCGTGTTGAAGTCGCGCGTACGCTGGACTGATGCCGCGCGAGTTCTCACGTAACCAGCGTCTCGGCGCGCAGATCCTGCGCACCTTGAGTGAATTGCTGCGTTTTGAGACCAAGGATCCCAGGCTGCAGGGCGTGTCCCTGACGTCGGTGGATCTGTCTCGTGACCTCAGCGTTGCACGAGTCTATTTCGGCCTGTTGAGTCCCGACGATAGTGCCGAGGAGGCTCTCGAAGGCCTGAAAAAGGCCGGTGGATTCCTGAGAGGCAAGCTCGGCAGTGCCCTGAAAGTGCGGCACATACCGGAACTGCGTTTCGTACATGACGATAGCGCTGCGCAGAGCGTCAAAATCAGCGAGTTAATCGATGGCGCGCTACGAAACGATTGATGGCCTGCTACTGCTGAACAAGCCGGCAGGGCTAACGTCCAACCAGGCCTTACAGCGCGTTAAACGGCTCCTGAATGCCAAGAAAGCGGGTCACACCGGCAGCCTTGATCCAGCTGCGACCGGCATGTTGCCGCTGTGTTTCGGCGAGGCGACCAAAGTGTGTGCTTTCCTGCTCGACGCCGACAAAACCTACAGAGTCACGGCGCGCCTGGGCATTGCAACGGATACCGGAGACGCGGATGGCGCCGAAATAGGGACAGCGGATGTCCCGGAGTTGGCCACCGACGAGTGGCGGGAGATCCTGGAGAGCTTCCTGGGCGAGAGTCAACAAGTGCCACCCATGTACTCGGCACTGAAAAAGGACGGCGAGCGCCTGTACACCCTGGCCCGGCGGGGCGAGACCGTGGAGCGGGAGCCGCGTCCGATACGGATCGACGAGATTAAACTGCTCGAGATGGCCGGGACACGGCTGGTTTTTTGGGTTCATTGTTCCAAAGGCACCTATGTGCGGACCCTGGTCGAGGATATTGCGAAGAAAGCCGGCACGGTGGCCCACACGGCACGATTGCACCGGGAATCGGTCGGCGACTTTCGGGCTGACGAGATGCTGGACCTGACAGGTCTTGAGGAGGTCGCAGCTTCCGGCTCAGAGGGTCTCAAGGCCCGATTGTTGCCGCCAGATTCGGCCTTGGAGGGCCTGGCTGCCGTTGAGCTGGACACTGAAGGCAGTGGCAGGTTCACGGTCGGGCAGGTGAATTCGTTGTCTGTGCCCGCCACAGCAGGCCTTGTCCGGGTGTACGGCGGGGCGAATGAGTTCCTGGGAGTTGGCGAGCTGTCTGATGATGGCCAGCTGGCCCCTAAACGGGTATTCAGGACGGGTGAAAAAAACCCGTAGATATTTGATTTTTGACTGTTAATAGCCCCACGCAGACGCTAGAATGCGCGCTGCAAAAAGGGTCCAGACTAGAGAAAGATTGAGGTATTTGAGAAATGTCACTGTCCAGTGAGCAAAAAAGCAGCATTGTTGCTGATAATTCCCGCGGCGACGCGGACACGGGATCTCCCGAAGTGCAGGTAGCCTTGCTGTCTGCGCGTATTTC
>Ga0070724_10001019_pt1 | contig 17682 bp, 14 predicted proteins | sample tdDd001_FD_67278 | JGI IMG/M metagenome (GOLD analysis project Ga0070724, IMG submission 67278) | Marine sediment microbial communities from the Atlantic coast under amendment with organic carbon and nitrate - tdDd00.1 | ecosystem: Environmental > Aquatic > Marine > Coastal > Sediment | place... | reverse complement strand
TCAAACTCATTCTCTTTTACTATCTCTTTCATTTGTTCAGTTTGTGAATTTAAAATTCTAGTAACATTCTTTCTAGTTTCATTTGCAGCAGAGTGGAATTCATCTACATTTGCACCAATAGTTACAAACCCAAATCCTCTTTTAGTTGAGCTATATTGCCCTGTATAATAAGGAATTGTTGCAGCAGTTGAAAGCTTCCATACTTTACTCCAATAAATTACAAAAGAACCATATCCACCATTTTGAGTAACTTGCATCCAACCTTGACATTGAGGAGCAAAGTTTAGATATCTACAATCTAAACTAATATGACCTTTTTGTTTTAACTGTTTAATGTTTGGTTTTTTCTTTAATGTTTGATCTTCAAAAGTTGGATAATCTTGTAAGAACTCATTTATCTCTTTTCCAGACTCTTCATATTTTTTTGCAATATCTGCACTTAACCAAGGTTGAGAAGGAAGTCCTGTTTTTTTATCATAACCAACAATAAAATAATCCCTTGGATGAGAAACACTTCTTCCTTTATAATCCCACATAAATGCATAGTTTCCAATACTAGCATCTGCAATATTTTGTTTTGCATTTACGCTTGTTGGATTTGAAGTATCAGTAAACTGCATAATATGTTCATGATCTAATGCAAGTGATATATATCCAATTTTTTTACTATCTTTAAATACAGGTGTAACAAATCTAATAATACCTTCAAATTTTTTACCTACAGGATTCTCTTTTCCTGCATACCCATGTTCACTTGGTTTAAACTCAAGATTAAACTTTTTAGCTTTTTCTTTTGTAAAAGTACCAATTACCTTAGTAGATACTTGCTCACCAATAACATTTGAAACATATATTTCCCCTTTTTTTAGAGAACTTATTTCATTGAAATAAACTTCTGAAGAGATATAAGTATTTGTTTTTTTAGAAATATCTAATAAATTCTGATTGATTGATGAAACTTTATATTTTTCTATACCATTTAAATCAAAAAATGAAGCTTCTTTATAAATTGGAATATTTTTAGTTTTAAAAATGAAAGGATCAGTAAAATTAAACTCTTTTTCATTATCTTCTAGAGCTGCTTTTTTAGAGTCTCTTGTAAATTGTTTTACTTTCTCTTTACTTTTCCATTTTTTATCTTTTTCATCATAATAGTAATCATCATGTATTATAATATCTTTATTTTTACTTCTATAAAAACTATCTAATACTTTTTGATCAATATTAAGTTCAGATAAAAATAGAACATCTTTATCCCTTTCATATAGAAATGATGCAACATTAGAAGCAATTTCTAAAGATAGTCTCTCCAATGAAAGTTGCGATTTTTTATCTAGATTTTTAACACTATCATCAATTGATTCATTTGCAGTTGCTAAAATAATCTCTTTACTTTTATCAAAAAGATATTTAGTACTAGAATTTAAATAGTTATCTAATTTTAATGCACCTTCATATGCAATATATGCTATTAATAATAGAGGAATAATCTTTATTAATATAAATATAACAATTAATTTAAATTTAATACTAAAGTTTTTCATATCTAAACTCTCTTAGAAATATATTCAATCTGTTTTAACTCTTCTAACAATTCAGTTTGAATATTATTACTTGATAATAACTTACTTGATATTTCATTAATCTTATTTAACTTTTCCTGTTTTGCATCAACAAAAATAAATACACTTTTATTTGTTTCATCAAAGTGCCTATGACTAACATAAAAATCTGTTTTAATATATCTTCTACATTTACTATTTTTTAGAGAAACTAAATGCTTTTTTTCACTATTTTCAACAATATAATCAATCCAGCTTGTTGAATCATCATGACCTTGAATTTCAAATAAATCATTTGAAGAGTTTATCTCTTCTTTTAAAGTTATTATATTGTCATGGCCTAGTAAATCTAAGAAACTTTTGTTTGCATATTCAACTTCATTTAAATGCATAATAAACATAAATGTAGGATTTGAATCTAAGATAAACTGAATGTACTCTTCATAATGATCATCTTTTGATGATGAAGTTAAATTTAGTGATTTTTGAATAACTGCTAATATCTCAAGCATATTAATAGGTTTTATAATATATTTATCGATTCCTAACTCAATTGCTTTCATAATATAATTTCCATCACTAAATGCAGTAGTAATTGCAATAGGTGTATCAGGTGCTATTTCAAATATTCTTTCACTCATTTCAAGACCATTCATTACAGGCATTTGAATATCGGTAATTACCATATCTGGTTTATATTTTTTAAATAGCTCTAGTCCTTCTTGGCCATTTTTAGCAATTATCAGATTTTTTACATATTTTTTTAGGAAAAAAGATATCTCTTCTAAAGTCATAATATCATCTTCAACATAAAGTAATGTTACATCTTTAAATAACTCTTTATCAAATTTTTTTGTCATAATATTAATCCTTGTAAATATCTCTAATTTCTAAAAACTCATCTAAGTTATCCATAAAGATATCAATTAGTTTTGGATCAAAATGAATTCCTTTTTGCTCATTGAAAAAGTTTATAATTTTTTCTAATGGCCAAGCCTGCTTATAAACCCTATCGCTTCCAAGAGCATCAAATACGTCTGCAACAGCAGTGATTCTTCCATAAAGGTGAATATCTTCACCTTTATGACCTTTAGGATAACCTGAACCATCCCATTTTTCATGATGTGTATAAGAAATAATTGCAGCTGCTTTTAGTATTTCACGTTCAGAGCCTTTTAGTATGTCATAACCTATTTGAGTATGAGTTTTCATAATCTTCCACTCTTCATCATCCAATTTAGCAGGTTTATTCAAAATAGAGTCAGGAATTCCAATTTTACCAATATCATGCATTGGAGATGCTGCAAATATTCTTGTTGATTCTTCATTACTTAAACCATATTTTTTAGCTAAAAGTCTAGAATAGTTTGCAACTCTTTTTACATGATTTCCTGTTTCTTTACTTCTTGTTTCACCAACTTCACCAAGTCTATAAATCAACTCTCTTTGGGTATCTTCTAACTCTCTATGAAGTATTTCAATATCTGTAATATCATGCCTTATTCCCATATATTCATAAATATTTCCACTTTTATCATATAAAGGGAATACTGTTGTTTTACAATGGAATACTGTCCCATCTTTTGCAATATTTGAAACTTTTCCTTCCCAAGTACATCCAGAGTTTAAAGTCTCTACCATATGATTAATCAACTCTTCATATTCAGCAGTAGTTACATTTGGAGATTTTAATATAGAATAAGGTTTTCCTATTACTTCTTCTTTTGAATAACCACTTATTTCATGAAAAGCATCATTTACAAAAGTAATATTCTTATCTAAATCAACTCTTATTATAATATTAGATTTATCGATGGCATCTTTATAAGTTTTTGCCATTCGAATTGTCTCTTTTAAATTTGTTGTTGTTTTTTCATTTTTATTTTTAAAATACTCTTTTGAGCTCTCTATTTCTGTAATATCAGTTCTTAAAGCAATAAACTCTTCAATCTCTCCATCAACATCTAAAATAGGTTTTATTATTGTATCAACTATATAATAATCACCATTTTTCTTTCTGTTTTTAATCTTTCCTGACCAAACTTTTTTTGAAAGAATCGTGTCCCACATATCTTTAAAGGTCTCTTTAGGTGTATCCTCATGTCTTACAATATTATGAGGGTTTCCAATAAGTTCATCTTTTGTATATCCAGATATTTCAATAAAAGGTTCATTTACATAAGTAATGTTTCCATTTTTATCTGCTTTTGATACTATTGATCTTTCATCAACAATACTTTTATACTGTTCAAAAGTATTAATTATCTTTTTATTCTCTTTTTCTAAATTTATATTTTTAGCTATTTCAGCTAAAGTCTCAATCAATATTTTTAAATCTAAAGGTTTAGTTAAATAATTTGAAATATTAAGTTTTATAGCTTCAAATAAATAATCGGCATCATTAAATGCTGTAATTACAACTATTTTTGCATTTTTATCCAAACCTCTTATAAGTTTACTCATACCAATACCATCTAACTTTGGCATTTGCAAATCAGTTATAACTAAATCAGGTTTATGCTCTTTATATTTTTCAAAACCTTCTTCACCATTTTGGGCAAGATAAAGCTCTTTTACTCTTCTTTTTAAAAAGAACTCTAATTCTTCTCTAATTGATGGTTCATCTTCAACATATAAAACTCTTATATCTTTTAAATGTTTCATTAACTCTTTCATATTACTCTCTCATACCCTCTAATGGAATTCTTATTGTAAACTTAGCACCATGTTCTAGATTTTCAACTTCTAGTTTACCATTCATATTTTGTTCAATAATAATCTTAGACATATATAATCCAATACCTGTTCCCTTGCCCTCTTCTTTTGTGGTAAAGTATGGATTAAAAATCTTATCAATAATATCTTCAGGTATACCACCTGCATTATCTTCTACTATTACATTTCCATATTTATCATCTTTTTCTATATTTATTTTTACAAATGCTGAGGGAGTTTCATTTTGTATTAAAGCATCTTTTGCATTACTTAATATATTAAGTACTGTTTGTGAAAATTCATTTTCAAATCCATAAACTTTTATATCAGCTAATTCGTCACATTTAAGGGAAATATCATGATGTTCAAGTGTAGACTCAACTAAAGAAATTGATTTATAAACATTAGAACCTAAATCAAAAGAAGATTTTTCCTTATTTGGTTTAAAGAAGCTTCTGAAATCATCAATAGTTTTTGACATAGTTTTAGTCAATAAGTTAACTTTTTTAGTTGAGTGTTCCATAAACTCATCATCTAAGTCACCCATTTCATATGAAAACTGTATATTTTGCATTACTAAACCTAAAGCATTTAAAGGCTGTCTCCATTGATGGGCAATATTACCTATCATCTCACCCATTGCAGCAAGTTTTGATTGCTGGATTAATATCTGTTCTTGTTCTTTTTGTTTAGATATCTCTTCTACAACTTTTACTTCAAGTGTTTCATTTAACTCTTTTAATTGTTTTGTTCTTTCATTTACTCTCTCTTCTAACTGTTCATGAGATTTTTGTAGTTTTTCTTGTGAGTGTTGAAGATTGTTAACCATTTTATTAAAACTTTGAGCAAGTTGACCAATTTCATCATTTGTCTCAATATTTACCCTTTTTGAAAGGTCACCATTTGAGATATCTTTAGATATATTTTCTAAGTTTACAATAGGTTTAGAAATCATCTTTGCAATAAAGAAAGATACAACTAAAGTTGTAATAAGCATGATAAGTGCTAAATACATAAACTGCTTATACATTGCATCAATTTTAAGATAATACTCATCTAAAGAGAGATCTAAATATAGCCATCCCCAAGAAACTTCAGAAAAGAAAATAGGATAGGTATATCTAAAGATATCTTTCTTTAAAACTTCTGAATAGATAATCTCAGATTTTTCAATAAATATTTTACTCTTATTTTTTTCTGGTTTATCTAGCATTTCCCATTTATCATTTTGAATTACTAAATCATTTCCATTTTTTCTAGAAACTACAATTCCTAATGTATCTTTATTCTCTTGTACAAAATCATATACAAACTCTAAAATTTTTATCTCATCATCTATAATCATAGCCTCGGTATTAACAAAAGTGATTGAATCAGACATACTTTTAGCTTTATCTTCTAAGGAGTTTAAAATAGAGTCTTTTTGTATTATTGTTGCTTGATATGCAAATAATCCTAATACCAAAGATATTGAAACAAAGATTAGTATAAAAACTTTTCCAAAAATTGTATTCTTAAAAATATTTACATTCATTTATATCTCTTTTTTAATTCAAAATATTCATTATAATATATTTCTAATGGTCTTAATGATTGTTCATTTACCCTAAAAATGCTATTAAACTTAAGCATATTAATAATCTGTTCACTTCCTTCAATATTGGTCAAATCTCTACTTAAATTAAAAAAAGCTGCAACACTGCTCTGTGCTGCTTTTTTATTAAATAATCCAATAAAAGGGAAGTAAATTTTTTCAGATTTTTTTACAACTGTTAACTTCTTTAAAATACTTGGATTTAGTTCAACCATTGTATCCCAAGTTTTTTTTGACACAACAGAAAAATCTGTTTTTTTAAAGAATACATTTAACAATATTGTACTCTCTTTTTTTTCATACTTTATTTTTTTTAATATTGATTCAATATCTTTTTTATTTGTTTGAAGCGAGTTTTTATCTATCCATGTAAAAGATGCATTATCTGCTTCTTTTAAACTTATTGTTCTGTTCTTTAAATCTTTTATAGTTTTTAGATTATCGCTTGTTCTTGAAATCAAATAATACTGTGAATATTTTGTATCATTCATGCTTAAAGACCAATAGTTTGCTGTGTTAAGTTCAATATCTTTTTTATTTTTAAAAAAGAAGTTTAAATCAAGAACAGCCATGTCTACATTTCCATTCTTTAAATTTTTATATAAAACCTCAGAGCTTTCATAAAACTCAACATTTAATTTTCCATCATAATCTAAAGAAACATCTTCTAACCAAGCTCTAACTGCAACTCTTGCATCTTTAAAACTTGATAATAAAGTTCCACTTGATAGAAATCCAAAAGTTGATTCAAATTTATAGTTTTTGTCTGCGAATGATAAAGTAGTAATAATTAATAATAATATAAAAATAAACTTTTTTTTCAAATCTATACCCCAAATAAACTAATCTAGTATAGTATAATTAAATGAATAAAAGATGAATAAAAATATATAAGAAAAATGACAAAAGAATAAATTTCAGTTGAAAATCTTTTGCCATTTGAAGAAAATTAGTTTTTTAATTATGATTCTTTATTATTTTCCTTATTTTCCTCAGTTTTTTCTTCTATTTCCTCTTCTGACTTTTCATCAGTTGAAGTAGTAGTTTTCTCTTCTTCTTGAGGTTCATCCTTAGGTTCTTCCTCTTTAGAGTCCTCATCTTTTAAAGAGTCACTGTGTAAATCTTCATCTTCAAAAACTTCACCACCATTATCTTTAATGATTTCTCTTACTCTTTCACCTGAAATAACTTCAATTTCAAGTAATTCTTCAGTCATTTGTTCAATTGCTTCTTTATGGTTTCTAAGCTCTTCAAGTACAGCTTCATATCTTTCATTTAAAACAGTTTTAACATGAGTATCAAGGTTTTTTGCCATATCATCAGAGAAGTCTTTTTGTGTTTGACCACCTAAGAATTGGTTTTGTCTTTTTTCTAATACCATAAGACCTGCAACATCACTCATACCATAAATAGATGCCATTGATTTAATAATATCAGTAGCTCTTTCTAAGTCATTTCCTGCACCTGTTGAAATCTCACCAATAAATACCTCTTCAGCAGCTCTACCACCAAGTAGTGTATCAACTTCAGCAATTAACTCATGTTTTTGCATTAAGTATTTGTTTTCTTCTGGCGTATTTAATGTATATCCAAGAGCAGCAAGACCTCTTGGTACAATAGAAACTTTATTTACTTTCTTAGCACCTTTTGTAATCTCTGCGATTAATGCGTGTCCAGATTCGTGGTATGCAACAATTTCTCTTTCTTTTGGAGAAATTCTTCTTGATTTTTTCTCTAAACCTGCAATTTGTCTCTCTACTGCTTCTTTGAAATCTGCTGGTTCTACTTGATCTTTATTAGCACGACCAGCTAGTAATGCAGCTTCGTTGATGATATTTGCTAAGTCTGCACCAGCAAGACCAGCTGTCATTTTAGCTACTTCTTTTAAATCAACATTTTTAGATAACTTCACATCTTTAATATGAACATTTAAAATCTCAATTCTACCTTCATAATCAGGTTTATCTACTAATACTTGTCTATCAAATCTACCAGGTCTTAATAATGCTGGGTCAAGTACTTCTGGTCTATTTGTAGCAGCAAGTACAATAACAGGAGCAGCTTCTGTTGAGAAACCATCCATCTCTGCTAATAATTGATTTAGAGTTTGTTCTCTCTCATCATTTCCACCCATTGGTCCACCAGATGCTCTACTCTTACCAATAGCATCAATCTCATCAATAAAGATAATTGCAGGAGCAGCTTTTTTAGCTTGTTCAAATAAATCTCTAACTCTTGATGCACCAACACCAACGAACATTTCAATAAATGCTGAACCAGATACAGATAAGAACTCAACATCAGCTTCACCAGCAACTGCTTTTGCTAATAATGTTTTACCTGTTCCTGGAGGTCCTACTAATAAAACACCTTTTGGAATCTGTGCTCCAAGTTTTACATATCTTTCTGGATCAGATAAGAAATCAACAACTTCTTGAACTTCTTCTTTAGCTTCTTTATTACCAGCCATATCCTCAAATTTAACATTAGGTTTTTCAGAATTAATCATCTTTTTAGATGAACCAATTCCAAGAAGGCCTCCGCCTCCTCCGCCACCCATTGACTTTTGCATTCTTTTAGCAATAAACATCCAAATAGCAAAGAAAATGAAAATTGGTAAAACCCAACCAAATAAAATATCAGCTAAAACATTCTCTTCATTGATTCCACCATAATTAATTCCATTTTCCTCTAATGTAGGGATTAATGTATCATCAGGGATAACTCTTCTTGCGGTATAAGTAGTTACTTGACCGCCCATTTTAGAAACTGCTTTAATTTGAGTATTTCCAATACCAACATACTCTATTTTTCCAGAAGAAATTAATTTCTTTAAATCTGAATATGCAACAGTTTTACTTTTTGATGATCCAAACGCTTGAACTTGACCATTTGCACTATTTCCATTACCCATTTGATCTTCTGGGAAAATAGCTTTAAATGCAAATATTGTAACAATTGAAAAAATTACAAATACTAATAATGGGTTATTGTTAAAAAAGTTGTTATTATTTCCACCATTATTATTGTTATTTTGTTGTTTATTATTCATAAACTAAGACTCCTTATTTTTGTATACTACAGTTACCCATTCATTTTTATGAATTAACTGTACTTCTTCTAAATCTTTAAATTTATTTTGTACTCTAGCAATGTGTTTATCTAAAATACCTGAAATTATTAAAATACCATTTTGATTTAAACATTTTTTTAAATCACTAGCTATCATAGCTAAAACATCTGCAACAATATTTGCTATTACTACATCATATTTCTTAGTTGCTTTATTTGCTGATCCAATCCACGAATCTTCAAACACAACTTCATTCAATTCAAAATTTGATGCTGTATCAGTAATACAAACTTCATCTGTGTCACAAATATCTACTTTACAGCTTTTCTTTGCAGCTGCAATTGCTAAGATTCCACTTCCTGTACCCACATCTAGTACAGTTGAGTTTTCATTTACATAATTATCTATAGCTTCTACACAAGAAGATGTTGTTTCATGATGTCCTGAACCAAAAGATAAAGCTGGGTCAATAATAATATCTATTTTATCATCTTTTTTATTTTCCCAAGATGGTCTAATAAAAAAATTACCAATTTCAACAGATTTTACAGATTGTTGATACTGTTTTATCCAATCTACATTCTCTTTTTTTTCATAAGAAGTTTCGCACTGCACTTCTAAAGCATCAGCAAACTTCAAAACACCAAACTCAATTTGGCTTAAATCTTCTTCACTTCTAACAATAAGCTCACCATCATTTTCTTCTATGGCTCCATCAGTTAAAGCTAATAATAAATCTAAGAATTGTTCATAATTTGAGGCTGGTTTTATTTTTAATTCAAAATAATATTCAGACAAATATACCCTTTACAATCATATAAATGAGATATTTTATCTAAATATAATTATGAATATAATTAAGACCCTATAAGCTACCATAAAATGGGAACTTAAATTATAGATATTTGTTATCTAAAGTTTTTGATTCTTTTGCATAAAAGTAAATTAATATAAATATTGAAATAAGTAAAATTGATAATAAAAGTTAACATCCAGTAGATTTTTAAATCAAAGAATAATTTAAAAGATTAATGTTCCAAGCCAAGCTTAGAACATTAAATATAAGGTTGTTTTATGAGTCTAATTAAAAGAAGCTTTCACACATATCTCTCATAACTTTTATATCAGAGATTCTATTTACAATGTCTCTAAACTCAGCAGCTCCTTTATAGCCTTTTGAGTAAGAGTGAAGAAGTTTTCTAAACATAAATACACCATGTTCACCATGGAAATCAATTACTGAATCAAAATGTTCCAGAATAATCTCTTTTTTCTTTTCATTAGTAATATCTTCAACACCATGTTTTAATTGATAAAATACCCATGGTTTTCCGATTGCACCACGTCCAATCATAACACCATCTGCATTTGTATGTTTTAATACTTCCTGTGCTTTTGCATAGTCTTTAATATCACCATTAGCAATAACAGGAATTGATACAGCTTCTTTCATAGCTTTAATTGCATCATAATCAACAGGAGCTTTATATTTACCAGCTCTTGTTCTACCATGTACAGCCATATAATCTACTCCACAAGCTTCAACTGCTTTTGCAATTTCAACTGGTATTTTTTCATTTACACCAATTCTAACTTTTGCAGTTGTATATTGTTTAGTTGAGTATTTTTTAACTGTTGATAAAATATCTTCTAGCTTTTTTAAATCACCTAATAGATTTGAACCTGAACCATGAGAAAATACTTTAGGAGCAGGACAACCACAGTTTAAATCAATTCCATCAATTCCATCAATTTCATTTAAAATTAAAACTGCTTCTTTTACCAAATCTGCATTATTACCAGCAATCTGAACAATATATGGATCTTCATTAGGTGATTTTTCAATCATTTTAAGAGTTTTTTCTGATTTGTAAACTAAAGCGTTTGAAGATATCATTTCAGATACTGTAATATCAGCACCAAATTTCTTAACCACTGATCTAAAAGGTAGATCAGTATAACCAGCAAGTGGCGCAAGCACCACTAGGGGCTTGCTAAAATCGATTTTTTCTTTCATTACTTACTTATATGAGATAGATTCTAAATCGTAGTGTTTTCCAGCGTCTTTTAAATCTAAAAGAGCTTTAAATGCAGTAAATTCACCTTCTTGTGATGGATCAACTACTTCTCTTACCTTATCAATCATTTCATATTCAAATAATACGTGTAGGTATGCTGCTGTTGCATCTTCAATTTCTGAAGATAGTTTTTCAAACAGTGCAATAATTTGATCTGGTTGTAAAATTGTTTCATAAATTTTTGCTAAAGACATGTAATCTTCTTTTGTGAAATCTAAATCTTTTACTATTTTTAAAATCTCATCTGATGAGAATCCAAATTCATTATTTTCAGCATCTTTATTAAACAGTTTAATTGCTAATTCTTTATCAAGTTTAATATTCTTGTAAAGTTTTTTAACTGTTGTCATAGTTTTTTGCTCAATTACATTTACAAATGCTTGTCTTACTACATTTGCAGGATAATTTTCTGCTTTTTTAACAACATCAACTGCAAAATCAATTTGCTCATTAACTTTATTAGTTAAGTTTTCATTTGCAATAGCTGATACTTCATTTAATTTTAATGACTTATCATTGATGTGTTTACCAGATTTAATATCTTGTAAATTTGCAACAATTTTATTTAACTCATCATCTGATGATGAGAAAGTATTATCTTTTACACTTAAATTGAATTGTGAAAGAATTGAAGATAAGTTTTTAAACCCTTTTGTTTTAAATCTCTTATTAGTATTTTTTTCTAATAAGTTTGACTTAATAAGACCAATGATTGCTTCATGGTCTTTATTTACGGCTCTTTGTTTAAAGATGTTAATTAATCCATAGAAGATTATATGTCCAATTGTTGCTAAGAATAAGAACACTAACGGAACAATAATCCAAGCTGCGATTGGTAATAATAAAGAAATCTCTAAAATTGTAACTCTATAGTCACCTAATTCTAAACTATGTAAATATCCATAAACTAAACCTATAAATATTACTGAAAAAACAACGTACTGCTTAAACCCCATCTTTTATCCTTTTTATTGTTTTTCTACTTCGTAAATCTCTCTACAAGGCGTACAAAACTTTGCGAATGGTTTTGCTCTTAACCTTCCAATTGAAATTGACTCGTCACACATTTCACATGTTCCATATGAACCTTTATCGATTCTTTTTAGAGCTTCTTCAATCTCTTTAAGCTCTTGAATCTGTTGGTTTGCAATGATACCTTCTTTGAAACTGTCACTTGAAACTTCTGCATAATCAAACTCATCATTACACTCAGTACTTTTTAATGAATTGATACTCTCTCTACTATCATTAATACTATTTGTAATGATTTCTTTTCTTTCTAACAGAGTCGCTCTTAATTCCTCAATCTGTTTTGCGTTAGCCACATTCCACCCTTATATATAAAATTTTGACATTATACAAAAAATCATATAAATTATTTATGATATGGATGGTTATTATTTATGCATAAACCCCTGAATATTTGTTCAGTAAGCATTACATTTGCGACTTTATGTGCCATTGTAAGATCACTAAGAGATATTATACTATCACATTTCTTTAAAAATTCACGTTGGAAGCCAAATGCACCTCCAATAAAGAAATTTATTTCGTTTTTACCCTCTAATAAATTAGCAAATTTATATGAATCAACTTTTTTACCAAGTACATCAAGGGCTATATTATAACCTTTCATCAAAGGTTCATAAGCATCACTATAAGATTGTTGTGCCTCTTTTTGTCCAATTGTTTGAGCTTTAGCAATACTTTTATTAAAAATATAGTGAACTTCAACTTTAGCATATTTAGATGACATTTTTATAAACTCTTTTATTAAAGAGTCAAAATCATCTTTTGATGGTTTTACTATTGCATAAATATTAATCTTCATAAAATCCTGAACCTACTACATTAAAAGTTACATTATCTATCTTTTCACCAACTTTAACACCACCGATTGCACAAACTGGATGTTTAGATATTTTAGATAAATAAACTATTTTTTCACCTAATACAGTTGAAACATCTTTTGTGGAAGTGTTTCTATAAGCACCAAGACCAATCATATCTAAAGGTAATTCATTTGCTTCAAGAATTTCAACTTCATTATGAGTTGATAAACCTAAGAGTTTATTTTTAATTTTTGCTCTAATTAATTTACACACAATTTTTTTATCTTTATGAATTGCATCAAAATCCTCTTGACCTAAATGTAAACCATCTGCATACTCTATTAATTCAATTTTATCATTGATAATAATTGGTATTTCAAGATTTTCTTTTAAATATTGAAGATTTTCTTTTTGTTTATCTAAAGATGAGATTTTATCTCTATATTGAATAAGTTTTACGTCTTTAATTTTACAAAGTTGAACAAATTTTTCTAAAGTGATATTTTTTTTGATAAGTGTTTCATAGTCGCATAAAACATATAGAAGATTAGAGGCTTTAAGTTCATAACCTAAAGCCTCTTCAAAATTACTTAGCATTTAGTTTGCTATTTTTTCTTTTGCGAACATTGTTAATAAGTCAGATAATGTTTGTTTCATATCAGATCTATTAACAACCATATCAATTGAACCTTTTTCTAATAAGAATTCAGCTCTTTGGAATCCTTCTGGTAAATCAGCACCAATTGTTTGCTTAATAACTCTCTGCCCTGCAAACCCAATTAAAGCACCTGGTTCAGCCATAATAATATCACCTAAGAATGCGAATGAAGCAGAAACACCACCCATTGTTGGGTCAGTTAATACTGAAATATAAGGAAGTTTAGCATGATCTAATCTCTTAAGTGCTGCAGAAGTCTTAGCCATTTGCATTAAAGCAAAAGTTGATTCTTGCATTCTAGCCCCTCCAGATGCAGAAACTATAATTAAACCTTGATGTTTTTCAATTGCTCTATCAACTGCTCTTACAATCTTTTCACCCTCAACTGAACCTAATGAACCACCCATAAATGAGAAGTCAAATACTGCTAATTGAACAGGAATGTCATTAATTGTAGCTTCACCACTTACAACAGAAGAAGTTCTACTTGTTTTCTTTTCAGCTTGTTCAACTCTTTTCTTATAAGAAGTTTTATCAACAAATTTTAAAGGGTCGTTTGGTCTTAAATCAGCATCAAATTCAACAAAACTATCTTTATCTGTAATAATTTCAATTCTTCTTTTAGCACCAACTCTCATGTGAAAGTTACATTTTGGACAAATGTTATCTTGTGTTTCAACCTCTTTAAAAAACATTAAAGATGTACATTCTGGACATTTAATCCAGTGACTTGGTGCATCTTTTTTTGTAGGTTGTTCTTTTGAACCACTATCAAAAGAAATTTTGCTAAATAAATTCTTTAAATCCATATCTAACCCTTTTTATAATTTTTATAAGTTTTTAAACTTATCTAATTCGTCTAATTTTTCCCAAGGATAGTCACTTTGACCAACTTGGCCTCTTGATGCAACATCAGCATAAAGGAAAGTCTCTGCACTTGGTTTATCTAAATTAAATTGCTCTGTAATCCATCTTGGAGTTAAAGAGAAATTCTCCATTACAAATTTTGATAAAACATCATCATCATATTTTGTATATGTTCCCATTGTATCAACTGCAACTGAAGTTGGTTTAGCAACACCAATTGCATATGAAATTTGAACATTTGCTTTAGAAGCAAGACCAGCTGCAACAATATGCTTAGCTAACCATCTAGCAGCATATAATCCTGATCTATCAACTTTTGTGTAATCTTTTGATGATTGGGCTCCACCACCAATAGGTGCATACCCACCAAATGAATCAACAATAAGTTTTCTTCCTGTTAATCCAGAATCATGTAAAGATGAATGATTTACATATCTTCCTGTTGGATTAATATGAATAATTGTATTCTCTTTATCATACATATCTGTTGGAAGTCCAGTATCATCAATTAAACCTTGAATTAACTCTCTTACTTCTTCAATTGGCATACCATCAACAGAAGGAGCACTTACAACGATTGTATGAATCTTTTGAGGTTTACAATTCTCAAAATTCTCTTTTGTTCCATAATCAAGTGTAACTTGTGTTTTAATATCAACACCTAATTTATGATTGTGTTTTAAAGCATAATTATATACTTTATCACTTAACATTCTTGCATATGTAATAGCAGCTGGCATATAATCAGCAGTTTCACTTGATGCAAAACCAAACATAATACCTTGGTCACCTGCACCAATTTCACCAGATTCTTGATCAACACCTTGATTAATATCAGGAGATTGTTGATTTAATAATACTTGAACATTTACGTCATCTGGGTGTAAACACTGCTCTTTTGTAAATGCAGATTTACCGTCATAACCAATTTTTGCTAATGCATCTTTTACAAGATCTTCATAATCTTCATCTGATAATTGGCAATTAGATTTTACTTCTCCACCAATTACAATGTTTTTTCCTGCTACGAATACTTCCGAAGCAACTCTTGAATCTTTGTCTTCAATAATTAATTTATCAACAATTGTATCAGCAATAATATCAGCACACTTATCTGGGTGTCCTGGACTTACTACTTCACTTGTAAATAAATATTGAGTCTTGTTTTCCATTTTTGTTTTCCATCCTTTTGTTTTCCAAAGGCAAAGCCCTATTGTTTTCCATTCCTTTGTTTTCCATTTTCGTTTTCCAACTAATTTTCTAAAAAAGTTAAAATAAAAAATTAAAAATAAAAGTTTGAATTTTCTTAATTACAAATATATTGTAAAAAAGTGATATAGTTTAGCTAAAATATTCTTTTAAAAATGTAAAAAAGAAAATAAGTAGTTATTAAATAGAAAGACTGAAGAAGTGTTATATAAACAAGTAACACTTCTTCAAATATAAAAAGTTACTCAACAGTAACTGATTTTGCTAAGTTTCTAGGCATATCTACATCATTGCCTAGTCTTACTGAAATTTCCATAGACAATAGCTGTAGAGCTATTAGCATTTCAAAAAATTCTAACATATAATGGTCAGTTTTTTTAGTCTTTATAAAGTCATCTGCTAACTCAAAATCAAGAGGTGAAATAGCACATATAGTTGAATCTCTAGCACTTAACTCCTCAACATTTGATTTGATTTTTTCATAATGCAAGTGTTGAGGCATTAATGCTATTGTAAATAGTTCAGGATCTGCTAACGCAATTGGTCCATGCTTCATCTCACCTGCAGGATAACCTTCTGCATGTAAATATGAAATCTCTTTTAATTTTAATGCTCCTTCAAGGGCCAGTGGGAAGAATACATCTCTTCCAATAAAGAAAAACCCATGTCCATGAAGATATCTTTTTGATAATCTTTTTGTTTTTTCATGAATTTTATCTTCAATTACTAAAGAAGTAGGAACTTCTCTTAATGCATGTAATTCTTCTTGCATTTTTTCATTTGAAATTACATTTTTTGCTTTTGCAAAGTATAAAGCTAACATCCATAAAACTACAGTTTGTGTAGTAAATGCTTTTGTAGATGCAACACCTTTTTCAATTCCTGCTCTTGTTAAAATTGTTGCATCTGCTGTTCTTGTCATAGATGAGTTATCTACATTACAAACTACAAGTGATTTTAATCCAGCATTTTTAGCCATTTTTAGTGCTTCTAAAGTATCAGCCGTCTCACCACTTTGAGATATAACTATAAATAAAGTATCTTTTGTTAAAAGTGGCTCTTTATATCTGAATTCACTTGCAATTTCTACATTACATTTAATTTTAGAAAGTCTTTCAAATAAATATGAAGCTGTTAATCCTGCATGATATGATGTACCACAAGCACAAATTTTAATTTCATTAATTCCTTCAATTATTAAAGGATCAATCTCATCAAATGAAATTTCGTTATCCCCAATTCTACCAAGCATACAATCACTTACAACATCACTTTGCTCATAAATCTCTTTTTCCATAAAGAATCTATAACCATCTTTTTGTGCGAATTGTTTTGATGTGGGAAGTGTTGACCAAGAATAATTATCATCAAAGAATTCAATATTTCCATTTGTAACTATTCCACCAACACCATCTTCTAAATAAACTACATCTGAAGCAAGACCAATTAATGGAGCATCTGAAGAGGCAAATAAAGCCTCATCCTCTTCTTTCCCTTTTGCTACAATCAGTGGACTACCATGCTTAAAGAAGAAAATTTTAGAAGGATCGGCTTTTGTAATTAATAAAATAGAAAATGCACCTTCTAATCTTTCAATAGTTCTTTTAAAAGATTCATTTGTATCGTTTAATTCATTATTATAGTTTTCAAAAAGATGCACAATAACTTCTGTGTCTGTTTGAGATACAAACTTATGTCCTTTTTCAATTAGTTCATCTTTTAACTCTTTATAGTTCTCAATAATTCCATTATGAACTACATAAGAATATTCTCCTAAATGAGGGTGTGCATTTAATTCTGTTGGTTTACCATGAGTTGCCCATCTTGTATGACCAATACCTAAAATATAATCATTTGAAGCACTTTCTCTCACTTTTTCTTCTAAATTATGAAGTTTTCCTAAAGCTTTAAATACATCAATTTTATCATTATTTAAAACTGCAATACCAGCTGAATCATAACCTCTGTACTCTAACTCTTTTAATCCATCTAGAAGAATTTTTGTTGTCTCATTTTTACCTACATAACCAACAATTCCACACATTAATAATTACCTTTTTGTAAAATTTTAATCTAAGATTATATTAAAAAAGT
>Ga0070724_10001014_pt1 | contig 17720 bp, 11 predicted proteins | sample tdDd001_FD_67278 | JGI IMG/M metagenome (GOLD analysis project Ga0070724, IMG submission 67278) | Marine sediment microbial communities from the Atlantic coast under amendment with organic carbon and nitrate - tdDd00.1 | ecosystem: Environmental > Aquatic > Marine > Coastal > Sediment | place... | reverse complement strand
ATATCATCCAATATTCTCAACCTCAAATGAGACTTGGGAATTTGACAATTTGTATCCTGATAAAGAGCCTGATAATGCCAATCATTATACTTATGCTCGAATTGTAGAACAGACAGATTCAAAGATTTTAGTTCATTATAGATATTATAAAAAAATACCTGAAGCAGACTATGAAAGTGGACTTGATTTAGGCGGCTTTACTAATGTTGTACATGAACTATTTACTTTTTATCCTGATGGAAGTGTAGAACGTGAGGTTAAAGACGCGGAAGGCACAAAGTATCAAGATTGGATTAATCCGAGTTTAATAACTAAACAAAATATAAAATTATCAGACGACGGGATTATAAATGGTCAAGTAACATGGGGAGACAAAGGACCCATTTATCCAAGACCTAAAGTTCAAGGAAATGATCTTGTAAAAATGAATAATGCGATATCTCCTATTCTGTCATGGTCCTTTGATGACGGCATGGAGGAACATGAAGATAAAGTTATTGAGCAAATGAGTGGAGAATTAAATGAGATTAATGGACTCATGACACTTTATAAGAAGGGAGTATCTGGAACAGCCTTAGCTTTTGACGGTTACTCTACAAGTGTTAAAGCAAATACTACGGATCTCAGAGAACTTGATACTCAATTAACAGTTGAAGCATGGGTTGCAATAGATGCATATCCATTTGGAACAGCACCTATTGTTCAGCAAGCGGATACTTATGTTGAGGAACATAATAAAAAAATTAATAATGATGACGAAGACGAATATGATGACGAAGACGAATATGATGATGAAAACGAATATGATGACGAAGATGATGACGAAGATGAATATGATGACGAAGATGAATATGATGACGAAGATGAATATGATGACGAAGATGAATATGATGACGAAGATGAATATGATGACGAAGATGAAGATGATGACGAAGATGAATATGATGATGAAGATGAATATGGTAATGAAAACGAATATGATGATGAAGGCGAATATGACGCTGACGAAGAGCATACTCACAAAGAGAGTGCTGTAGGTATAAAAAAGGGTTATTATCTAGGAGTTGACAGTGCAGGACATGTACTCTTTAACATTAATGGTGTAGAGGTTAAAACAAATTCAAAATTGAAACTAGGCAAATGGATACATGTAGCTGGTTCCTATGATGGAAGAAATATTACCATTTACCTAGATGGTAAAAATGTTGGATCGGTAAAATACGATGGATCAATCGAAAATATAACTAGTGAGTTAACAATTGGCTTAAACAACAAAAAATTAATGAACTCTGCTTCGGTTAGAGGTATGGATTTTGGAAACTTACCTTTTATATTTGGTTTTCAAGGGCTTATGGATGAAGTAAAGATTTATGATTCTGCACTAGAGAATGACATTGTTAATGATAACTATCTGAACTATCAACCTAATATAAACAGTTCAGATTTAGCAATTGCGAAACTACCTGGTGAAAATGCTAATTTAGGTTTCCAATCACAGGCTAAGATGCTAAATTACTCAGAAGTATGGGACCAGATGTGGCGAGGTAGTGGATACGATGATTTAGTAATTGGTTTCGATAACAATCCAGGTAGTATGGTTTTTTGGAGAGGAACAAATGGAGCACCAAGTTATGTGGCTGATAACAACCGTTGGATGGCAGACCAAAGTTGTGAGACAGCAGGTAATTTGAGTCTTGCTGAGCATATGTCTGATAAACAAAACCGATTTGGTTACTGGAAAATCATTGAGGATACATCTGCTCGTAAAAAAGTATTATGGCGTTATGGAGCACCAGAAATCGACTACCATTTATCTGTTCAAGATGGTGAGGGCAGAGATGGATTTGCAGAAGAAGTATTTACTATTTATCCGGATGGCACATCTGTACGTAAAGTTCATTGGTATGGAGACCCAGACGAGAAAGGTTTACCTATTGGATTCCATGACATTCAAGTATTGACTAACCCAGGAGAATCGGCTGGTGATGTTATTGATGACAAAGCTGTAACCCTTATTGACACTGAAGGCAATATTGTAGAACCATCTTGGAAGAATGAAACACCAGAGAAAGACATTGAAAATGTAGTCGCAGCTATGGTTAATTTTAAAGATAATAGCCATAAGGTATTTACAGTAATGCAAAGTGGAGGATTTGGTATTTGGGGAGCTGAAGAACAATCGCCATATACAGAAGACCATTTTGCAGGGCCATGGAACCACTGGCCAATATCATTTACACCTTCTGATGGACGTTTTGCAGGTGAGGCAAATGATAGAGTTACACATTTTGCTCTTGGATCCAATGATGAACATAATGCGAACGGAGCGCGCTTACTCTATGGTGTGACAGATAAGGGGATCAAAGAACTTTTACCAAAAGCAAATTCGTGGCGTAGTCCTGCTGAATTATCACATATTGTTGGAGGACTAAGCAAAGGTTATAACAAGGATGAAGCAGCATATGAAATATTTTCAGTGGATACAAAAATTGAATTAAATGTTGATTCAAGCATCAGTCAACCAATAGAAAATCCATGTTTTGTATTATCAAACTGGAATGGAACCGACACACCTACTGTTATTTTAAATGAAAGAAAGTTAAGCCTCGACAAAGATTATTTTGTAGGAGTAACAAGAGATACAAATGGGGATAAAAAATTAATAATGACCATAATGACATCTCAAACAGCAATAACAAGGGTCGAAATTGACGGGGAAAATGAAGCTGAATCAGATGGTGAACAAGAGGATCAAGTAAATACAGACGAGTTTCTAGCTTACTATACTAAAATAGATTCAGGTGAGCCGTGGGAAGATAGTTTTAGAGCAGGTTCTCAATCAGATATTGCCATCGAGTTCGAAGATAATCAACGTTTTTACTTTTGGAGAGCTTCAAGTTATTTACCACGATGGGAATCTGAGAATAAATCTACTTATGTTGACCAAGCGCCGTTAAAGTTTTCGGGAGATGGGGATGGTCTCAGATGGGATGAGCTTTGTAGGCATTCCCACGTAAGACTTATCGAGTCAGATAATACACATGCTTTGGTACATTGGCGGTATGCACCATCCTTTAATACAGAACATGTAGATGAACCACCAAGTATGGAGACAGACAATGATGGTACTTTACCAGAATGGACAGGATGGGTTGACGAGTACTATTTAGTGAAGTCCGACAAAACAGTTAAACGAGATGTTTATCACTATGATTCAATGACCAAACATACCTACACTTATATTTTAAATAAGGATGGGAGCATTACTCAAAAGGATTACAAAGAGACCAGTTTTGATATGACACCACCAAGCTACAATACAGAAAGTGCTTTACCATCAGGTCCAGACCTTGGATTTGGGGCAACATATACAAAGTTAGGTTACTCAGGAGATTATTTTCAGAACAAGGCACCTTCTTCTAATTGGAACGCCAATTGGCAGGTTGGAGATCACCCTGATATTGTTGTGAATTTTGATGACAGTGAGAAAAAATGGGTATTTTGGCGAGGCACTAATTTTGTAGGTCATATGGTGTCTGATAATGATATATGGTATACCAACGAATTTAACGAAACTTGGAATTTGCCAGGGATGATCTCATTTGGTGCTGAACCCATGAATGATAAATCCAATAAGTATGCCCATGCAAGAATCATAGAAAACACTGAAGCTAGGGTTGTGGTTCACATGAGGTATGCACTGTGTGATGAGGGGTATAACTTAGTAAAAGCTATGGATGATAAAGATGGATGGACGGATTTTTCAGATTTCTATTTTTACATTTACCCTGATGGCTCAGTTGTACAGGAAAACACTCTTTGGAGCAATTGGGCCAGTGAAGAACCAAATGAATATGAATGGCAGGAATCCATTGTTGTACATGGTCCTGGCAAGACACCAGAAGATAATATAGAAACAGAGAATACAGTGCTATTAGGTAATTCCAAGGGTGACTTTACTGAACTAAGTTGGTCTAATTTTGGGCAAGATATTGAAGAACCTTTACCAGGTGTACCGCAAAATGTAAATATAGAAAAGATAAATCTTAAAGATACTGATGACGATCCGTACTTTATTGTCGAAAGTGGACAAGATACAAAACTATGGGCGACTGCTGTCTATGATGGAGAAGAACATAATATGGCATTCGACTGGTGGAATCATTGGCCTGTAAATATTCATCATTCCTTTGGAGAATTAGCACTCGATGCAAATCAGCCCTCTCATACAAGTTTAACAGGTATGTATGATTGGCCAGTATATAAATTAGGCAAAAATTATGCATCCAAAATATTATTAACAGGAATGGATGATTTAGAAAAGGATGAATTGGTTAAAATAACTAAGGCATGGGAAGCTGCACCTGAGTTAAGGAATGTAATTGGAGCAGATAAGTATCATTACAACAAAGCAGAAAAGGCCTACGAACTTTTTGCAAAGACAAATGAAATAAGTTTAAGCCTTGATGCTTCAAAAAACAAACCACTTGTAAATCCAGTATTTATTATTAAAAACTGGAATGATGAAAGTAGGGCAAATGTTGATGTAAGTGGTGATTCAATGTATGAAGAGATTAAGACTAAACAAGGTGTTGTTGTTGATGAAGAAGGTAGTAAAATGCTCATCTTATGGACCAATATTAATACTGAAGAAAAGATAAATATAAAAATTTCAAAATAAACAATCAGTTTGAATGAATTCAACAACTTCTTACTCCTATTAGTGTAAGAAGTTGTTGAACCCTTCGCCCCAATTACTTCAAGATGAAAATGAAAAAAATCTGAGTGTTAGCTTTAAGAGGTCTCCAATTTATGTATGCTACAATGATTATGATATAAAGGAATATGAATGTTGGAGGTTTATGATGATGACTAAAAGTATTCTATTAGTTGAAGACGAAGTACTTATTCAAGATATGATAACAGAAATATTAAAACAGAATGGCTATCATGTCATTGTTGCAGACAATGGTGAAGAAGCAATTAAATTATTTGAAGAGAACGATGTACAAGTAGTAATACTTGACCTAATGATCCCTAAAATTGATGGTTTTTCAGTATGTAGGGCTATACGAAAAAAGTCGGACGTGTACATCGTGATATTATCTGCGAGAGTATCTGAAGATGATAAACTACTTGGATATGAACTCGGAGCTGATGATTACATTACTAAACCATTTAGTCCTAAGGTTCTTTCAGCAAGAATTAATAACTTATTTTTGAGATTAGACAATAAAGATGTCAGTAAGAATTCTGTTCTAATAAAAGGGAATATTGTCTTAGATGTTAAATCGTTTTCTGTTAAGATAGACGATCAACCTGTCCAGCTTAGAAAGAAAGAATTTGATTTGTTATATATGCTCATGTTAAATGAAAACATTGTTCTAACACGTGAAGAAATACTCGATAAGGTTTGGGGATACGATTACTTTGGCGATACAAGGGCTGTAGATAGTGTCATAAAAAGTTTAAGAAAGATTATGAGTAAAGACTATATTCAAACCATCGTTGGTGTAGGATATAAATTCACTGTAAAGGGTTGAGGATCATGGAATCTATAAAAAAAAGTTTAAATAAAAAGATCTTTTTCTATTTTTTTATATCCTTCATTTTTATTATTTCGATCATTTTTATAATACAGTATAAATTTTTGGATAGCTGGTATTTTAACTCGAAAGTAAACGAAATGCGTGATGACATTAAAACAATACATGGTGAAATTGAAAACAAGAATCAAAGTATTGAAGAGCTTATATCTGAAATCGTTGATTTTAAATACAGACATGGTGTCTATATAAGTATTTCCACTGAGAAAACAATGAATTTTGAAGAGAATAGCCCCATTGTATTTAGAGCCATCGATGGGAACAATAATGTAATAGATGTTTTAATAGACGATGAGAAAGACACTAAAGAATTTATTTTTGATGATTATAATGTAGGGGATGAAGTCTATATTGAAGGGATCCTAAAAAGTAATAGACTATATGTTACAACATTTGAGGATAAGAAAATAGTTAATGATTTGATCCCAGATAGTATTAAGGAAAACTCCAATTATGTCGATGATGTAACCCTGTTAAAAATGGGCTATAAGATGTTGTACTCCACTTATAGAGATGTTGATTTTATTAATGAAACATACGATAAGGATTATTACTCATATGAAGACGAAATGAACGGTGAAATCATTATAGGTTTTGTAGAAACCATAGAACTTGATCATGAGAAATACACAATTTTCATTGAGAAATCTATGAGGAGTATAAAAGATTCGGCTAAGATTTTTTTCCCATTCTATGTTTTTTCTTATATCTTATCAATCATATTAGCTTTTGTAATTATTTTCAAACTGTCTAAATCAATTACAAAACCAATTAAGGAAATGAATGAAATTACAAAATCTATGACGCATATGAATTTTAGCAATAAAATAGACTATAAGTCTGATGACGAACTCGGGGAGCTGTCAAATAATATTAACTACTTATCTTTAAAGTTAAATGAAACCATGACTTCCTTGATGAATGAGATCGAAAATGAGCATAAAAAAGATAAGGACAGGAGCCATTTCTTTTCGAGCGTTTCTCATGAGTTAAAGACGCCTCTTAGTATATCAAGAGGATATATTGAATTCTTAATAGATGGTGTAAGAGTAGATAAAACAGAGGAATATCTATCAATACTTCAAAATGAGAACGAGAGAATGACTGATATTGTAATGAAAATGTTGGATCTGATAAAGATTGAAGAGAAAAAAGAAGTTTTAGTGATAGAAAAGCAACCCATATTGCCTCTAATTCACGAAGTAGAAAGATACTTTGATGTTATGTTGCATGATAAAAATATAAGCATTGAGATTAATGGGGATTTCACACAATGCTATTTTGATGAAAAATCGATGATTAAGATTTTGATTAATCTTGTGTCAAATGCAATAAATTACAGTGCAGAAGGTGAATGTATTGTATTAACAGGAGTATTAGAAAATAAAACACAGAAAATAATTCTTAAAAACAAGGCGTTGAATTATCAGGAACTCGATTTAAAGAGTATCTTTCAAAACTTTTACACAACCGACAAATCAAGAAACAGAAAGACTTCTGGTACAGGATTAGGCTTGTCCATTGTTAAGTCTATTTTCGAAAGATCTGATATTAATTACTTTGTATCACTCGAGGATGAATATTTTGTATTTGAATTTAATTTAGATATAGAAAAAAGTACTATGGATTAATTTGTACTAATTAATGACATAACTAAAATGGCGTAGAATTTAAGCCTCTCTTGTATAAGAGGGGCTTAAGCAACAATTCTATAAAATACATTCTTTGAACACAGAATTAAAAAGTTCATGATTATCAATATTACATACATGACCCGCATCCTTAACTATTTTAATTAGCAAATTCTGTTTAGTAAGCTCTTCTTTACGAAGAGGGGATAGTAACATTTTATCTTTATCACCCATAATATAAATATTAGGACATGTGTAATTAAGATCTTTATAGACTTTATTAACATACTCAACGCAATACTTAAACCATTTGGTATACTCCTTACGTTCCATCTTCTTAACAGAGCCTACAAACATTTTTCTTGAATTTTTAGACTCTTTGCCAGCTAACATAGCGTAAGAAGACAAGGTGTAGAAGGTTTTATAAGTAACAAATTTGTTAAAGTGGATCACAAAATGACCAAACAATACCTTGAGCTTAGAAAGCTTTAGGACACCACCTACTAGAATTTTTTTGTCAATTCTTTCAGGGAAGAGTGTGCTAAATGCGTTTACTACAACTGCACCAAGTGATAAACCAACAAAAGTGGCAGAATGTATTTGCTCGTAGTTAAGGACCTCTAAAATGTCTTTAGATACATTTTCAGGGCTATATCTACTGTATATAAGTTCTTGGTCTTGTGATTTACCATGGCCATTTAAATCGATCATGAGAATATTTATATGCTTTTTCATTTCTTTAATTTGTCTGAACCAAACACTAGAACCGATGCCAATACCATGAATTAAAACAATCCATTTATTTGAGTTCTCGTTTTCATAGGTTTTATAATTTAGCATAAGATAACTCCTTAGTAGGTAGTATATGTAATTTGATATTATTTTATACTGATTGGTCAGTAAAGTCAAATAATCTTGTACTTCTTCAGAGAATATTAAGAATTGAGCATAAAAAATAGCCCTTAAATAAGGGCTATTTTTAGAGGCTGTTGACAAAGTCAACGGTCTAGATTATTGAGCATATTCCAGAATCTTATCATCAATTATTTCTATAATTAATTGATCTACATGAGTTCCTTTTTTTGATACGACTGTAAAATATACATCATCGATTTTATATCGATTCTTTACAGTTTCGTCAGACATGAAACCAGCATCTAATAATACTTGCTTTGCTTCATCTAAAGTCATACCGTTCTTGATTCCATAAAGGGTATCGGTATTGTTTATAACAGTAATTCTACGAATGGTATTGGTATCTACTCGAAAACCGAGGTTAAGACCTTCATCCTTAAAATTAAACTCGTATCCATATACACACATTTCTTCTTCAGGTTTTACTTTTAGTTGTTCAAAGACTTCCTGTTCAGACATTCCAAGTTTTATAGAAGCTACTTGAATATGTTGGTTATGAATTGAAAGCGATTGAGACTGATCATTATTGTTTTGCATAAAGAAAACAGCTAATAATAGAATAACAGTACTGATTCCTAATACGATCGAAATTCTCTTCTTCAAAGGAATCTCCTTTCATACTTATATTATTGATAGCTTACTTTTCTTCTTCGTATTCTGCATTTCTCCACGCAATGATACCACCTGGTTGTCTGTATACGTTTGTATATCCTAATTCGACAGCATATGCTGCACCAGCATCACTACGACCGCAAGCTGTAAAACCACAATATACAACGATTAATGCATCTTTATCATCGCCTAGCTGTGCTTCAAAAGCAGCTTTTTCATCGTCAGTAGCATCTGCCAGGCTTGTTTTAGGCATTACAGCGTTTTTAGCAGTAGGAATATGACCTTTACCATAAAAATCAGCAGGCATAGTATCAATAACAATCATTTCATTGCCTTCATCGATCCATGTTTTAAGCTCTTCTGATTTTACTAACTTGTATCCGCCTTTTTCGACTGCGTTTACCAGTTTCATTGCAGCTGCTTCAATTTTTACTTCATTACCATCAACAGAAGTACCTACAGTGTTAAGTGCCTCACTAGACGAACATCCAGCCAATAGTGCAATCATAGTCATGACTGCGAATAATAGTGTTAAATTTCTTTTCATTTTTGTTTCCCCCTAAAATATTGTTTAAATCCTTCTTTATTCTAAGGGGAGATAAAGCTAGATACAATAAAAAGAAATGGTTCATAAGAAAACTAAATAGTTGCATGAAACCTATTGGGAATAATAATAAAAATAAGCTTAATTGCATACTAATATGCATGATTTAGACTTGACAAGTTTGACTAATCGACTCATATCAAGTACGCGTATTAGAACCTCCAGAGCCATCGATTGAGGTTACATCATAACCACTCTCTAATTTATCGTAAATAGTCTGTGTTGGAGCTAACCAAACCTCACCAGTGCCTTTAAATGTCTGAAGTAATCCCTCGCCAGAAGTCATTGTGCCAATGATTCCCTTGGTAATCATCTCGACACTAAATTGTATATTGCCTCTTCTTAGTATTGCAAAGTTACCATCAACTTTGACTTCGTCATTTTCTAAATGATAAACCATAACTTCATCCATAGGAACAGGAATAGATAAGACTACAATACCTGTTCCTGCTATACGCGTTTGGAAGAAACCTTCTCCGCCAAACATAGCAGAAGATACATTCTTTTGGACCACTGCAGATACTTCCATGTCACTTTCACATGCATAGAACATACCTTTATCAACGATTATTTCATCATTATCTAATTCTATTAACATAAAATGACCAAATGAAGGTTCTAACCATATTTCACCGACCCCAGAGTATGTAGGTTTAAACATTTTCTCACCACTTAGCATACTAGAACCAAGATTCTTTAAGAAACCCTTAGCAGCTTTGGTCTCAACATCAATTTTTCCTTTCATGAAATATAAAGCCCCAGATTCTAATTTAACAGATCCTTTTTTGAGGGTAATTTTAACGTTTTTTAAGGTTACGCCAGACTTATCTAAGTAAAATACTCTCTCTGCACCATAGCCACTTCTAGCACCTTTTAATTTTGTTTGCTCAATTGTTTCTACTAAAATACGCTCATTTTCGAGTTTATCAATACATCTACTGTTTTCCAAATTCATACCTCCACTTTTATATTTGTTTGTATTATTATGTTTAATTTTAACATAATATATGGAGAAAACTAGAAATTAGCTTATTAGAATTGTTATTGATATCTTGAATAAGTATTGTCATTCCATATTTTTTTGCAGTTAGGAGGGACATTAGATATAATTTAAGTACTAAATATTTCGGAGGTAATATGGCATATATAGATAAAATAGCTTATAACTTAAATAGAAGAGATGAGGTACCAAATCAAGAATTAGCGAAAGAACTTGTCGAATCTAATAATATTGAAGGTTTTGATGAAATAGCAAGTTACCTGTACGATAAAAACAAATCTGTAGCAAGTGATTGTTTAAAAGTATTGTATGAAGCGGGATATTTGAAACCAGAACTAATTAGTAAATATGTAGATGATTACTTAAAACTTCTATCTAGTAAAAACAATCGTATGGTATGGGGTGCAATGATTGCCTTATGGAATATTGCAAAGATAGAGCATGAAAAAATTTACTCAAGTATAGCGCTTATACTTCATCATACAGAGACTGGTACTGTTATTACACATGTTACAGGTATTAAAGTACTAACAGCTTTATCAGAAGTAAATGATACCTATTATAATCACTTGTATCCTATTTTACTGAACTACATTAAAGAATGCAGACCAGTGGATTTTGGTAAACGTGTAGAAGACTATATGTCTATTCTTAGCGATAGAAACAGAGAAGACATTATTGGTATTGTAAAAGAAAGATACAGCTCTCTTAACAAGAGTCAATCTGCAAGAATAAGAAAAGCATTTAAAAGTGTTGGTATAGATATTAAGAGATTGATTTAGTTTAAAAAAGATAAACTAGCTTAATTATACTGAAGCAGATATCTCATAAGAGTGAGATATCTGCTTTTTACTATTTTAAATGATGATAAGTAAGAGTTTTTTTCATTATAGTTTACTTATTGTGAGAAATCATAAGATTCTCTGAGAACTCCTACGAAACTCCGTGTATCGATTGATTTCACAAAGTTGGGAGCATATACTCATTGTATGAAAATACGTACAAAGAGTATATTGTATTGGAGTTGATTTGATGATTAAGTACGACAAAGGGAATGGAATTTTAAAGAATTGGATTGTTAGCGAATCCGAATTTCATCCAGAATCTTTAGGAAAATGCGAAGTGATAATGAGTCTTGGTAATGGTTATATGGGACTAAGATCTGCTTTGGAAGAACCTTATTTAAACGAAAAACGCAATTGGTTTGTTGCTGGTACATTTAATAAATTTGATGAAAGTGAAGTGACCGAACTTCCCAATATGCCAGATGTTACACAGATTAAGATGGTTCTTAACGGAAAGAAATTCACACTACAAGACGGCGAAATTCTTAATTATGAACGTCGTTTGAATTTAAAAATAGGTGAAGTGATTCGAGATGTTACTTGGAGATCAGATAATGGCGAAACTTTTAATATTCGATTCCGTAGATTCATTTCGCTGAGCAATAAACATTTAATGGGTATGCAGATTCAGTTAACTCCAGTAGATGGGAACGTCGAAATCGATTTACAGAGTGGCATTGATGGACAAGTCAACAATTCAGGTGTACAGCACTTTTCAGATCTTGAGAGACGCACGTACGAGGACACCTATCTTACCATGACAACGACAACAACTGAATCTCGTGTTGGGGTTGCCATTGCATGTGGACACAACATTGTTATAAATGAAAAAGAACAACATGTAAAACCAGCAATTTCAATGGAGCGCCGAAGGGTAACGTATAATTACAAGTTAAAAGTATCTCAAAATGAAACCTTCTATTTTGAAAAAATAGTAGTGATCAATACGAGTCGTGATAAGCAATGGCAGGAGCTTAGTTTAAACTTAGAAGCACTCAAAGAAACTGGGTTGGATATGATTCGTTCAGAAGGTAGTCTTGGCTATGAAGAGTTGTTGAATAAGAGTAAGGAAAAATGGCAAGACTATTGGATGAGTAATGGCGTCTTTCTCCAATCGGAAAATGACATAGATGAACTAGCAGTTCGATTCGCGCAATATCATTTGCGAATTATGGCACCTTATCATGATGACCGCATAGGGATTGCAGCTAAAGGACTTTGCGGAGAAGGTTATAAAGGTCATTCCTTTTGGGATACAGAGATTTTCATTTTACCTTATTTTTCATATGTAGAACCGGAGGTTGCAAAAAATCTGTTAAAGTACCGCTACCGCTTGCTTGATAGTGCTCGTAGTAAAGCCTTAAAAAATGGTTATGAAGGAGCAATGTTCCCTTGGGAAACAGCATGGATTGATGATGGTGAAGTAACACCAGAATGGGGTGCAGCAGATGTTGTTACTGGAGAACCCATGCGTATTTGGACGGGAATCATTGAACATCATATTAGTGCAGATATAGCTTTTGCAGTTTGGCAGTATTATCTAGTTAGTGATGACGATGAATTTATGAAAAATTATGGCTACGAAATTATTTTTGAAACAGCACGCTTTTGGGGAAGTAGACTAGAATGGAACGAGATTAAAAAGCAAATGGAAATTTGTAATGTTATAGGTCCTGATGAATATAAAGAGCATGTCAACAATAATGCATATACAAATACCATGGCTCAAAATAATATGCAATTAGGCCTTAAATGCTATGAAAAAATAAAAGAAAATGATCCTACATGTTTTGAAAAATTAAATGAGTGCTTAAAGTTGAATGAACTATTTTCAGATTTAAAAGAGAAGCTTCCTTTGCTTTATGTTCCTTCTCCAAATGAAGATGGGATTCTTCCTCAAGATGATAGTTACTTACTAAAGAAAAAACTAGATGTAGGCTATTATAGAAACCAAAGTCGGGTGGATGCAATTTTTGAAGACTATAATATTACTCAATTAGCAGACTATCAAGTGACTAAACAAGCAGATGTACTAAGTCTCATGTTCCTACATAGTAACCGTTATAGTAAGGAGATTAAAAAAGCAAATTGGGATTATTACGAACCCAAAACCCTCCATGATTCTTCTTTAAGTCTGTCTATGCATACCTTATTAGCCTGTGATATAGAAGAGTATGAAACTGCATATGCATTCTTTCAGAAAGCAGCTATGATCGACTTGGGATCATACATGAAATCATCTGACGCAGGCATTCACGCCGCCGCTATAGGTGGTATATGGATGGATACCATATTAGGTTTTGGAGGTATTGGCATTAATGATGGTCAACTAAAGATTCAACCTAAACTGCCAAATGCATGGAAGGAGCTGGCGTTTCAGATTGAATGGCATGGTCAAAGATTAATGATTGAAATGAGTAAAGAACAAAAATATATCAAAGTTATTAATCTTACGAAAACAAAAATCCTTATCATAGAAATTATGAATATGGAATATGAGCTAAAAGACAAACTTGAGGTTAAAATTGAATAAGAAGATCATTATACAACAGTTTAGATCTCATTAGGGTTCTAAACTGTTTTTTATATTCAATTAATGTTTCTATGCATTAAAGTCAGAGAATAAATGTAATAGAAGGTGATTTTATGCGTATAAAACGATTATTGAGTCAATTAACCTTAGAAGAAAAGTTACAGTTATTAATAGGTTCTTCCTTATGGGAAACAGTTGCTTTGAATCAATATGGCATTAATGCAATACGTATGACAGACGGGCCTCACGGTGTACGTAATGAAGTTGATTTAGCTATTAGAGATGAACTTCAAATTCCTGAGAGCAAAAAAGCGACTTGTTTTCCTACGGCATCAGCACTTGGCAGTTCTTGGGACATGAGTTTAATTAAACTTGTTGGTAAGGCATTAGGAGAAGAATGTAAGCAACAAGGTGTAGATTTATTACTTGGACCAGGTAACAATATTAAAAGACTACCTATATGTGGTCGTAATTTCGAATATTTTTCTGAAGATCCTTACTTGGCTGGAGAGTTAGCAGCATCCTATATTAATGGTATTCAGAGTAAAGGTGTAGGAGCAGTACTCAAGCATTTTGTAGCTAATAATCAAGAGTATGAACGTCATCGAATTAGTGCAGAAGTCACTGATAGAGCTTTGAGAGAGATATACTTAGAATCATTTAGAAGAGCGATTATAAAAGCTAAACCATGGGGGATTATGGCGGCGTATAATCGATTAAATGGTACCTATTGTACAGAATCACCTTGGTTGTTAAACCACGTATTACGCAATGAATGGGGATATCAAGGTGTTGTTATTTCTGATTGGGGTGCAGTGCAAAATAGACTCAAAGCTCTAAAATCTGGGACAGATTTAGAAATGCCAGGACCAAGAGAAGAGTCCTATGAACTTTTACTCAACGCTGTTAAAAGAGGAGATCTTGATGAAGCTACAGTGGATATTTCTGTAGAGCGAATACTAAAACTGGTTGAACGTATTAATTCAAAGAATCATTATCATTTTGGAGACCTTACAGACCATCATAAACTGGCTCAAAAAGTAGCGCGTGAGAGTATGGTCTTATTAAAAAATGAAGATGAAGTACTCCCCTTGAAAGGTAACAAAATTATTGCTGTAGTAGGTTTAGCATCAAAAGAGCCACGTATTCAAGGTGGTGGTAGTTCTGAAGTTAATCCAAAACAGGTGGACATACCCTTTGAAGCATTAGAAAACCTTGCTGGATCAGCTGTATTACTTTACGAACCAGGATATACCATGGAAGACGAGGAATCTCAGACTTTAATTGATGATGCTCTAAAAATTACTGAACGTGCTGATGTGGTTGTAATATTTGCATGTTTACCACCTTATAAAGAATCTGAATTTTATGATCGAGAGGATTTAACTTTACCAACCCAACAAATTAATCTGATTCAATCGGTTTCTAATAATCACTCAAAAGTAGTTGTGGTTTTAAATAATGGATCTCCTATAACCATGGGTGGATGGCATCAAAATGTACAGGGCATTATGGAAGCTTGGTTATATGGTGAAGGTGGTGGACAAGCCATAGCTGAACTATTATTTGGCTTAATGTCACCATCTGGGCGACTTGCTGAGAGCTTTCCTTTAAGACTCGAAGATACGCCATCTTATATTCATTATCCTGGTGAAAATCATAAAGCCTATTATGGAGAAGGTATTTTCGTAGGTTATCGGTATTATGATTATCGCAAAATGAAAACACTTTACCCGTTTGGCTATGGTCTATCATACACCGATTTTGAATACAAAAACCTTAAAATAAATAAATCTAAAATCAAAGATTCTGGATTCTTAGAGGTGGAGGTGTCTGTTACAAATACTGGACCATTAGCTAGTTATGAAGTGGTACAGTTATATGTTAGTGACGTAGAGTGTAGCATACCTAGACCTATTAAAGAACTCAAAGCATTTGATAAAGTATGGTTTGAAAGTGGTCAGACAAAAAAAGTATACTTTACATTAGAAAAAGAAGCATTTAGTTATTTTGCACCACGGTATAGTAAATGGATTGTTGAAACAGGCGACTTTGTCATAAGTATTGCTAGATCAACTGAGGATATTCGATTATCGAAAGAAGTCCATGTCATAGCAACAGATGAGTTGCCTTCACGCCTTCATGTTGGAAGTACATTACGAGAGTGGCTTGAAGATAGAAAAGGGCGAAAGGTAATTAGACGGTTAATGAAAACTTTTAGGATAAATCCTAAAACCCTGAAGAAAGATGCTAAAATGAATATCGATGCATGGCGTGCGGCACAGGATATTCCTTTAAAATCAATACTTGAGCATATTCGTATTAAACTTCCTATGCGATCTGATAGAATGATTCATTATTTATTGAATCATGTTAAAGGAAGGTCCAAGAAAGATAAATGAAAAAAATGAACCGCTAAACGACAATTTAGTAATAGTCGCTTAGCGGTTTTTAATTAAGAACAAAGGAACTCTATTTAGAGCAAATTTTTTCTATATAATTCTCAAAGCCTTTTAGTGAGGCGTTATCTGCTTTTAACATCATATCGAATGTATGATTATTTGCCTCAATTTTTATGTTTACTACTTCAGACGTAAGACTAGATGGATTAACTGAAACATTTTTAATGTGTTTAAAAGGGATATAAGTAAACATGTTACTATAATCTGTATAACCCATTTTTGTAAATGAAAAACCACGTTGAAGGAGTATGATATCAGTGCTGGATTTTAGGTATAGACCACTTTGTAGGTGGCTATTAAGTAATGATTTATAAATCTTCTGGATCGGATTATGATTCACGTATTTAAGTTTAACTTTTTCCTGTAATGCTATTATTTTTAAATGATCCTCTTCTCGTTGCATAGCATGGTAGATATTTGAGTATATGTCGTCAATGGATGCAACAGCTTCATCATTGATGCTTGGAACAGAGCTTTGCTCTTTGTTAAACACTTGTTTCGAACGTATCCAATCGGTTAGTTTTTTAATAAGGTCACTTGAAACGGTATTGTATTTAAATGAAATGATTGAGTCTGCTGTATATAATTGATACTCTCCTAATAGTAAATTGTGAAGGTCTCTTAAGGCACAAACTTCTTTAATATTAACAATGTGTTTAGTTACTTCAGATTCGAGTCGTTGATAAATATAGATTTTTTCTTCAAAACAGCCAATAACATAGTTGTACAAAGCCATATCAGGATTGGCTTTTCTACGTTCAATATCGCGAGGTATTTTTATTAGAATCTCATAATCATGTTCTTCTACTTGTTTCTCAAACTGAGGAGGTAGGGGATGTTTATCAGTAACTTCATAAATCCATGGTCCAAAGGCATCGTACTCAGTTATAGCCATAATGTCACTCCTTTTATAGTTAAAGTTCTCTTTTAGTTTCTAAGTAATTACACAGCAAATCAAATGCTATTGATATTTGCTTAGCATCTTCTTGAGGCATAAGGTTAAACAATCCCTCAAAATCCTCATTGATTTTATTCATTTTATAAGACACAAATACCTGTCCTTTTTCTGTTAACTCTAAATAGTAACTACGTTGGTTTTCCTTGTCATAGGATTTGTAGACAAGTTCTAGTTTTATAAGTGATTTTATGATTGTTGTTAAGCTACCTTTTTGTATATTAAAAACTTGACTAATTACAGATGGCATTACACGTTCTAAATGGTGTATACACATGATGGTCTTAACTTGATTTTCATTAAGCTTGTATTCTTCATTTTGTTCTGTATGTACGATGGGGTTAATCATGCCAAAATAATAAGGTAGAAATGTATTAAAGGCATTGCCCATTATAGTCCCGGTAGTCATAAATTACCTCCGAATTATGAATAACTATTAGAAATCTTATTATAAGAATTCTAACACGAAACCTTACTGCATATCAATAAGAAGTGTATCGTTAACAGTACATCTATATTTATGTATAATAGGAGTATATTTATTCAACTTATATGAA
>Ga0070724_10001012_pt1 | contig 17747 bp, 18 predicted proteins | sample tdDd001_FD_67278 | JGI IMG/M metagenome (GOLD analysis project Ga0070724, IMG submission 67278) | Marine sediment microbial communities from the Atlantic coast under amendment with organic carbon and nitrate - tdDd00.1 | ecosystem: Environmental > Aquatic > Marine > Coastal > Sediment | place... | reverse complement strand
CTAACTACCTTATCTGAACTTATCTGAACTTATCTGAACTTATTGAGAGTATCTTAGTGGCCCTCTTTTGTAGGAGAGTCGAGGTCACTGCTTAGTATTAATACTGTTTTTTTGCGAACACTCAGCTTTGTCTGACGATGCCTCTCTCGTGAGAGTGGCTCGGTCTGTGCTGTCTTGATATACCTGTTCCCATACCTCTGCCCTATGATGTTGTGACTCAGGCCAGTGATATAACTCTCACTTTACCCTTGGCGTAGAATTTACTGTGAAAACTCACAGTGATGGCAACTGCCAAATCCCATAAAATAATTTCATTAAGGAGCCGTAAGGCTTATACCATTGTCAAATAACCATTTTTCACTCTGTGAAACTGAGGTTATCTGGCTAACCAGGTATTAGGGGAACCGAATGAAAATGTCGGACTGTACCCGCAACTGTAACTGAGAAGTGAACTGCATAACCACTGGCCATAGCTGGGAAGGTGCAGCAAGCGACGATCCAGAAGTCAGGAAACCCGCCTTAATGACAACACTGGAATCTGGGCGGGAGCACTCAGTCGGCAGTTAATATTCAGTCAATGAATGTTCACGTTAGATTTCAGATCTTTTTTAGGTTAACTAGATGGTTATCATTGATGAAATCAATAGTGTCTGTGAGCTTCATTTTTATCGCCCTTTGGCTATATTCGTGCCAGGTGGCTGCGCATTTCCTGGCATTTTTTCCAAAAACTCAAGTGATTGATGCAGGGGACTCTCGCCGGCTCCACTTTCCCATTCATTTTACTCATCCGTCTACCCTTGGACCCACTATGTCCATTGCACGCCCTGTATCTGCTGGTTATATGATAAATGATACTCGTGTGGAGCTAACTGACGAGCTCAAAGCCGTAAATCAAGGGAGCAAAACGAGTTGGGGATTGGATGTGAACCTGCGCCGCCCCGGAACCTATACCTTCTATACCAATCAAGCACCTTACCTAGATCCTACCGAGGAGGTAGTGATAACCCAATATGCCAAAGTTGTCATTGACGCCTTCGCTGCACTTGGGCAGTGGCAGCCAACCATTGGCACACCAGTTGAGATTATTCCACTGACACGACCGTTTGCATTGTGGACCAACAGTCTATTTACGGGGCGGGTGTTGGCTGACGGTCGGCCGGCGGCAAATGTCTCCGTAGAGGTTGAATATTACAACGACTCGGGTGTGGTTTTACCTTCCGATGCCTGGGCATCTTTAGAAGTTCGTACCAATGCCGCGGGAGAGTTTTCTGTTGTCTTACCCCGTGAAGGCTGGTGGGGGATCGCGGCTCTTGTGCCGGATGAGATGTCATTCACTCTTGAAGGTAAGCAATATCAGCATGAGCAGGCAGGCGTGATCTGGCTGCAAGTCCGGGATATGAATTAAGGAGACAAGATGCATATTGCAGACGGAGTATTAGGTACACCGGTATTGATGGCCGGAATCGCCATGACCTTAGCTGGCACTGTACTGGGATTAAGAAAACTCGATGATGACAAAATTCCCTTTGCGGCAGTGTTATCGGCATGTTTTTTTGTGGCTTCACTTATCCATGTGCCATTAGGCCCTTCGAGTGTGCACCTTATCTTTAATGGTTTAATCGGGCTGATATTAGGTTGGTTGGCTTTTCCTGTCATGTTAATAGCTCTGGTATTACAGGCAATCTTCTTCGGGTTTGGAGGGGTTGTAGTATTGGGAGTGAATTGCCTGAATATTGCTTTGCCGGCGGTTATGGTTGGCGCGCTGCTAAGACCCCTGAGACATCGTATTCCAGAGCGGATATTAGGCTTTCTAGCAGGAAGTGGCGCGGTATTGCTAACGGGGATCATGGTGTCGTTATCTCTGTATCTTTCCGGGGAGGCCTTCAGTTCGACGGCAAGAGTCGTTTTCTGGGGCAATCTCCCCCTGTCTGTACTGGAAGGCGTGATCTCCGGATTTATTATCGTACTGATCAGTAAGGTCAAGCCAGAAGTTCTTAATGGAGTCCAGTCCAATGCCTAAATTTATTTGCCTAGCCATACTCATCTCATTGTGCCTGACAAATACGGCGCAGGCGCATCGCACTAAGGTATTTGCCTGGGTAGACGGCACAAACCTGGCCGGTGAAGTCTACTTTGGTGGAGGAGAGCGGGCCAAGGGGGCTAAAGTTGATTTGCTGGTGGATAAACATCTTGTGGCAAGCACAGATGCCAACGAAGTGGGGGAGTTCATATTTCACAATCTGGAGGCCAGAGATTACCAGGTAAGCGCGAATGCCGGCCAAGGGCATGTTGCAACATTTGCTATTGCTGGTAGCGAATTTCCTGAATTTGTTTTATCGGGTTCTGAGTCGACTGAATCGAGACTACGAAAGCCGGAAATAGAGCTAGCTGATAAGAATAGTGACAGTTGTGAGGTGTTGTATGAGGCCGCCATAAAAAAAGCGATTCAACCTCTGCGAAACCAACTGGATCAATATGAAGCAAACATCCGTTGGCACGATGTTTTAGGGGGAATGGGTTATATCTTTGGGCTGTTCGGACTCTGGTCGTTAATGAGAGCACGGCGCGGATGATTGATGCTCTGTTAGCACCTAAAATAACAGGTGAAAAGTCGATACCGCTCCCTGTTAAATTCAGGCTATTACTTATCGTGTCTATAGCACTCGCAACAGTCTTGTCTACGAGCTGGCTAACCTTATGGCTATTTGTCTCATTGGATATCTACCTATGGTTTCGCAGTGGATTGACTGTAAGGCAAACGGTTAAACGACTGTTGGCGATGGACTGCTTGATTCTGTTCACCGTAGCCTTAATTCCCTTTAGCGTGTCTGGAGAGCCGGTCTTTAGTCTCTTAAGTTTTTCGGCGACTAAGCCCGGTATTTTGATGGCGATGATGATCCTGTTAAAAGCCAACATTGTGCTATTAGCGGTAATGTCACTCAGTGCTGGAATCGATGCGCTCACCTTGGGAAAAGCATTGGTGGAGTTAGGAGTATCGAGACGCTTCGCTCTATTGATGCAATTCACGGTTCGATATATTGAGGTTCTATTTCTGGAGTTTCACCGATTAAGGCAGGCAATGAAGGCCCGTGGTTTTAAGGCAAAAAATACCATGCATACCTGGCGTTCCTATGGCTTCCTGTTCGGGATGCTGCTGGTGCGATCCTTCGATCGAGCCGACAGAATTTCGCAAGCGATGAAGTGCAGAGGGTTTCGTGGTCATTTCCTATCCCATGAAAAGAGGCTGGTATCTGCTCGTGAGTACGCCCACTTTGCCGCATACCTGTCACTGGTCTGTTTAATCTTTTGCACCTCTTTTGGCACATTTATGTTCCCCGTTCCTATAACATAAGAGAAGGTATCTATGTCATTATCGACCCCATTAATTGAGCTAAAGGGCCTCAGTTTTGAATATGTGGACGCAGGTGTAACTGCCGATAAGCTTAATTTTGAACTGTATGCTGGTCAGAGCGTTGCTATCTCAGGTAAAAATGGAAGCGGTAAAAGTACCTTACTTTCCCTTATTATGGGACTGAGAAAGAGTGTTTCCGGAGAGGTGTGCTTGTTTGGCCACCCCTGTCGTACGGAAGCTGATTTCGGTCGCTTCAGAACACGAATTGGTTTGGTTTTTCAGGATCCGGACGACCAACTGTTTTGTCCGACCGTGATTGAAGATGTCTGCTTTGGGCCGCTGAATCAGGGGCTAACACGAACGGAGGCTATCGTTAGAGCGAGAAATATACTTAAGCAGCTTAATGTGAGCCACCTTGAGAATAAAATTACTTATCAATTATCGGGTGGTCAGAAAAGAATTGTGGCACTGGCGAGTGTCCTTGCGATGAAACCAGAAGTCTTGATATTGGATGAGCCAAGTAACGATTTAGACCCCGAAAACACTAAGCGGTTAATTAGTATTTTAAAAGAGCTGTCGCTACCCATGATTCTGGTATGTCATGATGCCGACATTCGCACTCAATTGGTAGACAAGGAGTATCTACTGGAAGAGGGCGCCTTACTCGACGTGCTGTAACATCACTCTCCGGTTGGATATCAAAGGTATCGGATGCATCTTCGTCCTCATTTATCCTCCTCTTGAATTGGTGGATTAACCTAATCTGAAAAAATGTCATTCTATAAGGCCCATGTTAATTGATTCAGGTTTCACTGCCTTATGTCGTAAATTACGGTTATATATTTTTTTATGTGATCTTAAATTAACATCGGTTTACCAATAGTGTTAACATTAATCTATTCATCCAGAAGTCGGCATCTCGACAATTATTGCCTCCTCAACCTTATTGGTTAAGGATTAGTGTATTGTCATGACTCGCCTGTTGACGATAGTTTGCTACAGACTTATTTTATTCAGTCGTTCAGATTAGTCGCTAATTCTATAAAGATATGAGGGACTTATGAAAGCTGAAATAGTTAATGTAGATTTTATTAATTGTTTTAGTCAGGGAGAGTTTGTCGTCACTACGATATCTGACTTTTTTGAAAAAGAACGCCAGTATAATGTACAACCCTATACTCCCCACAGACTGACTTTTTTTGCTATTGTATTTTTCACCGGCGGGAAAGGGACCCACAGCATTGATTTTACAGATTTTGAATATGAAGGAGCTTCTCTGTTTTTTATCTGTAAAGGCCAGTTACATGCCTTCGAAAAAAATTCAGATGCACAAGGTTATGTGATCTATTTTACCGAGGATTTTATTAATAAAAACGTCAAAGGTTTGAGTGATAAAATCTATTACAAAATGTTTAATTATGCTCTGAATTCTCCACAGTTGGTAATAACGACGGAAGACAATGCCAGGAAAGATGCTATTTCATTGTTTGAGATAATGTATCATGAATACAGTAGACCTGATGACATCTGTCAGGAAGAGATCATCCGTGGTCTGCTTGGAGTATTACTTCATTTCGTTGAACGCATACAAACGAAGAGTAATGTGTTCCTGACCAACCATCAGGGACATGCATTGTTCTTAAAACTCCAGAAAATGATCGATGAAAAGATCTTTGAGTCTCGAACGTCACATTTTTATTGTGAAGAGTTAAATGTGAGTTATCGAAAACTAAATTCAGTTTGCAAAGAGTTTACCGGGATGACAGTGAGACAATTTATCGACCAACGGTTAGTCTTGGAGATAAAACGATTGTTAGTACACTGTGACTTTAGTATCAAAGAGATCTGTTATAAGACTGGTTTCGACGAGCCCACAAACATGACAAAGTTTTTTAAATGTCATACAGGGTCATCACCAAAAGAATTTCGCTTGAGTATAGATAAGAGAGTTAACTAGCTTAATCGACAGGTTATAGACTTGGCTCTAAGACTTGATTCTTGTCGAGCGTAACACGCTCTAAATCTCGATTTTTAATAAATCAGTTATCAAGCGGTAATAGCGTTGCCTATATGCGGATTATTGATGGGATAAAATGATGGCAACGGTGTTGCCGTTGCCAAGAGATTTTTTGAATCAGAATGATTTTGTCAGGGTAAAAGTCACCGATGAGCCTTCTGTCATGTTCTTTGCTCCAAACTCATTGGTGTAGCGAATGTTGCCTTGTAGCAACCAAGGTAAATAGAGCACGTTGAGTTCGCCACCAATACCATACCCCTCCTTTCTTTCGTCGGCTCGAGTGCCATGACCATCCTGGCTGTCGTCACTTATCTGCCATGTTGCACAATAACTGATACCGGGACGGACAAGCCAGGTATGATCGAGCATAAATTGTTTGCCGATACCGCCTTCAATCGTAAATTCAGAACCTGGACGAACATCAGTTTCATCTTGTTCTCCATTGATTATGGTGCGGGTTAGGGCGCTGACAGACCAGGATTTATCCGAGTCTAAATAGTAAGTACCGCCAAGAGTCATCATTCCTGACCAATAGCCCTTGCCAGGAGATGCTGCATCTGTTGAGTCATAATCACCGGTCGGGGCGATCACTGCCAGGCCAAGGGCTGCCTCATAGTTTTCACGATACCAAAATAGTGCCAATGGTTCTAATATCAGATCGCCAACAGAGAAGGAGCTGGAGTCATCTACACCTATAGGAGCGATCGAAATATCAGTTTTGACCATAGGAACCAAAACATTATAGGCCCAGTTTGCGCCAAAAAGTTTCTTTTCAGTTACGTGTACGATTCTGTGAACTTGCGAAAATACATCCAGGTTAACGTCTAAACCAGAATCATCACCCTGATTATCATTGATGGTGTCGGCATTATACCAGGTGTTGTACATGCGATAATGCATGCCAGGTGGTGGTGGTGTACCCGCAACTACACCTTCGCCTCCCATTGGGTAGTGTGAGCCTGAAGTCGCTGCAACAGCGGAACATGTATTTAAAAGGAGGCCAGTAACGCCCGCAAGATATACTAGTTTAGTTTTTAGTGTACTCAATTTAAATCTCCATTATTTTGTTTAATTTGTTATTTTATATTTTTTTAGTTATAAGAAGTCGTCACGCAATCTTTGAAAGTTGCGCTAATCAGTTCGGTTTATTTAATTTGTCTACGATATCAGTTCTTGTTGCTATTCCTGGGTGTGATGAACCTATAGTATTGTCGTTTGGTTAATTTAAAGTAACGATACGCCTCAATATGTTTCCAGTCAATTAACCATAATTGAATATAAGGTTTGAACTGAGACTGGTTTGGGTTTGTTTGTCAGTTTTGATTTTGTTTGCTTTGATTGTTGTCAGTTTTTTCGCTGTTTTCTTTGAGGCTTGTCACGTTGTTTTTATAGTTGAGAACTGCGGTTTATATTTGTTGGATTGGTTGTTCTACTTTTTGATAAACTCATTTCTATAAAAAATAAGAATGTATTAATGTATATTGTTGAGGGCGAGAGTAGTTTGAGTGTAAAAGATAAGGTGTGTTGAAGGTTTAATTGTTGAGTGGATTTTAAAAGGCTTATTTTATTAATGCAGGGTAATAGCTCTGATGCTGGGCTAATAAGATGTAATATAGATAAGCTGTATTTTTGTAGGCGTGGTTCTGTTATAAAGTTTAGCTGTTACATGATAAGGTGAATGCTAATTATCATTTATGGATGTGTCGTGAAACCACGGACGTTAAACTAACTTTACTTTGTCCTGGTAGATGATAGTGGAAGATGTTCCTGTTGTGTAAAATAGGCTCTCAGGAATGTTCTGAGAGCCTATTAGCATATAATACAATCGGTATAAGTCGTTTATTTACGCGCTGGCTGAATAAACTTCCGCCAGGTCATAACGGCTAAGATCATCGCGGGCAGACCGAAATTGAGCATACCCATGGCGCCCGACTGAGGTTCTCCTTCGGCAAAAGAACCCCAGGACCAGCCGATACAGATCCATGCAAATGCAAACGCAGAAACAATGCCTAAATTTGCTTTCCAGTTTAACTTATAATGACGTTGAAGGTACACGTAACCCCATAATGCTCCGGTAGTTAACATGCCTAATAGATACCACATCAATCCCATCATCTAACATCTCCTCTAAGTAAAATCGCCACTAAAACCACTACGCCAGAATTTTTCAACAGCCTTTTCGTCATTGGTATTGCCATATCCAAAAAGAATGTCGGCTTGTTTCATCATGGTGTGGACAGGACCTGCTGTGAAGGTATTTGAAGCATCGATTAACCTATGGTGCCAGAAATCAGGTTTATTCCATGGGCATGAGGCGATGCACGCTCCGCAATCACCGCCATTTTCACACCAGAATTTGAAGCATTTCTTTGAGTCGTTATGGAATTTACGCATGCCCGGTTGACCTTGCCAATTGTAGTCTGGGTCATCATGGCCGGCAAAAGTCGAACTCATTGAAGGCTTGTCATCCATGCTAATGGCATTTCCCGGACAAGATTCGGCGCATCTTTTGCAATTTTCACAAAAAGTTAAAATGCCGAAATCCCGGGGTTTATCATAGGCTGCATCGTCGAGTTCAAGGTTGGTATAAACTTTCGAAATTCGCACTCTTGGTCCAAGGTTGGGTGCGATAAGGGCGCCATTTCGTGCGCCTTCACCCAGTCCGGCAGCAATTGCATATGAGACCGAGCTGCCGAGATCATTACCCGAACCGACGGCCATATAGCCTAGCTCTCTTAAGAACTTCGCCATTCCACCACCTTGAATAGTGTTATGGGTATATCCCATGGCGGCTGTTGCTGATGCCGGGATCATAGGTGCCGTTGCCATTGCATCGTAATCCATATCGGTAAGCATAACGATCACACTTTTGGGTTCGAAGGGAAAATCTTCTTCCCAGGTCAGCGTCTTTTCTTGTGTAAGATCATACAAGGGATCATAGTCCCAGCGTTTATCGCGTCGACAAATTCCTACTCTCACCGCACCGAATGTCTTTGCGGCAGTTTTTATTGCGCTTAATATCTCAACCGAGTCTTTGAACGGGTATTTCTCTTTTGCAACTTCAGATTGATCCCAACCGAATGTCCCTTGATTAGGAACCCCCATAGACTCCAGCGGAGCTAAGATATTCATCCCATGCCAGCAAGCTTGTTCAAGGGCATAATCGAGCTGGGTATAGCCAACTTTATCATTATCTGCTCGTGTATGAGCCGTGGCAAATTGGTAAATACCATGCTGGAAATTGAATGATTTCTCACCAGATTTTAATGGGCCTTCGGAGTCGTTGCTCAAGCTCAAATTGCGTTCTGGGTGTTTTTCTCCGAGTGCTTTACTACCCGCAAAAGTTAACAAGACGTCACGTTGATCTTTACGTTTAAAAGACGGAGATATTTCAACTGGATAGCCATCTTGTTCCACGCCCTCAACTCTATGTTTGATCCAGCTTCCGGCTCCCGCAGCTGCGCTGACACCGGCTAAGGTACCCGCGCTCAATTTAAGAAGTTGCCGCCTGTGTTGATTTATTACTTGCTCACCTTTTTCTTCTTGTTCTTTCATTTTCACCCTTATAAGTATCAATTAACCTTAAATTGCAAATTGATCTTACATCTCATACCTAAATGGTAGTATTTGTTTGTTTGGGAAAAAGTATTCTATTTATTGCAAAAGTAGAATTATGAGAAAAAGGATTAATTATCCGTTCTGAGTAAGATATTAATTTCTCGTTTAAAAAAATCGAGTACAACTTTTACTCTGTGAGGTAAATATTCTCGACTGGAGAACAGTGACCACATATATATATCGGTTCCATATTGACCATCGAATAATAGTTTTAGTTTTCCGGATTCAATTTGTGTGGCACACATCTGTCTTGGTACCCAGGCGATCCCTTGTCCACTCATGGCTGCTGAAATACATAACTCATTACTTTCTGACTCGAGAGGGCCATCTACATTAATACAGTTTGAATTATTCTCATCCGTCCATAACCAAACATGCCCCGGTTGAATTCCCTTCGCTGAAAGTAAACATGGGTATTGATCGAGTTGTCTGGGGTGAGTCAATTCGGGGTTTTTTTCTATAAATTCCGGGCTTGCAACGAAGAGACGTTTCATAGTCGATAATTTATGTCCCACCATAGAGCTGTCCGGTGGATTGCCATGAGAGACAAAGAATATTAAATCTGCCTGAATATCCATTGGATTTAGTCTGCTTTGATAGGAGATAAATTTTAACTGCAACCCCGGATATTCAAGGTGAAATTGATTAAGCATCTCATTGCACGTCAAGTTGATAAAGTCCAGCGGGGCAGCAATGGTTACTGTACCCGATGTATTCCCTTGCAATTTACCTATGCTTAATTCGAGTGCTTCAACTTCTTTAAGAATTTTTTTACTTCTGTGTATTAGCTCTATTCCGGCATCGGTGAGGGACAGACTGCGCGTGGTACGCTCAAATAAACGTGTACCAAGATGCTGTTCCAGCTGTGCGATATGTCGACATACCTTAGATACCGGGATATTCAGCATCCTTGCGGCACCGGTTAGACTAGAAAATTCAGCTACTGCATTGAATAAGGCAAGGTCTTCGGTTTTCATTTTTCCAACTTGTTTTATAAATTATTAAATTGTCTATTAAGAAGATAGATAAATATAGTGAAAGGCTAATGGTTTTCATTGTCCGTAAAAAGGGTGGAATGTGTCTGAAAATGGTTGTTTTGGTCCTTTTTAATGAAGGGGATGATAAAATGTGATCCTTATCTCGCTGATTTTAAAAGAGACGGAATACACCTTGAAATTTGTCTAAGTGACTTATATTCAATGGGTATTAAAGTTTTCAAGTCGATGCTGTCTATTGACTATGTGATCGGCTTCTCTATTTTCCAAATATGAAGCTCTATTTCATATTTGTGTGATTTGGCGTGTTTCTACCATTTTTTGACATAATTGAACCTTTTGCCCGCTGTAACAATGATTATTATATTAGCTATAAATTTCATTCTGTGGCAAAGGCGGATGAGTGATAGAACATAAATGGTTAGAATTACTTAAATATTTACAAGATAGAACCCATGAGTTTGAATGCATTGAATCAATTGTTGAACTACTAAATGGTAAAGTCGTCTTTCTTAATAATCAGTTTGGTAATGTAAATACAATCAACACTCCTCAATTCATCGATTGGATTGAGCATGAAGCCTTCAGTGCTGTACTTAATGATGTGTTTAAGGTGCAAAATTTTACAGAAACCGAGATAAACTCCTTATTTAACGCGCTTATCTCAACCAAACTTTATCAACTTGCCTTAAGTCTGGTTATTAATAATAAGGGTGTCATTGATACTGCTGAATTTGATATTAAGCGCGGGATAATTCTTCAACATTTAGGCGAGAGTGAGCAAGCCGAAATAGCCTTCTATAACGTCATCAGCAATAGTCCAAAAAATTATTTGGGACATTTTCATCTTGGCTATATTCGACTAACACAAGGTGATACAGAGCAAGCGGTTAAATGTTTTACAGAATGTACCCAATTAGCGCCTGATTTTGTTGGTGGTTTCCAAAATCTAGCAGGTTGTCATTATCAGGCAAGTGAGTTCGAACAGGCCATCGATTCTTGTATTCAGGTATACAAAATAGACCCCACAGTAACCGCCTGCTATGTCACTGCCATAAGCAGTTTCCTGGCACTCAAGCAACTTGAGCGGGCGAAGGTTTGGTTAGATCGCGCCAGGGTTCACCAAATAGAAACTATTGAACTGAACCGTTTACGCGGTATTTGGGCACATCAAAGTCAACATGATCCTGAGGCTATTTTGGCGCTCTCTGAATACTTAGAGGCCAGACCCGAAGATATTGATATTTTAGCGATTCGCGCTCAGGCGCTCGCTGCCGATGGCCAATGGGAACCTTTACTGATTGATCTTAAGGTTTTGCTTGAACTCGATCCTCATGATGCATGGTCTCTGGAATATCTCTTTCTCGCAAATTTTCACACACAGCGATGGGCACAAGCCGAAGTAGCTATGTCACAGTTATCTAAAATATCAACTCATTTTAAAGCCACTTACCGCAGTCAAATGGATGAAATTAGAAAACAAGAAGCCATCGTTATCGTGGATATTCAATAAAAATAGTAAATAAAGTTGTAATAGTCAGAGGTAAGCAATGAAAGATGATGCACAGATCGGAGATGAGGCAACCAATAGTTCGCGCCGAAATTTCCTTAAGTTGGGTGGTATTGCCGCGGCAACCGCCACGGTAGGGGCCGGTGCCGGTGCGGGATTCGTTCTTGGTCGGGATCCCGATGCCAATATTGGTTGGGGAAGAACGGAAGCCGGCAAGGATATGTACTTTAATCGAGAGGCATTCGAGGTGGATTTTCCGCCAACAATGGAGGTGGTGGGGCAAATTGAGCGACCAGAGTGGGGCGACTACCTGTTTAATCGTGCATTTAGTCTGGTTAAGTCGATTAAAGGGGGGTGGGTGCCAAGTGAAGACTGGACTCAAATTCCAGATCTCAGGGTGAGAGAATACTACGCAAAATACCCGAAGCGTTGGGAAGAGATGCTGCTGTCATTTAGTGAAAAAGTAAAACATGACAATAACATTGAAAAGCATCGCGACAGATTCGCTCTTGCCTGGGCCTATTCAGGCGCATACAGCAAAGGCTTACACGCGGATTTTCCACCTGAGCCCACAGAGCACCCTGATGTAGCTGACTTTAAGTGGGTGCAGAGAGAGCCAAAGGAATTTAAATCGCCTAAGCATGCTTCTAAGTTGATTAAACAGATGGCATTCAAGTTTGGTATGAGTATGGTTGGTATCACTAAGCTTGATAGTAATTTCGTATTTAAAAATATGATGCGTGGCATGCCTGAATGGGGAGACGAGATCCCAAAACACTGGAAGAATATCATAGTGTTTGGCGTGCCGATGAACTGGGATCCTATGTATGCCGCGGTGGGTTACTCAACATCTTATGACGCCTATTATCGAGCCAAGATGGCATCGGGATTAATGGCCGCCTATTTAGGTGAGTTAGGTTATGCCGCTCGCCCGCAGTTCCCCGGTAACAGTTATGAAGTGATTATGCCCCCCTTGGCCATGCTTGCAGGTCTGGGTGAATCGACACGCAATGGGATCCTGATGACACCTGAAGTGGGGCCCAACATTCGTCTCGCGGCTGTGATCACTAACTTGGATCTGGAACACGATAAACCGATAGATCTGAATATGAAACACTTCTGTGAAAGTTGCAAAATTTGCGCAGATGCATGTCCGAGCGGCTCCATCAGTAAAGCTGATAAACCCGATGATGTGGTCCGTGGAGTACGCAAGTACGCATTTAACCAAGATGGTTGTTGGAGATTCTGGAATCAAGGCCCGACCCCGAGTGGTCTAGGCTGTCGAGTCTGTATCGCTGTATGTCCTTATACCCGAAAAAATAACTGGATACATGCATTAGTTAAGCAAGCTGAACCCAGAGATCCTACCGGTGTTACACGTAATGCATTGTTGGCGATGCAGCATAACTTCTTCTATTACCCGGATGCTGAGTCTTTTCACCCTGAATGGAGTGGCGGCAACTTTGCCAGTTACCATCAGCCACCAGAGTGGATGCGAAGTGAAGAGTATCTGAAAGTCGAGAAGACTTGGGAATATGACGGCAACTGGGAGGGTTTCTAATGTTTCCGCAATCAACGTTATTGGATCCACTGTTTTGGATGGTATTAGGTGCAATTCAGGTATTGGTATTTACGGGTGCAAACCAATGGGCCAAAGAATCTCAATTAGGAATGAATTGGTGGAAGTGGTCTGTCGTGGGTTTCTGGTGGTTAAGTTTTATCTTGACCATAGCCGGCGCGTTCACACTGCTGGGTGAAAATGAAGGCAACGCCGGATGGTACGTTTTAGGATTTGTCGGAACACTATTAGTGATTGGTGGCGCGGCAATACTTAAAGTGCTGGTTCTGTTAAAGCCGAACCATCCATAGCGCAATATCCCCAGTGTCAGGATTGTGGTCACCACATCGTTAACCGGAGCCCTGAGTTTTATATCAGGGCTTTGAGAGGTTTTATGTATAGCAAGAAACGCATCGATTTTTGGAAAAAAGTTGCCAGTTTAGTGTCAGTGAGCTTATTGCTACTGGCATGGTATTGCGGAAGTATCCGAATTTCCGATAACCAGAGCGATATGGTGGATCAGTTGTTGATTAATGGAGAGCTGTTAACGCAGATCCATCCCCGTTTATATCAAGGGACGTCAGCTAACGAATTAAGCCCGGTTGAATTCATTGGTTTGGGTAGCGGTATAGGTTATGGCGGGATCACAGAGGTTGCAGTTACTGTTTCATCACAGGGCGATATTCAGCGAGTCGCTGTCTTATCATCTAAAGATACCAGTTCCTATCTGGACAAGGTCCTCCAATCAAATCTGATGGAGAAGATACTTGGGGAAAATATTAAGGTCAGCCTCGAAATTGACGGTGTTAGTGGGGCGACGGTTTCCACCAATGCATTAACTGATGCCATAAAGCAGGCAGCTGATTCGGTTAGAGTTCAAGTATTCGGCTTCAGTATGTTAGAGAATGAAGAGCCCGTCTCTCATTTTCGCTGGCTGGATCTGATGGCTATTGCGATGTTTACGATGGCTATTTTAGTGAACAAAACACGTCATCGCAAAAAGAGTATGTTTAACTGGGCGATACTGCTCAGCTCTATGTGTGTATTTGGCTTTTACTCCTCTAGCTTATTTTCATCATCGACTATGGGGATCCTTATTTCCGGGGCATGGTTTAGTGGCCTGGGCAACTATACTTCGTTAATTTTACTCTCACTGGTGATCTTATATATTATCGTGAGTAATAGAAATGTTTACTGCACTAGTCTTTGTCCTTTTGGGGCTACACAGGAGTGCCTGGCTAAGCTGGGTAATGCTAAGACCACAAGCCTCACAAACTTCTTCTTTGAATGGTTCCCAAGGGGACTTCTGCTGACAACTTTATGTTTAGGCTTGTATTTTCGTAATCCGGCATCATTTTCATATGAGCCTTTCGGCATCATGTTTGGCATGATAGGTTCAATTTACCTCTTTGTACTAACCGTGCTTGCTATCGTAACGTCACTGGTTGTCAAACGGCCATGGTGTAGAACCCTTTGTCCGATGAATCCAATGACAGATTTTATTCGCTTCAATAGGCAATGGTTTAAGTCAATATTAAATAAACAAAGAGCCAAAAGAGAAATAATGGAAGCTAATCAAATGGCTGATGTGGCAGTAAAGAGCAATGAGGTATCTAAATGAGGAAGAAGTTGCTATTCATGTTTTACATTGTGTCAGCGATGATAGTGTGTGTTCATCTTGCTGCCAGGGTCAATTTTTTAAATAAATTGCAAACGGGTAATGCACCACTCTTTGTCATTACTTATTCTGATAACAATAAAGAGTCAAGCTTGCCGATTAAGGAGAGTATTAATTATAAAGAGTGGGCGACAAAGTTTGAAGAGCAAACGAAATAGCGTAGTTGGAGAACTAGCATTGAGCGATTCGCATCGAGTATATGAGATCAGTTTTAAATGGGAATGTAATGAGTGACGATATGATATTCGGTGTCGAGTTTCCAAGATCGAAGGCTGATTTTGACTTCGCCATGCATACAATGCAGGAGTTTTACGACAATTACGAAAGAGGCTTGTTCACCGATCCCCATCGCCTGTTTTTTAATGCCATTATCTATATTACACATGGAAGTGGAAGGCATTATGTCGACCATCAAGTGTGTCACCTAAAACCCGGAACCATACTATTTATCTCCAAGTATCAGGCTCATAGGTTTGACTATAATCCGAGTATACGAGGTTACGTCGTTCCATTTTGCGATAACATTCTATTTTATGGTACTGATGACCCATATAAAAGCCGAATAAGATCGGCTTTTGAAGATATTAACTTCACACATGAAAGAGAAGAAACCTGTAGCTTCTTCTTTGAGCAGTTATGGTTGGAGTACACTCAGCTGGATAGTCAATTGTCCGAAGAGGTCATTCGTAACTCTTTGAGAGCGATTATATTAAAAACATTGGTACGTCAGCATCAATCATCTTTAAAATCAAATAGTCACTCTCACTATTCGTCAGACTATTGTAAATTTCACAAGCTGATTAAGGCTCACTTTGTCTATACCCGTACTGTTGAAAAATATGCAAGCATGATGGGAATTACGACAAAAAAGTTGAATCAAATTGCAAAAGAGAATACCGGCAAAACCGGCAAAGAGTTGATTAACTCTTATGCGATTTTAGAGTCTAAAAGGTTGTTGGCCTATAGTCAGGATCCCATAGCATCAATTGCACAGAAACTAGGTTTCAGTGAACCGACCAATCTGACTAAGTTTTTTAAAAAACACAGCGGCCTGACACCTAAGGAGTTTCGTAACTTATGCTTATACCAAAATTCAAAAACAGCCGGTGGCTAAATAACCTGTAACCTTGATATCAAAATTCGTTTTAGCTTGATACTTATAGCGGTTGAAATTACTGCTGATGCGATTGAATCTGTTGAGTTTGCAAATGCTTTTTTAAAATCGCTTCAATCTTGTCTTCTGTCTTGAGTTTATTAGCCGCAGAACGAATTGCATCTATTGGAAACGTTTTATCGACAGCACTACTCTTGGGCATTTGCAGCCAGGCATCCAGCGTTCTGATGCTAAAACCCGGGAATTCGAATGAATCTTGTAACCCTAGCTTTTTGCTTTCATACAGAGCCGTGCTATCAATTGTCAAAAACGCACTGATCCTATTGGAGTTGAGCATTTTTAGACCTTGGCTAAAGTCCTTTATCTCGTAGGTTGATAATCTGTCATCCTGTAGTATTTGGGGACAAAAATTGGTGCCTCTGAGGTAACCTATGGTCTGTATTTTCCCCGGGTCGTAGATCTCTTTATGGCTTAGGAGTGGGTTTCCTTTCTTTGTTAACAGAATGACATTTTGTACGAATAACAGAGATATGTAGTCAACTTCAGCATCATTATCTGAATTTCTGCTGAATATAGCTAGGTCAGCATCGCCATTTTTAGTGTAATTAACCACGCGGGAATAGGGCAATAATTTAATCTCAATCTGTATATTCGCCTCATCGGCTATAGCCCTTGCAATGTCCGGGATTATGCCTTTTATCGCTCCATCCTCAACATAGCCAAAGGGTTCAAACTCAATGGAGGCGAAAATATATTCATCGGCGTGGGTATAGGGAAGAAATTGGGGTGAAAATAGCAATAGAAATAACAATGTAAGATGCTGGGTTCGCAAACTTCTCATTATTGTCCTGCCATTGCCTTAGGTAGATGTGTCTAAGTATAGCAAGTAAATTTGGCATGATTGCACAGATACAAATGGCGTTAATTGATGGTTTGAAATTCCTGTGAAAGCCGCAAACACTGTGAATTCCCCCATATTATATGGGCTTTGTCGATGTTAAAATTAACATTTATATTCATGTTTATTCGTCATTTTCGGGATTTAATTTTTTAAGAATGAAATTGCTTTTTTGTCGTCATGGCGAAACCCAATGGAATAAACTGGGGAAACTGCAAGGCCACCTGGATAGTGGCTTAACTGCCGAAGGTGAGTCTCAGGCGCGACGCTTAGGAGCTCAATTAGCCCCTCATCAGCCCGGTTTAATAGTCACAAGTGATCTGGGGCGTGCCATGGCGACGGCGACTCTAGCCAACCATAGCTTAAATTTACCCATCGAATCGTCCCCCTTATTGCGTGAACGATGTTTTGGTGAGTTACAGGGACAAGATAATAGTGAGTCTCAGGATTTATGGGGAGCTTACGAACGACGTTTCGTTGGCAATGAGATGGAGATTGACGGGGCGGAATCTGCTTCCGAAGTATTGAGTAGGGTGCAGCACTTCTTGCAGGGGTTATCTTGCATAGATGTAGAAACCCTTGTAGTCATCGGCCATGGAGAATGGTTACGAGTCATTCAAAATCTCTTCGCCGGAGAGCAAGCTTGGTCCAATCGTCAGTTACTGCCGGGTAATTGCGAAATCATCGAATTTGACCTGCAAAGTTTTCAGCTTGATGCTTTAACCCAAAACCCCGCTTCAGCTTCAGCTTCTGGCTGAGTTGGTATTGAGTGGTGTGTTTGAAAGTCGTACTTTCATTGTTATCTATCACCTGCAGGGGCGCATGTGTAAGTAATCTCTCGGTACGCTGGCTCTTGATTTCAAAAGAGTCATCCTTGGGCGCTCTGCGATTTCAAACAACCTCCGTGTTTAACAGCCAGTTCGATATCCTTATCTCTCGCTCGAAGAGTTTCACTATGTGAAACCTCGCCTTGAAATCGAAGTCCTCGAGCTCACTTACACCCGTTT
>Ga0070724_10001008_pt1 | contig 17779 bp, 19 predicted proteins | sample tdDd001_FD_67278 | JGI IMG/M metagenome (GOLD analysis project Ga0070724, IMG submission 67278) | Marine sediment microbial communities from the Atlantic coast under amendment with organic carbon and nitrate - tdDd00.1 | ecosystem: Environmental > Aquatic > Marine > Coastal > Sediment | place... | reverse complement strand
TTCATAAACCTCTCCCAATAGAGCCAATTTAAAGTCTAATTCATGCCATGGACTACTTTAAAGATGATATTCTTATTACTGGTTTTATGACAAAGGAAACTTATTCATCTTGGCTTCAAGCGTCAGACATACTTCCAGTTACCTCATATCATGATTTTTTTGGTATCAGTGTTATGGAAGCCATCTACATGGATACTTACCCTCTTTTACCAAACAGGCTAACCTATCCCGACTTGTATGATATTAAAAGTCATCCTGAGATTTTCTATGAGACTTATGAAGAGTTTGTAATTAAATTAAGACAGGCTATTACTACAAAAAACAGAAAAAGCTATCGACACATGTGTCTAGCTTATGATTGGGATACTATTATAAAAACATATGATGCATGTTTTGAAAAGGTCGAATTATAAACATTCGACCTTTAGTTTATTTAATCTTTCACTTTCTACTAAAGTAAAACTTCTCTCACTAACAATGACATCCATATCTTTGATATCATAAAACTTAACCATACCTTCATGTTGAAATTTTCTTGTTTCTAATAAGAGAATCTTCCTTCTTGCCTGATTAAGGACTGCAGTTTTTGAAAGACCAATTTCTTTGGTTGAAGATACTAAAACTCCATCCTGTAAATCTGCACCCATACATGATATAAAAGCCTTATCTACATAATAATCTTTCATTCTTTCCACAGCTTCTTGTCCAACAAATCCACCGATTTTTCTATTGTACAAACCACCGATTAAAATACTGATGATATCATTATTAGACTCTAATATTCTTATAACCTCTAACATGTTGGTTATAACCGTTAGTTCTTTATTACCTTTTGCTAAGATTTCAGCTAATGTCGCTGTAGTTGTTGAAGTATCTAAATAGATGACATCGCCATTATTAATTAAAGCATCAGCTTTTCTAGCAATGATTTCTTTTTCATCCTTGTTGATATTCATTCGATACTTAACATTTGATACATCAAACTTCTTAGTTTTTCTTTCGGCACCACCATATATCCTATCAATAAGATCTTGTTCTTCTAATTTCTTTAAGTCTTTTCTAATTAGATCTTCTGTTACATCAAACATTAGACTCAAGTCTTTTACATGTACTCGGCCTTGTTTGTTTAAGATCTTTACTATTTCATTTAATCTCTCACTTGCTCGCATAAAATCTCCTTTTTTCTTATTTTATCATTTTTTTCTTATTTCAGCACTTGTTTTTCTTGTTTTTTATTATTATAATAAAATCAATAAAGAAAACAATAAAAACAATAAGGAGGTAATATGTTAAAAATAGCTATTATTGGTGGCGGTTCTTCATACACACCAGAGATAATTGAGGGTTTTATCACAAGACATAAATCACTACCTATTTCCGAAATCTGGTTAGTAGACATAGAAGCAGGTGAAGAAAAACTAAATATTGTAGGTGCACTCGCTCAAAGAATGGTGAAAGAAGCTGGTATTGATTGTAAGGTTGTGCTTACTCTAGACCGACAAGCAGCACTAAAAGATGCTAGTTTTGTCACAACTCAATTAAGGGTTGGACTATTAGATGCAAGAATTATTGACGAAAGTATTCCATTATCAAAAGGTATGTTGGGCCAAGAAACCAATGGTGTTGGTGGTTTTGCAAAAGCCTTAAGAACAATTCCTGTTATCTTAGACATTGCAAGAGATATGGAAAGACTATGTCCTGATGCATTTTTAATTAACTTTACAAATCCAGCAGGTATAGTAACAGAAGCTGTACTCAATAATACTTCTATTAAAGCAATCGGCCTATGTAATGTACCTGTAAATATGAGAAAAGCTGTCGAAAAACATGTAGGACATGATGACTTCTTATTCCATGCTATCGGTTTAAATCATTATGTTTTTGGGCAAGGTGTTTATGTAAATGGTAAAAACATCATGAATGATTTATTACCTAAACTGTTAGATGATAGTGAGTTTAACCCTAAGAACATTGGCGATATGCCTTATCTAAAAGAGCATATTCTAAGTTTGAACATGATGCCATGTTATTATCATAAGTACTTCTATGTGGCTAAGGAAATGTTAGATCATGCCATTGAAGATTATAAGACAGTCGGTACTAGAGGCCAAGTGGTTAAAAAAGTAGAAGATGAGTTATTTGAAATCTATAAAGATGAGAATCTTAACACAAAACCACAAGCCTTAGAAAACAGAGGTGGTGCTTATTATTCTGAAGCTGCTTGTGAGTTAATCAACAGTATCTATAACAACAGGGGCAACCACATGATTGTTAATGTTAGAAACAACAATACACTGCCTTTTCTTCCTGAAGATGCAGTCATTGAAACAACATGTATCATCAACAACTCAGGTGCTTTCCCACTATCGATTGAATCACTACCACAAAGTATTCAAGGTGAAATCCACCTTCTTAAGTCTTATGAAAGATTGACTATAGAAGCTGCCATTGAAGGTGATTATGGTAAAGCTCTACAAGCTTTAAGTATGCATCCTCTTACACAATCAGGACAGATTCTAAAAGAAACCTTAGATGAAGTCTTAGAAGCACATAAAAAATATTTACCACAGTTTTAAGTTTAGGGCACTCAAAAAAATGAGTGCCCTTTTATTGACTTTAAAAAATCACTATGATACTATACCTAGTAACACAAGGTATCGGATAACGAGGTATGTATGAATAAAGAATTATTAAAAGGCACAACAGAGGTTATGATCCTAAAAATGTTAGAAAAAGAACCCATGTATGGTTATGGTATGATTAAGAACTTTGATATTATTTCCAATGGTACATTCAAGTTCAAAGAAGGTACGCTCTATCCCCTTCTCCACACTTTAGAAAAAAAGAAATACATCGAATCCTATTGGGATGCACCTGATGGCAGAAGACGCAAGTATTACAAAATCACAAGTTCAGGATTAAAGGAGTTACAGGTAAAGAAAGCTGAATGGCAAGTCTTTTCCACAGCACTAAATGGATTATTGGAGTTTTAAATGGATCAAAGAATATCATCTTTTTTAGAAAGAGTCGAAAAACAAATTTATACAGAAGAAGAATCAAACTTAATAAGAGATGAACTAGAAGACCACATTTACTGTCTTGTAGATGATTATAAGGACGCAGGTCATTCAGAAAATCAGGCCATATCAAAAGCATTACTTCAAATGGGAGATCCAAATGAAATCGGTTATTCCTTTACTGATTATGATGGTATGAAGAAAAGAAAAAGCATCATGTTTTCACTTAAAATAACAGCTGCTCTAGCTATTATTTTGCCATTTGTAATACCATATTTTACTGGAAATTCTGGACCAGATAGCATCACTTCATTTCTTCCTATGGTCATCAACTTTAGTGTGCTTTTCATGTTATTTACAGTCGGTTCATTACTACATGGACATTCTATGAAGTTTCTAGAATTAGATACAACACCTTATCTCATATTGTGGCCAACAAAAGAAAGATTCAAATGGGAGTATTTTGCCGTTTCTCTATTTCTTTTACCTATGGTTTTGATTTTCTTTGGGCTTTATTTTTACGAAGAAGGTTTGGCTATAGGAAGCATCTTAAATCTATGGCCAGTCATTACCATATCATATGGTATTTGGGCTATAAGGCATAGCGAGAAATATAGAATTCCAAAATATATGGTAGTGAATGATGGCTTTATCATAAAAGGTCGTCTAGTTTCATGGACCTCAGTTAAATCATATATGTGGTCTAAGGACTTTTTAGCAAAGGATTTTGAAAATCATAAACTTATACTGACTTCTTATCCTAGAGAAGGACAATATGAGTATAAAAGAACTTTAAGTATACATAGAAGACAAAAACAGTATTTAGAAAGAATTTTAAGAGAGAAAATGTCATGACATATAAAAGAATCGAAAAAAGAAACACTAATTTACTGAACATCTGTAAGATGAGCGTTATCGGACTAAGCATTCTCCATATATACTACAGTGGCTTTATGGGCATATTTTTAACCGCTTATTTAATTTTTATCTATATGTTGATTAAAAAAGACATAAAAACTCAAAGAGAAAAGATAGTCTTAAAGAATGAGGATATTATTTTTTATAACAAGATATCAATTTTTAAGTCCATTAGACAAATGGCTTACTATAATGTTATATTCATATCTTTTTTAACCATACTTGCTACAGATTTTGATAGTATACCAAAAGATATATTTCCAGTAGTCATCCTAGTCATAATTGTACTTGTTGGTGCAATATATCTATCATATGCTTATAGGTATACTTATAACTTTATTGCTTTTGATGAAGGTTTTATTTGTCGTGGTGATATGTTCTACTATAAGGACATTCAGAAGTTTCAAGCCATCAAAACAAAGACAAATGACTATATAATTGAGTTAGCTGATAAAACATCTTATGCAAGTACTAGACTCAATACTCATCAATACAATCAATTTAAAACATTATTAAACCATTAATATTAAAATAATCACTCAAAAAGTCTATCCATCTGGATAGACTTTTTCAAACTCTTTTAATAAACTCTTGATTTTAAAACCATATTATTTGACTCTAAAATAATATGTATTTGGTTCTTAATATCGATTTGATTGCGAATTATAATTAGAAAAATTAAATTTCCAGTGATCAAAACGAAAATCGACTGACCACTCTCTTTCATACAACTGATATTCATATATGGTATCAAGTTTATATTGACCATCTATTTTATGTACACTTGCAAAATCCAAATCAAAGGTATAAATATCCTTCATGGAAATAAGTGCAAAGTCACCATCTCTTAAAACAATACTATCAAGTGATAGATCATATAAGAACTCTGGAATACTCTCTTTTGTATAGATCTTATTCTTGTCATACTTAATTGATACCACTGCCTCTAGTGCTGTTCTTTCTGTCTCGGTCATAGTAGTTTTCATAGCATCTACAACAATCTGATACTCTTCTTCACTTAAGTCATAAACATACTCATAAGCTCCATTAGTTTCAAGTACTTCATTGGTCTTTAAAAGTTCCCTCATTTGCATATAAGTTTCAACTAAAGTTTTTAGCTCATCTGTATAACCAAAACTTGTATAGGTTTTATTGTCAAAACCAACCAACAAGTCATCAGTTGTTTGATTGTATGTTATGTACATCATGGTCCCCATATACTCAGCAAAATCAGCATCACTAGATATGAGATCAAATGCTGCTCTGTGTATGAGTTCACCATTCGAAATGTCACTTGGCAATATCTCTACATCGACATTGGTGTTGGTTACAATTGATTCTATATCCAAAATACTTTCTAAATACTGAGTGAAATCTATAGAAGCTAGACCATAAAAGTCTTCAGTATAGGGATAGTATATTTCATATTCCTCTACTTGTTTGTTATCCGGATTCCAAGACCATCTAGCTGCTAAACGTTGATCATCTATAACTGTACCATAGATCATATCTTCTAAGATTAAATCTGAAGCCTCAGCTTTAGATACAACCTCTTCTATAAGTCTAGTTATATTTAAAGTTTTATCATCCTCTAAGGCTGCATAGTTTATATCTACTTGCAAACCAAACTTTTGACCGCGTGGAAATGCTTTTATTCTGTATATAGAAGTCATATCTATCGTATTTAGAGAATCAGCTAAAGTAGTGACTTGGTTTGAATCTTCTAGAGCAATAGGCATCAATATAGAATCCTCTATCTTGATGTTGTAATACATTTCATTTGATCTATAGACACCTTGACCTTCTCTGAGAAAACTATCAAAGAAATAGGCTTCCTGTACTATAGGTACCTGTATAATCGAATTTTTAATAGTGAAAGAATCCCTAGTCGCATAGTTTGTATAAGGTAATATAGCTGGTAAATCTTTAATAACACACTTATCTAATACAATCTGACTGTCTTCATCAAACAACAAGGCAGACTCAAAGCAATCCCATATCATGGTTTCGTAAAGATATATTTGACTGCTAGTAGCATTGATACCATGACGTCCACATCCATATAGAATGGAGTTTTCAATAGATACACCTGTAGAATCAAAGATTTTTATGACATCACCACTGCAAGGACCTAATTCATGACCTATATCTAAACCAATTACTTTTATATTCTCACAATATTCAAATGTGAGAACAGTATCATCCCTATTGGTAAAGTATCTTTGAGGTTTATTTCTATCCCCTTCTATGATCAAATTAGATACACCAATTATCTTATTATTGTCTATATGCTCATTAGAATTCTCTTCATCTTGTAGGTCAAAATCAAGACCAGACATACTAGAAGTTAACTTGATCATTCTATTTGATCCAATAGCTTCTGCAAACTCCTCTATGGTTGATACTTTAAAGTAATCATAGCAAAACCAACCAGCAATCCATGCGTTTTCATCTATTTTATACCATAACCTATCTAAGTCATCATTCTGGACTTCAAGCACACTACAGATTTGACCATAGTCTAGTTGACTCACTATATCACTCTCAATATCATAAGATTGTCTGACATTTAATACGTCAGCTATTACAACAATATCAAAGCTTTCATCTGAAGAAGTTTCTTGATCCACAACTTTTTTTGTTTCTTCTTCTATGTTATCTTCATCTTCTTGAATATTTTCTACTGTTTCAACAACTTCATTTACTACATCAGGTGTCTCAATCTTATTATTTAAGTTTTCATTTTGTTCACAAGATAATAAAAGACAAGCCATAAGTACTACAAATAATTTTTTCATTTCCTATTTCCTAACCTTTGAAATCTATTTCACATAATCTAGTCTTTATACCATATTATTCTAACATAAACCACCTACATAATAACACTTTTTCAGTAAGTTTATGTCAAAATATAACAGTGACAAAAAATTATATCAAAATACCTTCAAAACATACATCTTGATTGCTATCATTATCTACACAAAATAAAGAATGCAAACAGTAATTAAGGATTGTCACTAGGACAATCCTTCTTTTAGTAAATTATCTTTAACATCTGTTATGTAATCAACAGTTGATGACAGTAGTGAATAGATTAAATCTTTATTCGATACGATTAGCGGATCTAAAGATTTGACATTGATAGTAACTACGGTTGAATCCTCTTCTACGATAAGATTCTCAACACTAAAATCCCTGTTGATGAGTTTATCTAAACCATAGATATCACCACTCAAAAGGATCTTATTATCTTTTCTAATCTTACCTTTAAGAAGACAAATCATATGTCTTGAATCTTTTCTAAAAGTAATATGTTGATCTTTTTCAAAGTTTAAAGGTTCACTTACTTCAATGAAGCCTTTATGCAAGTCAATTCCTCCCCTCCTACTATTATTTTTTTACTAAAAGTGTTATGCTCTTAAGAGAAAACTACCCAATGATTTCAGGAAAAAACAGGAAAAGGAGTCTTTATGAAATTATGGATTATATATTCAAAAGTTGTACTCAATCCAAATAAGAACAATGCCATTTCTTGGATGGAAGACGAAGCGAGAAATTGTGGTTTCGATGTCCAAGTTCTATTTGCTGAAGACATAGTACTTATGGCTCACGAATCTCATATGCTTTATTATCAAGGTGAGAAAATGACACTTCCAGATATTGTTTTAACCAGATGTTATGATATTCATATGCTGGAACATTTAGAACGAGCAGGTGTAAAAGTATTTAATAGCAGTAAGTCTCTTATGCAGTGTAGAAACAAGTGGCATACCCATCAAATACTCACATCAGAAAGTATAAAATCTCCTAAAACTATTTTTTCAGAACACACTTGTGATTTTGAGTTTATAAAAAATGAGTTATCCCTTCCCTTTGTTGTCAAATGTATTTTTGGTGCCAAAGGAGAACAGGTTCACTTAGTTCATAACGAAGAAGAGTTTGATCATGTCCTTACTTTAATTGATCAACCCCTCTTTCAATCCTATGTGAAAACATCTTATGGAAGAGACATTAGATTACATGTCATAGGCGATCAAGTTGTAACGAGTGTTCTAAGAAAATCAGAGTCAAGCTTTAAATCAAACTTCTCTTTGGGTGGTGCTGCAGAATCTTATGAAGCTGATGCAGAACTTAAAGATTTGGCAGTAAAAAGTTCAAAGGCTCTAGGTTTAGATTTTTCAGGTATAGATGTTATGTTTACGGGTGATGGTTATACTGTATGTGAAGTTAATGGTGTTCCAGGATTCAGAACCGTCGGTTTAACCTCAGGTTACAATATACCTTTTGCAATGATGGATTATATAAGGAGAAATGTATGATTGGATGGGTCATATACAATGGTAATTTAAAATCAGATAAGATAAAAGAACTGGTTGACTGGTTATGTCAAACAGGTGCTAAATATAAGATAGATATGAAGGCTGTAAAGAACAGTGATATTTTATTCTATGTGGATGAAAACGCACAAGCTCAACTAGAATACAATGATGTAATCCCCGATTTTGTTATTTCTTGGGACAAGGATATCCCTTTAGCAAAACATTTTGAAAAAATGGGTATTAGGGTTTATAACAATGCTGAAGGTATTCATGCTTGTGACAATAAGGTTTTGATGCTTGACTACTTAATAGGTCAAAATATACCTATGCCTAAAACTATCATAGCGCCTATGGTTTATTCTAACTGTCAAATTGTAGAGTTTGATTTGTATGATAAAGTGGAAAAAATCTTAGGTTATCCTATGATTATAAAAGAAGCTTATGGTTCTTTTGGTGCACAAGTTTATAAAATAGATACTAAAGAACAACTTTTAGAAACTGTGAAATCTATTGGAAATAGACCACATTTATTCCAAGAATACATAGAACACAGTCACGGTCGCGATGTTAGAATTAACGTTGTTGGTCATGAAGTTGTGGCTTCAATGAAACGAGTGAATGATAAGGACTTTAGAGCTAATATTACCAATGGTGGTCATGCACAAAAGTACAGCCCAAGCCAAGAAGAAAAAGACCTTGCTGTAAAATGTAGTCAATTACTTGGATTAGATTTTTCAGGTGTAGACCTTCTCTTTGGTAATGATGGTCCTATACTGTGTGAAATAAATGGTAATCCCCACTTCAAGAGTATATACGAATGTACAGGTATAGATGTATCATATGCTATGATTGAATACATACTAGAGGATTTAAAATGTTAGGTTATTTATTGTATGATCCTAAGGATATAGACCGTGGGACCAACAGGAATTTTATCAATTGGTTGATTGAAAAAGCTAAAAGCTTAGGCATGGAACTTCAACTGGTTACAGATCCTCATGGTATGAAAACACCTGATTTTGTACTCAATCGTTCCCGTGATTTCAAATTTAATGAGGCCTTTGACTGTATACACATCAACTCAAGTGAAGTTATAAGAATAGCCAATGATAAGTGGTTAACCTATCAAAAGTTTAAAGATATTGTACCAATGATGCCTACTTATACCATCTCCCAAATAAAGGACTACCCTTGTATCGTTAAGAATAGGTTTGGTCATGGTGGTGATGATGTTCATTGGGTCAAAGAAAAAACAGACTACAGTGATGATTATATTGGTCAAGATATTGCCTCGGTTCTGGGTAAAGATCTAAGGGTATATATCATGAACAATAAAATATATGCAAGTGTCCTTAGGACAAGTGACAATTTTAAGTCTAATTACAGCTTAGGTGGTCATGCTGACTTGTATGATTTAAATGAAGATGAAAAAGAAATCATATATAAAATTATAGACATTCTGCCCATTGATTATGGCGGTATTGATTTTCTTTTTGATGAAAACAATCAACTCATTTTAAATGAAATTGAAGACCCTGTTGGCGCTAAAATGTTATATAATTTAACGGACTTTGATGTGGTTGATGATTACCTAAAAATGGTCAAAAAAAGATTAAGCGATGCATAAATGCATCGCTCTTTTTTAAGACTTATTTGCCTCGAGTATATAATTGGGCCATACTGGTCTTTTAGTAAGTATTGGGTCTAGTGTATCACCTTTCAAAAAAAGCTCAACCATATGAATACAATTCTTAATAATACGAGACTCTGTCTGGTCATCAGGGAAAGCCCTGTAGTTGATAATATTGTAAAGTTCACCGTCAATATATGACATTAAAATATTTGCATATCGATCAGAGTCTTCTCTTGATATAATCCCTTCCATGCTTGTGTAAGTCACATCTAGAAAGAATGCTTTTAACTCAATTGCCTTTTGAATTGTAGAACCTGCAAGACCAGATAAATCAAACATATCCGAGCCGATAAACCTATAATATCCAGGATAGTTTAATGCAAACTCAATTATATTTTTTACAAAAGCTGAGAAATACTCAATTTTACTATCTATTATATCTAATTCTTTCACCACTGCTTGACCATAAATTATTAAAGCCCTATCATATGCTGCATATATTAAGCCATCATAACCATCAAAGTAGTTGTAGGCATTTGTATGAGCACACCCTACCTTCTTGGCTACCATTCGTAAATTGACTCCAGTTAAACCACCATGTTCCAAAATTGATTCTAACATAGCTTCAATAAACTTTTCTGATGTATTGTTATCTAATTTTTTTACTCTCATTTTGCCACCTTCTCTTTGTTTCTATTATTATCTCAAAAGATATGACAAAATTAAAGATATTTATGTTCTAATACCTTTTATTAGCAAATAAAGACAAAATGACATTTCTCCTAAATCAGCACCCAATGTTACAAACTCAGGTACATTAACACCCATAATTAATCCAACAAAAGTTGCCATATAGCCAATAGAACCTAAGATTAACAGTATACCAATTGTCTTTGGAAATAAAGATGACTTTATGATCATATAACCCATTGGGAATAACCATAATCCAAAAGATATTGCTGATAAACTGTAACCCATACTATGCAATCTTAGATAGAAGTAACTTAAGTCATATTGAACTGTTTTTAGACCCTCAAAACTATTATCCAAGATTTCAATTGCTGCCAATTGATTCAGCATGTTAATGCCCATCATTGCCCCACCTAGAATATTAAGAACCAATAAGAATAAGGACATGACCTCAAACTTGTCTTTGAATATCTTGTACAAGAAAATACCTAGACTTATAAATGCAATAATCATAATAAAATCACTGACAATACTAAATCTAAACAAGTTTTCTTTTTCTAATATAGCCTGCGCAGTCTCCATCGCTTGATTTTTTACTATTAAGTTTGCTCGAATAACCATATGACTTATAATACCAAAAACAATTATAGCTAAATAACTTAAACCTGCTAACCTTGCATACGTTTTATTTTTCATTGTAAACCTCCTCAGTTACACTTTGTAATTACCACTGGTAACTAAAATATATCATAGACTTATTTTTAAATCAAGACCATTTTTGTATAATTTCAAAAATAATAAACCCCTTAAATCATAAAACTTATGATTTAAGGGGTTTTATACCAATATTATTTACTTAATAGGAATATTTATACTCACCTTTGTACCAATACCCTGGCTTGATTCAACAGTTACATTTGCAGTATTCTTGTAAATTAGAGCCAATCTTCTTTTAACATTTTCAAGACCAACACCACCTAATTTAACTTTAGATGATTTATTATGATCAAATCCTACACCATTGTCTTCAATAGTAATGATTAGCTTACCTTCAACAGATTGACAGTTAACCTCAATTAATCCACCTTCACCCTTTTCTTTAATACCGTGATAAATGGCATTCTCTACTATGGGTTGAAGAATGATTTTCGGTACTTGTATAGACTTTAGTTCATCCTCTAAATGAATGGTGTATCTTAACTGATCATCATACCTTTGCTTCTGTATAAAGAGATAATGACTGATATGATCTATTTCACTTTCTAAACTGATCATCTCTTGTCCTTTGGATAAAGAAATCCTAAAAAATTGAGCCAGTGACTTTGTCACTTCAATGACCTTTTCACTGTCATTGAACTCAGCCATCCAGACAATTGTATCCAATGTATTGTAAAGAAAATGAGGGTTAATCTGACTATATAAAGCACTGATTTCATATTGTCTTAAATACCTTTCATTATCTTTTATTTCACTGAGTAAGCGTTCAATTTCATCAAGCATTGTTTTGTATTGATGACTCAATTGATCCACTTCATAGGCTCCTGTTGATTTAGACCAATCAATATGTTCCATATCTGCCATTGCATCTTGAAGCCTTTTGATGGGTTGAGTGATCCGATTAGCAATAATATAAGAACCACCAATAACAAATGATAGAATGATGAGTCCCAAAACTATTAGAACCTCTATGATTTGTCTTCTAACGATATCAAGACGATCAAGTGATGAAACACCAACTAAAGTCCAATGTGTATTTTCAATCTCAACATGATGTGTTAGAAGTTTATCTTTTTCGTCATAACCTTCTTTTCCGACGACCATACTGATTAAGTCATTGGTTTTATCTTCTTCTGTAAAATAAGAAGGATCGGGATGATAAACCACATGTTTCATATCATCCATAATAAAGGCAAAGCCCTTATCGCCTAAAGGTAAATGATCTAAATAACCTTCAATGACTTGATATTTGATATCTATTAAAACAACTCCAAGATTTTCGCCGTTGTCATCGACAACTTCTTGACTGAATGCAATAACCCAAGTATCTTTATCCATTGTAAACTCTTGTAATCTTGCAGATGTTAAGGCTGGCATCTGTTGATTGTTAATGGCACTTACATACCAGTTTTCTTTCATCATATCATCAGAAACTGACATTCCTAGTTCGGTTTCATTGGATAAAACTTTACCCTCTTTGCCTACAACAACGATTGTCACTATTGAATTTTCTGTAGCTAATGCTTGCCCTATAACATCATATGCTGCTTGCCTATTATCATGAAGCAAAAATTCCCTTATGGCGTCATTTTGGCTAAGATAAACTGCTGTTTCTTTAAGGCCAACTAAGTAATTTTCAAGGTCTGTAGAAGATTGTTCAACAGCATAAATGGTTTGATTCAATGTATCATCTAAGATAATAGAAGAAGTAGAATAATAATAAACACCACTAATAATGACTAGCATTAAAATACTAACCATTAAATAGTATGATGTGATTTGTACTTTTAAACTTTTAAAGAATATCTTCCATTTACTCATGTTTATGTTTCACCTGATCTTTGTATTGTTTTGGAGATAAGCCTACTATTTTCTTAAATCTTGTACCAAAATAATTAACATCCTTAAAACCTACCGCTTCTGAAATCTCATAATTCTTATAATCTGTAGTAAGAATCAATCGTTTGGCCTTCTCAATCCGCTTAAAGATCAAATAATCCTGAAAAGTCATACCGTACTGTTTCTTAAAAACACCGCTTAAGTGATTGCTGCTGTAACCCATTAAGTCACTTAACTTCTTCAGAGAAAAATCAGACTCAAACTGGTGTGCTTCAAAAACCTCTTCTAGGGTTGTTTTTGAAGCAGTTGTATTGACTTCTGATTGCACAGAATCTGCTTCTAATTTTTTGATTAACTTCTGAATCACTTCTTCAATGTCCTTTTTTGAAATAGGTTTCAAGATGTAATCATCTACACCTAACTTTAAAGCTTGTACAGCATAATCAAAGTAGTCATAGCCTGTAACTAATGCAATCTTAGTGGCTGGATTCTTTTCCTTCACTTTCTCTGCAAAAGTTAGACCATCCATTTTAGGCATGTTAATGTCTGCTAGTATCAATTGTGGTTGATACTGATCAAACTTAGCCAAGGCATCCTCGCCATTAACAGCTTCAATGACTTGATCAATATTCAACTTATCAAAATCGACGAGAGATTTTATCCCTCGTCTGATTAATGGTTCATCATCTACGATTAATAATTTCATTTATAATCCTTTATTCAAATAGATACAATAAGTGACCATATCCCATGGCATCCATATCCTCTAAAGCTACAAACTTGAGTGAGGCACTATTGACACAATACCTTAATCCACCCTTGTCTTTTGGACCATCTGGGAATACATGTCCTAAATGTGTATCACCAATTTTACTAGAAACTTCTGTTCTAGTTGTAAACAATTTATTGTCTACCTCTTCTTTAATGATACCCATTTCTATAGGTTTTGTAAAACTCGGCCAGCCTGTACCTGAATCATATTTGTCAATTGAAGAGAATAAAGGTTCACCAGTCACTATATCAACATAGATTCCCTGATCTTTATTATCCCAGTATTCATTCTGGAATGCTCTTTCAGTGCCATCTTCTTGTGTTACTTTATATTGTAGGTCTGTTAACATTTCCTTGATTTCTTCATCAGATGGTTTTGTATAAATAGACAAATCTTCTGGTACTGAGTCTAAATCTATATGACAATATCCATTTGGATTTTTATCAAGATAATCTTGATGGTAAGTTTCTGCCAAATAATAATGTTCTAATGGCTCAACTTCTACTACAATATTTCTTGTGTACTTATCTTGTTCTGACATGATTTTATTTTTAATCACATCTAAATCCATATCATTTGTATAATAGATACCAGTTCTGTATTGAGTACCTCTATCATTACCTTGTTTATTTAATGACGTTGGATCAATAACATTGAAATAATAAGTTAAAATAGTATCTAATGTCACCAAATTAGGATCATATAGAATATGAACTGTTTCAGCATGCCCTGAATCCCTATAGATTAAATCTTCATAGGATGGATTTTCAGTCTTACCATTAGCATATCCAGAAGTTACATCATATACTCCATAAATTCTAGACATATAAGCCTCTAATCCCCAGAAACAACCACCAGCCAAATGAATCTCTTTTAAACTGTCTACATCAAACGCCACATCATTATTAGGATTCTCAGGCATATGTGATGTATCTAATACAGAAGAAACTGGCAACTCTTTTTCTACACCTACAAACTCCTGCCTGCTATCTGAGTAATTTTGATTAGCTAAAAACCAGAATCCTAATAAGGCAACTGCCGTAACTGCTATTAAGATATTTCTCATTATTAACCTCCTTAATATATATCGCTAAATGTATCTGTTATCAACTGATTATCAATATGACCTGGATATAGGTAAACTAATACACCATCAGATCCAATAAATGCTGATGTTGGATAACCTCTAACACCAAAAGTTCTAGAAACTTGACCATCAACGTCTAATAATACTTCTAAGTTTTCATGACCTCTTGCTGCAAACCATTCTTTGAAATCTGCTTCACTTTTTTCACCATTGTAATCTGGAGAAACAATTGTGATTACTCTATAATCATTATCCATAGTTGATAACTTATCTAAATCATCAAGTCCTCCTAGACAAATCGAGCACCATGAAGCCCAAAACTTAACATATACTTTTTCACCATTTAATTCAGCTAAATCAAATGTATTACCATTGATTGACATCAATTGGAAAGAATCAACCATTTGACCATCATTCTTCATTGTCATGTCGTCTTCTTTTGCCATATCATCTTCTTTAGACATGTCATCTTCCTTGGCCATATCGTCTTCCTTGGCCATATCGTCTTCTTTTACCATGTCATCTTCCTTGGCCATGTCATCTTCTTTTGCCATGTCGTCTTCTTTTACCATGTCGTCTTCTTTTACCATGTCATCTTCTTTAGACATGTCATCTTCCTTGGCCATATCATCTTCTTTGGCCATATCGTCTTCCTTGGCCATATCATCTTCTTTTACCATTTCGTCTTCTTTTTCCATTGTGTTATTTGAAGTAACTTCATTATTATTGTTAACATATGCAAATCCACCTAAAGCTACTAAAGCTAGAGCTAATACACCGATTAAAACTTTTTTCATTTTTATATCCTCCTTTAGAATATCTTTTCAAACCAAATTGTTACTCTAGTTAAATTCTCAGTCATAAGTAATAAACCCATAACAACGATTAATGCGCCGCCTACTTTTTTTATTTTTGGTAAGTACTTTTCAACTTTATGAAGTTTATTCAAAATAAACTTTGATAGGATTGCAATTACTAAAAATGGTATTGCTAAGCCTAATGCATATACGGCCATCAAAATACCACCATATAAAGCTTGTCCTCCACCAGCTGATAATACTAACACTGCACCTAGTACTGGGCCTACACAAGGTGTCCAGCCAAATGAAAAGGTTAATCCTAATAAATATGTACTGATAAAATCATTCTTGCTGTTGGTGCCAAATCTAAATACTTTGTATTGATCTAATAATTTCAAATGAAAAAGTCCCATTTGATGAAAACCCAACATAACAACAATTAAACCTGTTACTAGAGAAAACCATCTCCCATTAATATATCTTCCTAAGGCACCTGCACCGAATCCTAATATGATAAAAGTTGTTGATAAACCACCTACAAACAACAATGTTTTAATATATGGTCTCCATTTTCCACCCTTTTCATTGTCTGTTAATATACCAATATATACTGGCATTAAAGGAAATGTACAAGGTGCGAAGAATGATAATAATCCTGCTACGAAAACTGTACTCATAAATATTTGTTCACCGATCATAATGTCACGTCCTTTCTTTCTATGGTCTAATTATATGCCTATTTTCACTATAATGGTATAGATTATAATCATGAAAATCTTAGATTTAATACGATTATAATTAAGGGAAAATTATAGTTTGGTTAGAAAAAGCCGTATGGTCTTTTTCTTTTAAATGTTGGGCGTATAATGTAGTTAAGGAGGTGATGATATGGTATTTACCATTATTAACTCAAACATGAATTCAAAGAAAACAGATCAAAATATCTCTGAACTCATCTATATCTTGGAATCGAAAAATATAAGTCTTAACCAAATCGCTCTAAAACATGTAAAATCAAACGAGGCTTGTCAAGATATCTTCGGTTTAATTGAATCTTCTGATTTTGTCATCTACATGACACCTTTGGACAGTGAAGCATCCTTAAGTCGGTTAAATGATTTTGTTACACATTATGATTTGGCACAACATCCAAGTGCTTTTATAATAATAGACTCTGAAACAATATTATCTGTAGAGATGGTTTCAGAGCATATAGAAATGATGGAGAAATTTTTAGACAAACATAATAGTAAGGTGATAGATGCAAGGTATTTTAAAGATGCTCTTAAGTTATTTAAGGACCTAAAAGTAAAAGGCGCTGATCAATGATCAACGCCTTTCCCTGTATCTATTATATCACATCTAAAATTTAAATTAAAGACTACTCATTTTGTTGGTCATCCTATATAATATACTTCTAGTCATTAAGGAGGTCTGATGGAAGAGATAAAAGTTGAACAAACATATCATGATATGGCACAAGAAGTCATCGATAAGCACCTTGAAAAAGAAACAGCATTTCTTAATCACTTGAGACACGACGCAAGAAGGCACAACAAGCAAATGATGGATGAAGGATCTCATGACTATTCAGATCCTTCTGTTCAAGCAGACTTAAGTCAGTTCTTACAAAGTTATCGTATGAATGAGAACAACTTAAAAGTATCAACTAATAAAGTCGATAAGCTTAAACGTATGAAGGAAAAACCCTACTTTGGTCGATTAGATTTTACTGAAGATGGTTATAGCAAAGAAAACCTTTATATCGGTATAGCTCATCTGTTTGACCACGATGCACTTGATATTGTTGTATATGATTGGCGTTCTCCTATCGCTGGATTGTACTACGAAAATAAGTATGGAAGATTAAGCTATGATTCTCCTGATGGAATTGTAAATGGTGAAGTTACTTTAAAACGTCAGTTTTTATTTAATAAAGGTCAACTCATCAACTACATTGATACCAAAGATAATGCTGTGGATGAAC
>Ga0070724_10001000_pt1 | contig 17887 bp, 19 predicted proteins | sample tdDd001_FD_67278 | JGI IMG/M metagenome (GOLD analysis project Ga0070724, IMG submission 67278) | Marine sediment microbial communities from the Atlantic coast under amendment with organic carbon and nitrate - tdDd00.1 | ecosystem: Environmental > Aquatic > Marine > Coastal > Sediment | place... | reverse complement strand
GTTTCTAAAGCAATGGTTATCAGTTCTGCAGTTGATTTTCCATCTAAAGCATCCACCATAGCTGTAACAGATGATGAAATATCAATATTTGTACTGGTACTTATTGATCCAGCAGCTGCATTGACAATATGCTGACCAACATCAAATATGGCCATAACAATGTTAAAGGTATTGGTAACAAGGTAAATAGCAATGACAGCTTTCATCATCCATTTGAAAAACATCCACGTATCTACATCATGTAAATTGTTCTTCTCCATGAGCATTGATAATAATTCATAACAGAGTATGCCCGTCATGACCAGTCCCGCAATCGGAACGATAACATTATCAGACAATGATTTAATCATATTAAAGATATTGCCATTCCATGACTGAGGAGTTTTACCTACCTCGGTTGCTATCGTTCCGACACGGTCATTCACGTCAATTAAAAGGCCAGTTAAGTTCTGTTCGATTATCCCAATAAGAAGATTATTGAAGAATTCTTCAATCTTATCGAAAATTCCTAACACACAACTGACCTCCTAAAATACGCCTTTAAGTAATGGAATAAGCTGTGTGGCAATAAGCAGAACACCACCACCTGCCATTAATTGCTTAATCCCTTGAGACTTAGCACCTGGATTGTCATTACCATAACCCTCGAAGAGATTAATCATCCCCCATACACCTAAACCAGCTCCCAGTGCACCAACCAACGTTTGCAGTGTATCAACTGCTGAATTAAAAAATCCCATTAAAATTTCCTCCTGTTTTGTCTTGTCTAATTCTTAGACCTAATTTTTTATATAGAAAAAGCACCTGTTGAGTTTTCTCAATCAAGTGCTTAACTATCGTTACTATTTAATTGTTTACTTCTGGTCAAGTTGACCAGAAGTCATAATCATATATGTTATCTAAGTTTAGTTCAAAATTTTTCTACAAACACGTACTACAGTATCTAAATCTTCTATTCCATTTTTATAAAGAGATTTCATATTTTCAAAGATGTTTTCTTTTGTAATCTCGTTAATTACAACACTTTTAGAATATATCCTAGTATACTTAGATTCAGGATTATAAGATTTTTTACTGATTTTGTATCCATGATTAGTTTCTAAATCTTTTAATATCTTCTGTCTTAATTCATAATTATCACCAAAATCCTGTAACTCAATATAAAAATACATCCTATTGTCCTTTAACCTATTATGAAAAATACAGTATACGGGTTCAGTATTACAGCTTAAAGAGGTAATTTCTTTCATATCTTCTCTTATAAAACAGGCATATGTCTTAAGATCCTTTATCAGTACTATATTCTTTTTATTTTGAGTAAATAGATTAATCGCCTCATTAAATGGCAAGGTTATACCATGTTTCTTAATCATCGAAAAAGACTTTTCATATAAACTATAGACATTGAATATCTTTTCATCAAGAGCATTCTTTATACTTAGGTTTTTCTCTTTCCTAAAAATATAATCTATTATTTCTTGATTATCATTGTAGATCTTTTTACATAGACGAACAGTTTCCTGGTCAACTTCCAAAAGATCATTAAGAACCTCAATATAGTAACTTATGAAATCAACAACCTTATCATTCAAGTTACTTTTTCTTAATTCCATAATACTTTTTAAAATAGATAGAATACTTGAATAACTACCAATCAAATACTCGTCATGTGAAGGCTCATCTCCTTCTAAAGTTAAATATACTTTTATAATTGAAAATCCAGGGTAGTCATTTTCTACAACTCTTGAATATTTATCTAATTGATTGCTATGTTCTTTTGATTTTACCTTGTTCTCAATTAATAAAACGAATTTATTAACTTGTGAAACTGCAAGAATATCAATGCTTTTCCTTTCACGATACAATTGCAAATCAAAGAAATTTTTCAAATGAATATCTAAAACAGAAGCTGAAAACTCTTTTTCCTCATTCATCAACATTATTTCACCAACAAACTTTTTGAAGAATATTTCACCTAATCCATGATTCTCATTTGGATCTAATAACCATGATAAAATATTAGAATGTCTTATCTCATATTCATCAACTTTTAGAACATTTAATGGATTAAATCTGTTTAACTTTGCCTCTAAAAGATCAAGGTTTTGATTATTGATTACTAATTTGTTCAGCTTGTTTTCCAAAGTTTCCCTCTTTTCATCTAATCTTTATATTTATAAATATCGTATTCTAACTCATCCAGCTGTGAAGTCCACCGATAACCAGAAACTTCTGGTAGCAAATCTCTATGGTGGCCCCAATTCAGTACATGGATACCAAATAAGTCTTTTTCATTTCTTAAACGCAAGATATTTTGAGAATTATATGCAGGTGCATGAGTATAAATCAATAGTTTTTCAGCAAGATTAATCTCTTCTTCCCAAACTTTCAAATCAGGAGTTGTTTCTCCAGCAATCCTTCCAATATATATTTTAATAGACTCTGGATCAGGATTAAATGGCCATCTTTCTTGCTTAATCCTCACTCCAAATGTTTGCTTATTAGCTTGTCCAATATATAACAACTTATCTGAATCATAAATAGGATGGCATCCGTAAATTTGATAAACACCAAAGTCAACTTCAGAATCACTCAACTGTTTCAAATCTTTCATTGAGTAAGGTCCATCCCAATCAATATTAATAATCTGCATTTAATCACCCCTTAGCTGGTTCAAATAATTTCAGTATTGATAACATTTGCTCATCTATAATCAATGCATCATTATTATTACTTGGATAAATCATTGAATCCTCCCACAAAACTTTTCTTACACTTGTTGCGGGGCCAATCTTTCTCCCCTCAAGATTACTTAGTAAACTATTAGTTTCAAACAAATATACCGTTTCAATATCCCAACATGTATATTCTTTTTTTTCAGAACTTCCCATTAGCACTAAATAGTAATCAGGATGATCAACCTTTTGCATATCAAGCAATCTAGATTTTCTACCATAGAATTTAATATTAACAGATCTTCCTTTTAATCTACCTTCACTAAAAAAACCATCATGACCTTTATAAGATGCTGAATCATTTAACCTAATCCCAAATAACTTTGATGCGATATGCTCTCCTAAATGCCCTAGTAAAAATGGTCTGTTAATTATCTTTGCAGCTTCTTTTTCAATCTGGTTTCGTTGTTTCATTAGATCTGATAATCTAATTAATTCATCACACATTTAAGCACCTCTTATATAATTTCAATACACTGTCATTTCAAACATAACAATTCAGCTAAAACTTATCCGACATTTGGTCAACTTAACCATATGTTAGTTAAATAGAATCTAACATATCAAAACGATTCAAAACAACTAGATTTAAAATCATTACTACTTTAGTTTTATCTTACCTCAGTCTTAACAGGTTTAAGGAAAAACAATCCTGAGTTTTTATCAAAATAAAGAACTTCAGCTGTAAATTTAAAATTCTGTCCTGCTTCAATGTAATCAGGTATATTATCTCCTGATAGCTTTAAGTCTGAGACAATATTAACATCCTCAAACTTGAAACTAGGACCTTCTGCAGATGTTGTACTAAAGTCCCCACCATATATCAAAATATCATACCTTGTTCTAAAATCCTCATGATACATCATATGAGCAATATTACCATCAAACTGAATAGTTCTCCCTTTATATGTCGATGCAAACATACTCATCTCACCATAATCATGAGTTTTCAAAAGTTTTGCAAAATCATCATTATTCTGAGAGGTAATGATTGCAGAGGTTTCCTCAGTTTTCACCTCACCAGCTTGACTCAATATAGGAGGTTTTACTAAACTTGCAGAATTACTTGATAATATGATTGATTCAATAATTCTCATGAACTCCTCATCATATGCATAACTCGAATCAAATGAGTTCAAGATATTAATGTACCCCCATTTATTCGATTTAACGATAGGGAAACAATAGTGATATCCTATTCCCTTAATGTCATCCTGAGAAAACTTATATTGATAAAGCAAACCTTTTGTACCTTCAACTGAAAATATTTCAGAATTTATTATTTCAGCATCATCATACATAAAAGTAATACTTCTAAATAGATTGTCACTATCATCTAATAATAAATCAAATGAAACAGTATCAGCATCATCATAGCTTTCTGCGATACTTATCATTGTAATATCCACGCCTTTTTGAGCATATGAATGGTAATAACCATCATCAACTTTTTCATCTATAAAGTATTTAGGAACTTGAATACTAAATCCTTTAAACTCAATATTTATATTTTTACTAGCTTCAAAATCATTTTTTTGTGTTCGTTCTTCAACATATGATGCAATTTCTATTTCATCCTCAGAAGGAGTATTATCTGCATCTGCATCTTCCACTGCAATGTCATCATCTGAAGGAAATGTATGATATGTAATAATAACCTCAACCTGTTCTGGATACCATTTATCTGGTAAATAGTCTTTATCAGCATCTACTGAAACAGATTCAACTTCCCCATCTTTTGTTAGCCATCCCGTTATCAAATCTTCTTCTTTTTCAAGTACAATATTCTTAAATCCATGATCCTCAAAATCTTTAATTACATCTTCTAGCATTCGTCCTTTTTGAACAGATGATCCTGATGGTGTTTTAGCTTCTCCTATATGATCTGCTGAACTATCACATGATAATGACATCATTGCAAGCACAATGACTAAAAATGTTAATATTATTTTTTTCATTTCCCCTCCGACTTAATTTTATATACATTCAACCAATGTTTGACTTTTGAATTAATCCTATAAAAGAATTTTTTTATTACTTCCATGCTAAATAATCATTCGGATTTGGTAATTTATACATTTTAGCAAATCGGTCATATAATGGATCAAACATTTCTTGTCTTATAACTGAATCTAATAATAATTCATCCAAAACCACTTCACTTTTTGGCTGTTTATAAACAATCTTCATTAATTGTCTTGTCCAAACCGTCCAATACATCGATAAATCTCCACTAAAATCTATGGATAATATTCTAAAATTACTGTAATTCTCTTTTTCTACATTTATATCTTTAAATATGAGATTCATAAGTTCTTCTTCTGTCATATTTATATTCATTAAATATTTTTTCATACCACTAACATCTAGATAATATTTTAACTGTAATGCAACTATCATTTGCATATAAAGTATACTGCTTTGATCATCAATGTTTCTAACATATTTTCCAGGTAATTGATAACATGTCTCAAATTCACCACCAGCATATGAGAAACATTGACCAAACATATAGTCATAAAATGAACTCATAAAATCATTCCCTTTTTTCTTGTAATCTGAAGCTCTTACTTTCAGAATAAACATTGATTCTTGTAGACTATTTCCTGCAGCAACTTTACCACTTACAATATTGCTAATTGACTTAAAGAATCCCATAAACTCCCCTTTCAAACATTAATCACAAATACCATCAATATAATAAGGAATTGCGTTATTGAACTCTTGTAAATCCTCATCGTTACTATGATTTATAATATACTGTAAAAATGCGAAAACACTCATAGCTGAATAGAATTCCTCGTATCCTATACTGAACTTAGTTTTAACAGTATCATTACTATAAAAACTCGCCTTACTAAACTTAGTGTAATTGCTAGCTTCTGATACAAAAACCAACTTATATCCATCCCCATTTAGAAAATCAGTATTCTTATTGATTCCCTCTTTAAAAGCAGAATTTAGATCATCCCAAAGCATAAATGCAATTTCACTCTTACCTAGACAAAACATCACTTTATTATAAAAAAGCGAAAAATGTTTTGCTGTTAACTTAGTGCTTTGAAGCTTCCCTGAATATCTGACAAAAACTCGATTATAATCGCCAGTTCGATTACTCAAGTCATCATAAAATAGTACCTCTAAATTAGAAATTTGAGTTCTGAAAAAGCCCATATTCCCTCACTTTCATATATTGAGTCATTTATTAATTTAATTTTATCAGATAACTTTGCTTTAATATACAATATTGAACCAACTTCTGGCCAAATTGACCAAAAGTTGCCTTTTCTTAATCAATTGATATCAACTTCAGTCACATCAATCATCTGATTCCTTCTGAATCTGAGATTAGTCTTCATCTCTTTTTCAATATCAAAATTGTTCTTCTTATCAAAATCACCAAGTAAAGGGTAGTGCTTATGCTTAGTGATGTCGAATTTATTTGAAAGGAACGGTCTAACACCCCTAAGTTGCAAAATACATTTATTCGAATCCATAACAGCCAGTTCATCCATTGTCATGAGTTCTTTACCAATCTTCTGATAATTCGTACCATAGCTTCGTTCTCGACCTCTTGTTTCTGAATTGTTGTATAGATCAATGGTTTCTTTACCCAAACTATCTGATAGGTCTTTTAGGGTTGTTTTCTCTTTTCCACCTAAAAAGAGCATGCTATCACAGTTACCAATAATTGTTTCAGCATGATCTTTATAAATAGCTTTTAATTGACTTTGAGTCTGAAGAATAATACTCGCAGACATTTCTCTTGAACGTATTGTTGCAATAAGTTTTTCAAACTTAGGTATTTGACCTATATTGGCAAACTCATCAAGTAAAAATCTGACATGAACAGGAAGTCTACCTTGATAGAAATCATCAGCTTTGTCTGCCAATAGATTAAACAGTTGTGTATACATCATGGCCACTACGAAGTTGAAGGTATCATCTGTATCAGAAATAATAACAAAGAGTGCCGTTAATCGATCACCTATTGTATCTAGTTCCATTTCATCGTAATCCATGATTTCTCTTAACTCTGCAATATCAAAAGGAGCCAATCTAGATCCACAAGAAATAAGTATAGATTTGGCAGTTTTACCTGCTGCCAATTTGTATTTTTTATATTGTCTTACGGCAAAGTGATTAGGGTCCTCACGCTCTAAGGCATCAAACAAGAGGTCTACTGGATTTTTGAAATCTTCATCATCTTCTCTAGCTTCACTGGCGTTGATAAGTTCTAAGAGAGTTGAAAAGTTTTGTTCTTCTAGTGGTGCTTTATAATAGATATAGCCAATTAAAGCTGTATAATATAGCTTTTCAGCTTTCACCCAAAAGTCTTCTCCAGCCTTTTCGCCTTCACCTTTCGTATTAGCTATGATTGTGCTGACAAGCTTTAAAATGTCTTTCTCAGACCGAATATAAGCAAATGGATTATAGTGCATAGACTTATTAAAATTAATGGTGTTAAAAGTTTTGATACGGTATGGTTCATAGACTATTTTTCCATTACTCGACTTTTTGGGTCTTCCTCGCGCTAAAAGCTTTCCACATTCAACAAGCAAGGTTCCTTTTGGATCAGTCACAACATAACTAGAATGCATCTGCATCAGATTAGGTTTTACAAAAAATCTTGTTTTACCAGAACCTGATCCACCAACAACTAAAACATTTTTATTCCTAGCATATTTAGGGTTCTTTGGGCGGCTATTCATCATTAGTCTTTCAGACTGTGTTAGCAAAATATTTTTATAGAACTCAGTATCTATATAAGGCTTTATGTCTTTTAGATTACCCCATCTAGCTGAGCCATATTCTATCCCCTTTCTAAATTTCTTAGCATTCTTACCCTTAATATAAACAATTATGAAAACACTTAAACTACCAACTATACCGACTAATAAATCAGTCAAGTTAAAACTTAACAATGGTGTACTGAAAACCTCATTCAATCTCAAAATAAACTGTGAAAAACGTTCTGACATTGTCTTTGCCTCAAGTAGTCGGTATAGCTCTGATAATTGATTAAAAACATAGAATAACATCAGGTAAGGAGTCGCTTTGACTAATAACCTTTTTCTTTCTTCCGTCATAGACTCTGCTCCTTATCTAGTTTTTTCTCTTTACCTTGATTCATGGTCTTTGCCTTTTCAACCATAGCTTTTAGTTTTGCTCTAAGAGATGGTCGCTTATCATCTGACTTCTGAAGACTGCCTTTCAAATATTCTTTGAATGCAAAATCAATGACATCAAGATCTTTGCCTTTGAAAAAAACAAAGTATGTTGGCGGCTCTGATGCAGTATCTTTTTTCAAGGCATATTCTAAATTATATTTTTTGGCGACCTTTTCGAAGTCTTTGATATTGTTCTCATTGATCTCAATATTCTTTAGGCCATCATACTTCTTGCTAAGTTTTTCAAGAGTCGTTTTACCTTTCGGACTAACTTGCTTAATACCCTTCTTTTTCTGCTTTACATATTTCCTATGTTGCAAATACTTAGCTATCATCTTTTTTAGTTCAACAGCTGTAAACCGTGCTGCTTTCACCTGCAAGGCAATTGTACGTTCATTTACATGTTCTTGCATTTCATCACCTACCTTGCGCCGTAAAGATCATGATTAACCTTGGAACGATAATACTGAGATATTGTTGCAGGTGCATTAAATATTGTTGTCACAAGATAAGCTCTAATATTTTTTATGTCTGAAGGATTATCCCTTAAGGAATCTAAAATGTAATCTATATGACCTTGTCTAATTTCTAAAAATCTTTGTTTCACAATACTTACTGGCAGAGAAACCCCATTAACCTTTATGGTGGCATCCTCTGGCATACATAGTACATCACACATAATTGAGATCATATTATCAACATCCTTACAAACCATATGATCAGTTGAGTATGCAATTCTATAATCAATATTGTCCTTAATAACTTTTTCATAATCAGTTATTTGATTAATCCCATCTTGTCCATCATTAGAGATAGGATATGATTTGATATGATTAATATCAGTATTATTAAGATTAGTATTATTACAGTTTGATTTTGAGACTTCTTGAAGTTCGTTTTTCACACTTCCAGAGGTTTGATTTTCATAATCCTTGAAGTCTGATTTTGGAACTTCTTGAGTTTTGATTTTCATACTTTCAGAAGTTTGATTTTCATACTTCTTGAAGTTTGATTCTGAGACTTCTTGAAATTTGATTTTCATACCTCCAGAAGTTTGATTTTCATACTTCTGTCCTTCCTCTGTAATTGCAAGCGTTTGAGCGTTCTCAATAATAAAGTTTTTTACATAGATTATATTTGGTTTCCCAAGACCTTGCCTTTTCTTTTCAATAAGACCAATGCCATTTTCACTGTCAAGCTCCGCCATTAGCTTAACAGCCTTTTGCCTACCACAACATAGATTAGACTGAATGTCCTCAATGGTAAACACAATATATACACGATTCGCTTTATCCAACCAACCATTTGCACGGGAAAGCCCCATACGGTCTAACAACATACCATATAGGACTTTAGATTCTGCTGATAATTTCTTAAAACGATCATCAGTAAACAGTACTTTAGGGATACGAAAAAAAGTAAATTGTTCTGATTCATTTCCATAATAATAGTCTAAATTTAGACTTGCCATTTCCGTCACCCCACTTATTTCTTGAAATACAACTCTAGTGCTTTTTCAATTGTTTCTTCTACTTCTTTATCTGAACACTCAAGAAAGTATGCACCAATTATTTGATTAGATACTTTTACATTTCGATATGTCTTCTCTTGAATTTTCTTCTTTTCTTTGTCGATTAATAGTTTACTAATTTCTACTTCTGTTAGCTCATCAGATTTATGTAATAACTTGATCTCTTGAGCATCCTTTAAGCTAATTTTTCTATTTAATTCTGTAGATTCCTTAAACAAATGCTTTTGCATCTTTTTAGGAATATAAGAAATTTCTACACCAGTCATCAAGGCAATGGCTTCATTATCTACTGCTAGCTTCCAATTATCTGTAAGTTTGTTGATTCTCAGCAACCTTGCTACCGTTCTACTAGACAATCCATATTCCTTTGCTATTCTTCCACGGCTGTCTGATACAATCTCATCTTTTTCGATAACCTCACCACTATCTAGTGCCTTAATCTCACGTAAAATATCTGACCTTTTACCTTGATTCGATACCTTATCACGTTGCATTGCTAAAACTACAGCTTTCTCAGATGGATATAAATCATTAAAAGAGCGTTGCATGAGGTTTGTTTCTATCACATAAATGTAAGCTTCTTCATCTGTTAATTCATCCTTGATAATGGATGGAACTGTTTTTAGACCTGCGATTTTTGCGGCATTCATTCTATTATGACCAGCAAGCATTTCATATTGTCTTGGACCAATTGACCTAATAATAACCGGTGTTAAGACACCATTAGCCTTTATACTTTCAACCATATCATTGAGCCTTTGGCCCTCGTACAAATGAAACGGATGATCATTAAACTCTCTAATATCATCTATCGCAATTTCTGGCACTGTTTGCTCATTCACATCATCTATTAGTAAATCAACAGCATCAGCGATTTTTCTTCTAGGACTATCTTTCTTCATAACTCAACATCTCCTCTGCAAAATCAGCATATGCAACACCAGCTGTAGATGTTGGTGAATACTCTGAAATGGCTTTACTGTAATAAATCGCTTCTCCTACTTTAACAGTAGTCGGTATCTGTGTATTAAATATTTTAACTTTCCCATCATAAGCTTCATTGACCTGCTCAGATAGAACCTTGGTCAAATTGGTTCTAGAATCACACATGGTCAGTAAGATACCTTTAATTGTTAATCTTGAATTTATACGCTTACGGATTTTACTGATTGTCTTTAGAAGATACTTTAGCCCCATCATTGCAAGTAATTGAGGATTGACCGTAATAATCACACTATCAGCTGCACTTAAGGCATTGATTGTTAATGATCCAAGTGATGGTGATGTATCTATTAAGATGTAATCATAATCATCAAGCAATGGTTCTAATATTTCATATAGAATACGCTCACTACCCATTTCTAGTTTTAAGTTTGCATCAACAACCGTTAATAAAATACTTGATGGAATTAAATCCAAACCGTTATTTGAAACAATATATTCAGATTTCATCGGTAGGTCTTCTTCTTCCATTTGCATTGTCATTAAATGAGCTATATTGGTTTCAATAGAGTTCTCATCAATTCCAAAACAAGTTGTTAAGTTTGCCTGTCCATCAAAATCAATCATAAGAACCTTTTTACCTAGTTGGACCAATGAATATCCAAGATTCAAAGTTGTAGTTGTCTTAGCTACGCCACCCTTTTGATTTGCTATTGTGATTATTTCTGCCATTTCAATCCTCCTTAATTAGTACATGAAAAAAGAGATACTAGTTTGAATTAGTATCCCTTTGGTAACAATAATATTCTTTTTTATCTATAATCCTTTTGTATCCTTCACGCTGAGGTATACACCTGCCGATACCTTGATCAAATCTACAAGGCGTCTATTCCTTGGTTGATCAGGAATTCTATCAGCAGTCCAGAAACTTACAACCGTTGTGAATTCAACGATTTCGACATATATTTCTTTTGTAGTCGAATAATCACTTCCACATGTGTCGTAACTAAGTCACATAACTTATTAAAAAGTAATACTATTTGCCCCTACTATTAACAATCTGAATTTCATTAAAGAACAAATAGGACTTTCATTAGAAGTAATATTGTCCATTACATTCTTATATAAGGCTCTTGAATCCTAAATGTCCACAAATCTAAACTTTCAAGATTTATATGTAAACTTTGATCCTCAGAAACACCATCCTAAATTATCTCTCACTTAAAAATAAGTAATGGCTTGAGGTAAAAAACAGACAGTAGAAAAAAGATATCTAATAGTGAGTTTATATCGCATCTTCAAAATTTCCATTCCCACTTCCTAATCAACCGAAATTCATTTTTTTTAGATATAGAACGCAGTTTTCTTTTAGTATTTTGCCAATACAAAGGCAACAAAATAAGTAATCCCCTTTCTCATTTGTGCAAATGGAATAGGGGATTAATAAGACGAAAAGGGAATATATCTTATATGATAAATATTATCCAAATAGTGATAATAGTACACCGGCTGATACGGCAGAACCGATAACACCTGCTACGTTAGGTCCCATAGCATGCATCAGTAAGAAGTTTGAAGGATCTGCCTTCTGACCTTCTACTTGAGAAACTCTAGCTGCCATTGGTACCGCTGATACACCAGCAGAACCAATCAGTGGGTTGATTGTACCACCTGATAATTTATTCATCAGTTTAGCAAGTAATACACCTGTAGCAGTACCGAAACCAAATGCTACGATACCTAATGCAATAATCTTTAATGTTTCAGCTTGTAAGAAGTACTCTGCAGAAGCAGTTGCACCTACTGTAACACCTAAGAAGATTGTTACGATGTTCATTAATGCATTTTGCGCTGTGTCAGTTAATCTACCAACAACACCACACTCTTTGAATAAGTTACCTAACATTAACATACCAACTAAAGCTGTTGCTGGTGGTACAATTAATGCTACTAAGATTGCAACAACGATTGGAAATACAATTTTCTCAGTTTTAGTTACATTTCTAAGCTGAGACATTTTGATTTCTCTTTCATCTTTCGTTGTTAAGAATCTCATAATTGGCGGCTGAATTACTGGCACAAGTGCCATGTAAGAGTATGCAGCTACCGCGATTGCACCTAATTTATCTGGTGCTAATTTTGATGCTAAGAATATTGCTGTAGGACCATCAGCACCACCGATAATACCGATAGCTGATGCTTCTTGAGCAGTAAAACCAAGTGCTATTGCACCGGCAAAAGTTACGTAAATACCAAATTGTGCTGCTGCACCTAATAATAATGATTTTGGATTTGCAATAAGTGGACCGAAATCTGTCATTGCACCAACTCCTAAGAAGATAAGAGGTGGGAAAATCCCAAGTTTACTACCTTGATATAAGTAATGTAATAAACCACCAGTTTTTTCTAAATGTAAAATACCTGACATCGCTTCAGCATTACCGAAAACACCTTGAGCTATTGTCACTTCTTTACCAGAACCACTCGTTAATATCTCGTAGACTGGACTTCCCATTACACCTGCAACTGGCAGGTTTGTTAGTAACATACCAAAGGCAATAGGAACTAATAATAGTGGTTCAAAACCCTTTTTTATTGCTAGATACAGTAACACAAATGAGATCAAAATCATAATCATTTGATTCCCTTGCATATTTGCGAAACCAGTGTCTAGCCAAAAGTTATTTAAAGCTTGACCCATAAGTCTCCTCCTTTAGTACGGACTATTCAATTACAACTAATACATCGCCACCGTTTACAGATTCGCCAGTCTTCACTAAGATTTGTGATACTGTACCACCTGCTGGTGTAGAAATTTCGTTTTCCATTTTCATTGCTTCTAATACAACAACTACATCACCTGCAGCTACTGTGTCACCTTCTGAAACTTTTAAGTCGAAGATAGTACCTGGCATTGGAGCTGTGATTTGAGTACCACCTGCTGCTGGAGCTGCTTTTGGAGCTGCTTTTGGAGCCGCTTTTGCTGCTGCCTTAGGTGCTGCTGGAGCCGCTGGAGCTGCTGCTCTAGGCGCTACAGGTGCTTGAGGTACACCACCGATTTCTTCTACTTCTACCTCATAAGACTTACCATTAACCGTTATGTTAAACTTTTTCATGAGTTATTTCCCCCTAAAATCTTGTATTCATCTGCTCAATTCTACCAGTTTTCGCCCAACTTGGAGAATGATCATTTACACGAACAATGTTCTTAACAACAATATTATGAATTGAAGTATTTAGACTTGCTGCCACTGCTGCTGCAATAACTGCCACTAATTCTTCATCCTCTTCTTCTTCTGTTTCTTCTACCGCTACGACAGGTTCAACTTTCTTAACTGGTTGAGGCTTTTTCTTTTCTTCACCAAAGTTTCTTAAAACTGATGATAATACAGAAATCGCAAACCATAAGAAGATTAAAACCGCGAATGTAACAGCCATTCCTAGACCTGCAACGAAAAGAACGATACTAACCTTTTCATTTGAAGATAATGTATGAATAGCCTGTGGATCTGCCTTAAGAATTTCTAATAATTCATTAAGTCCCCTCGCTAGCGCTAGATTTGATAACATATACATTTTCATCTATGCACCTCGCTTATAGTGGAATATTTCCGTGCTTCTTACCTGGTCTATTTTCTCTCTTTGAAGATAACATGTTAAATGCATCGATAAGTCTTGCTCTTGATGCAGATGGTTCGATAACATCATCAACGAAACCTCTCTCAGCAGCCTTGTATGGTGTAGAGAATTCAGCTTCATAGTTATCAATTAATCTTTGTCTTTCAGCGACTGGATCATCAGCACCTTTGATTTCTTTTCTAAAGATAATCTCAGCTGCACCCGACGCACCCATAACTGCGATTTGAGCCGTTGGCCATGCTAATACAATATCAGCACCTAATTCCTTACAGCACATAGCTAAGTAAGAACCACCGTAAGCTTTTCTTAAGATTAAAGTTACTTTTGGAACAGTTGCTTCACTGTAAGCATATAACATCTTAGCACCATGACGAATGATTCCACCGTACTCTTGTGATGTACCTGGTAAGAAACCTGGAACGTCTACTAAGTTTAATAATGGAACGTTGTAGCAGTCACAAGTTCTTACGAATCTTGCTGCTTTATCAGATGCATTGATGTCTAAACAACCTGCTAAGAATTTAGGTTGGTTTGCTACAACACCTACCGATTGTCCATTTAATCTAATGAAACCAGTTACGATGTTCTTAGCGAAATGTTCTTGATATTCCATGAAGTCACCTTCGTCAGCTAAAGCATGGATAATGTCTTTAACGTCATATGGCTTGTTTGGATTATCAGGAATAATATTATTAAATTCTTCAATTATTCTATTTATATCATCTTCTGTACCAAATACTGGAGCAGTCTCTGTATTGTTTGATGGTAAGAAAGATAATAATCTTCTAATTTCCGAAATACATGCTTCATCATTTTGCTCATAGAATTGAGCTACACCAGAAGTTGCATTGTGTGTCATTGCGCCACCTAATGCTTCAGCAGTAACTTCTTCCCCTGTTACTGTTTTGATAACTTGTGGTCCTGTGATAAACATTTGTGATGTTTTATCTACCATGAAAATAAAGTCATTTAATGCTGGCGAGTACACTGCACCACCTGCACAAGGTCCCATGATAGCTGTGATTTGTGGAATTACACCTGAAGCAATTGTATTTCTGAAGAAGATTTTACCGTATCCAGATAATGCATCTACTGCTTCTTGAATTCTAGCTCCACCTGAGTCATTTAAACCAACAACCGGCGCGCCTACTTTTACAGCATATTCTAATACTTTACAAATCTTAGATGCATGCATCTCACCAAGAGATCCACCAACTACTGTAAAGTCTTGAGAGAATGCGTAAACCACTCTACCATTTACTTGACCGTAACCTGTTACAACACCTTCAGCTGGAGCATTAGTTTTCTCCATACCAAAGTTTGTACAACGGTGCTTCACAAAAGCATCTAACTCAACAAAAGTACCTTCATCAAATAATAAGTTGATTCTTTCTCTTGCAGTTAACTTACCTTTTGCGTGTTGCTTTTCAATTCTATCAACACCTCCACCAAGTTCAACTAATTGTTTTCTTTGGCGAAGATCATCAAGTTTGTTCATAGCCATTAAGCTACCTCCTCACTCCTATTAACTTATTTAATGTTCGATTAAACACCAGATGGTTTCATTATAACCGAAAATTACATAATTACAATATCAAAAATGAAAGTTTTAGAGCTTTATCTTTCACAAAGTTCAACTAATACTCTATAAGAATCTTTTGGATGCATAAATGCAATTTTAGCGCCACCAGCACCGTATCTTGGCATTTCATCAATCATTCTCATACCCTTTGCTTGCATGTCAGCAATAGCTTCTTCAATGTCTTCAACTAAGAATGCTAAATGTTGAACACCCTCACCGCTTCTTTCGATGTATCTTGCGATTGGACCATCATCAGATGTAGATTCTAATAATTCTACTTCTGTGTCACCGATTGGTAAAAATGCAACTTTTACCTTTTGTTCTTCCACAATTTCAGTTTCAGCTAAGTCTAATCCTAATACATCTGTATAGAATTTTAAAGTTTCATCTAAGTTTTTAACTGCAATACCTACGTGGTCAAGTTTCAATACTTTCATACCTGCCTCCTATTTATTAATATTGGTCATAATCCTTTCAACTGCTGTGTAAGGATCTGTGTTGCGTTTCACGACATCCTCAGATAATGTATTAATCATTTTTTCTTTAAAAGCATTATCTAGTAAATGATCGAGTACTCTATGTTTTACAAGTTCTACAATTTCGTTCTTTGCATTAGTTATTCTTCTTTTTTCGAATAGGTCATTCGATTTCATATAATCATGATGTTCATAAATTGTCTCAAGCAAGTCATCGATGCCCTCATTTTTCATGGCAATCGTCATAGTGAGTGGCGGTCGCCAATCACTCATGTTGTAGTCTAGCATTGCATCAATCTCACGAGCCGTTTTCTTAGCACCGTCACGATCTGATTTGTTGATTGCAAATACATCACCAATCTCCATGATCCCAGCTTTGATGGCTTGAATGTCATCACCAAGGCCCGGTACCATAACCATTACTGTTGTATCACAGTTCTTAACAATATCAATCTCAGATTGACCGACACCAACTGTTTCTACAAATATGAAATCTGCACCATAAATATCTAATACTTTAATTGCAGCACTTGTACCTTCTGAAATACCACCTAGGCTGCCCCTTGCCCCCATACTTCTAATGAAGACATTCTCATGAGTCGCTAAATCATTCATGCGTACTCTATCGCCTAGGATAGCCCCACCTGTGAAAGGACTAGTTGGATCTATAGCTATAACCGCAACTTTTTTTCCTTCTTTTAAAAGCGCCTTAACCAACTTATCAGTTAAAGTACTTTTACCTGCACCAGGTGGACCAGTAATGCCTATAACATAGGCATTACCCGTCTTATTGTGTAATTTTTTCAATAGATCAAAAGCTGCTGGATCTTTATTTTCAACTAATGTAATTAATCGTGCAACTGCGCGCTTATTACCTTCTAGCAGTTTCTTTTCTAAATCCATACACTCACCTATCTGTTAATATTTTCTTTAATAAAGTCAATTGTTACAGTTGTTGGTGTACCAGGTGTAAAGATTTCTGCGATACCATTTTCCTTTAAGAATGGGATATCGTCATCTGGAATAACACCACCACCTACTAATAAGATATCAGCAGCATCTTGAGCAGCTAATAATTTAGCAACCTTTGGTAATAATGTATTGTGAGCACCTGATAAGATACTTACAGCAATACAATCAACGTCTTCTTGAATAGCTGCGTTAACAATTTGTTCAGGCGTTTGACGAAGGCCTGTATAGATAACTTCCATACCAGCATCTCTAAGTGCTCTAGCTACAACTTTAGCACCTCTATCATGACCATCTAATCCTGGCTTAGCAACTAATACTCTAATTGGTCTATCCATTTTAATCCTCCTTCAGCCTATAAGTTAACTGATTGTTGGTATTCACCAAACACTTCTCTCATCACGCCACAGATTTCTCCTAATGTAGCATAAGCTTTAACCGCTTCGATGATTACTGGCATTACATTGTCAGTACCTTCACATGCTGCTCTTAATTCTGTTAACTTAGCTTCAACTTCAGCGTTATCACGCTTAGCTCTTAAATCAACAAGCTTTTGCTTTTGCATTTCACCAACAGCAGGATCCACTCTAAGAAGATCTTTTGGTGCTTCCTCTTCGATTTGGAACTTGTTCATACCAACAACGATTCTTTCACCCGTTTCTACTTCTTTTTGGTAGTAGTAAGCTGCATCCATGATTTCTTGTTGGATATAACCATTATCGATTGCCTTAGGTGCGCCACCTAAATCATCAATCTTAGTAATGTATTCCATTGCTCTATCCATGATTTCTTGAGTCTTAGACTCGATGAAGTATGAACCCGCTAATGGGTCAACAGTGTTT
>Ga0070724_10000999_pt1 | contig 17897 bp, 18 predicted proteins | sample tdDd001_FD_67278 | JGI IMG/M metagenome (GOLD analysis project Ga0070724, IMG submission 67278) | Marine sediment microbial communities from the Atlantic coast under amendment with organic carbon and nitrate - tdDd00.1 | ecosystem: Environmental > Aquatic > Marine > Coastal > Sediment | place... | reverse complement strand
TAAGAGCTGAGATTCTTTATCGTATCAACTTGGAGTTATCTGATAAAACTTAATTTAAAGTTTTATCATGGCAACTAAAATCAGGCTTAATAATGAATTCAGAAATGATAAAGATAGGCAATAGAGCTATTGGTAAAGGACAACCTGTATATATTATTGCTGAACTCTCTGCAAATCATGGCGGAGATATCAATAGAGCGAAGCAGATTATCCGTCAGGCTAAACAAGCTGGTGCTGATGCAGTGAAATTGCAAACATATAGGGCAGACACGATAACTTTGGACTGTGATAAAGATGATTTTAAGATTCCTTCAAATAATTCCTGGAATGATTATGAATCACTTTACTCTCTCTATGAAAAGGCCTTTACGCCTTGGGAGTGGCATGATGAACTTTTCAAGGAAGCTAGAGCGATAGGGATTGATATTTTTTCTTCTCCATTTGATCATTCTGCGGTAGATTTTTTAGAGGCTCTTGATGCTCCAGCTTATAAAATAGCCTCTCCTGAAATAACTGATATTCCACTACTTAGGTATGTTGCTAAAACAGGGAAGCCAATTATTCTCTCTACCGGCATATCTGAACTTGATGATGTGGAATTAGCCGTATCGACATTAAGGGCTAACGGTTGTAAGCAGCTTGCAATACTAAAATGCACTTCCGCTTATCCAACACCATATGAAGAATGTAATTTAGCCACTATCCCGGACATTGCTAGAAGGTTTGAATGCATATCGGGGCTATCGGATCATACACTGGGCTTGCCAGTTCCAATAGCTGCTACAGTTTTAGGTGCAAGTATTATTGAAAAGCATTTTATTCTGGATAAAGCTGATGCGTCGGTAGATGCTTTTTTTTCACTCGATAAGAACGAGTTTGAATCAATGGTCTCTTCGGTAAGGAATGCAGAAAAATCTATAGGAATAATTAATTATTCAGTTACTGACTCCGCACGTAAAAATATGTTGGCCAGACGCTCTCTTTACTTCAGTGAAACAGTAAGGGCTGGAGAGTTCATAACGCTTGATAATATTCGTTCTGTGCGTCCAGGATTTGGCATGCATCCCAAGCATCTAGATGATATTTTGGGGAAACAGGTTTTATGCGATATGGAAAAAGGCGATCGTGTTACTGAGTCAGTTATTCTTGATTTTGATTCTAAGTAATGATGTTACTTTTAGTTTTACATCTTTTTTGAGTGCCAAAGTATCATGGTCGGAGGACGGTTGGGGAACTTGTATATGCTAAGTAAGGTTGTTTTTTTATGTTCATCGACTAAATCTACTGGGTTTGGGCATGTTTCTCGGTGTCTGAATATTGCACTGGAAATAGTACAAATATTACCTGTATCTCGGATACTCTTCTGTGGAGAGTATTTAGCATTTGCTAAAGATGTAATTCAGGATGGTGGTTTTGAGTGTGTAAATAACTCCTCTACTATAGGGCTAGATCATAATACCGTTTTGGTTGTTGATGATTACAATATTACAGAGCGTTTACTTTTAAATTATAAGTCCCATGGGTGTAGAGTTGTCGTCATCGATGACTTCGACCAGTTTGCGTTTTCATGTGTAGATTTGATTGTAAATTTCCGTTTTGAGTCAGAGGTTAAAGATTCTAGAGATGACAATAAAGCTTTAGGGTTGAAATATTTTCCATTTAGAAGTTCATTTCGAGACGTGAGAGATGTAAGGTTAAAAAAAATAGATAGTGAGTATGATATTCATACAATATTACTTTTTATTGGTGGTTCAGATGTAGGAACGAGTGCATCTAAGGTGTTAGCTTGTTTAGATCAAATATTTATTGATAAAAAAATAATTTGGTTATCTGATGATAGTACTGAAAATGTGGTTATGAAAAATAATACCTTATTAAAAACTCTCTTTGTTAAAGATATGGCCTTACTTTATTCTCAGGCCGATGCACTGATTTGTGGTGGTGGGCTGAGCAAGTACGAGTCAGGTTTTTGTCTGCTACCCAATGCTGCAATATCACAGAATGATGGGCAACAGCAGGATACGTCCATCTTAGCTAAGCATTATCTTAGCTATGACTTAGGTTTAGCTGGTTCGGTTGATGATAGCTCATTATGTGACAGGCTAAGAAGTTTTTTCGAGCCTGAAAATTTGAAGCTACAAAAGTTGGCTATGCGTTCTGAATATGATTGTGATTCTACCAATAGAGTTTCTAAACTCATAGTTAACGAATAACATGGCTTGTGGGGCTTCTATCTATGTTTTTAAGTATGTTACTACTGTTTTGTAGGGATGAGTAATGATTGATGATCTTAAGGCACACTACCAAAATTTATTTGCAAAGTCTGGCGATTCGGTTGAGGCTGTTCAGTATCCCGATACAGACTCCCAAAGGGTTAGATTTTCAATTCTTAGTCGTGGTCTAGCTAGTGATAGTAGTATTATTGACCTGGGGTGTGGATTAGGTGATATGTTGCCTTTTTTGCGTGAGAATGGTTTCACAGGAAGATACTTAGGTTGTGACTTCGTTCCTGAGTTTATCAATTTAGCAAAACAGAAATATGCCGATGATGAGATGGCAAATTTTATAGAGTTTAATATATTAACTGACGATATTCCCTCTGGTTTTGATCATGTTTTAATAAGTGGTATATTCAATAATAAGATAGATAATAATATGGAGTTTATATCAACCTGTTTGAATAAATCCATGCCTAAAGCGGCAAAATCAATTAGGTTTAATGCACTGTCCGATTATGTCGATTATAAAGAGGAACACCTCTTCTATATCAGTCCTGTATATCTTTTTGATTACTGTAAAAAGAACCTTACCGCTTACGTTAATTTGAAACATGATTACCTTACTAAGCCTAATGGCTTTCCCTATGAGTTCACTATGATGCTTTCACATAAAGGTGAGCTATGATGCTGAGTGTGATGCAACCAACTTACCTTCCGTGGTTGGGATATTTCGACCTGATCGACACGGCAGATAAGTTTGTTTTTCTGGATAATGTGCAGCTTGAGAAAAGAAGTTGGCAGGTGAGGAATAAGATAAAGTCAGCACAAGGTGAACTTATGCTGAGTATTGCGGTATCTACCCCAAAAGGCAGGTCAGATACTTTTATCTGTGAGACTGAGTTTAAGCAGGGCAACCACTGGCAGAAGAAACACCTGAAAAGTATATTCACAAGCTACCATAAGTCTTTGTATTTTGGTTGTATATATCCTTTGCTTGAAGACTATTATAGTCAGGGGGAGGTCAATTTATCTAAATTTAATATTGGATTGATTACCAAACTATGTAGCTTGATGGGGATGTCGACCCCGCTCTTGTTGGCATCTGAAATTGACGGTATTGTTGGTGTTAAAGATGAAAGATTGGTCTCTCTGTGCAAAAAACTCAACTGCGATGAATATTTATCTCCTATCGGTTCAGTGAGCTACCTTGAGAAAAAGATCCCAGGTGGTGAACTGGTAAAAGGAGGTGTAGAGTTATTCTATCACCAATTTACTCACCCTGAATATAATCAATTATATTCAGGTTTTGTTTCTCATCTGAGTATTATTGATGTGTTATTCAATGTCGGCCCGGAAGAAACGTTAAAGTTAATACGCTCAGCAAGAACATCGCCAAAAAATTATCGTTTTATTGATGCTTAAATTTTCTATTATTAAGTCAATCATACTCTGTGCTTGAATGTGGTTGGTTAAATTACTTTGGATTTTAGATATGTGGAAGAAGTTGGTGAATGAGATATCTCATGATATGGAAAAGGCTGATAATTGTTATCTGCCGACGCATTTTTGGCTGATGGGATCAGAGCTTCTTCAAAAGGATATAGAGACTTTTGGCATCGACACATTTCGCTCTATGCCCAGCACTCTGGGCTTCTTCGTACCGACTTACAGGTTCAATGGGATGATCACGGCCCCTCAAGACTATCAGAAGTTGATTCAGCACTGTAACAGTGTGCTCGATAGTACTAAGGCTCAGATGGGGGTTGTCGATTTTTTTTCCGGATGTTCACAGGCCCGTAGTGACTACCGTGTATACTCATCCAGCATACAGAACCGGTCACCCTTTACCGACAATTTCAGTGAGTCTGATGTGGGTGCTCCTGTTGAACAGTTTGAATTCGAGGGTAGGAAATATAGTCGTTCGAGTCTGAATTATCTTCTTGGAATTAATTTTATCAAGCAGCATATAGAAGATATACCTGTCGAGACTGTACTCGAAATAGGCGGAGGTTTTGGCTCTCTCGGCGAAATATTGTTGAGTGATGACAGGAATAATACTTTTTATATTAATGTGGATATTCCGCCAACTTGCCTTTTTTCCAGTTACTATTTAAAAGAGGTTTTCGGCAACAATAAGATAGCCGACTATCTTCAATTAAAATCAAACCCAAACTTATCAATTAAGGAACTCAGAAAGGAGTACACTGGAGCCGTTCTTTGCCCCTGGCAGTTACCTGACTTATCCGGTGAGGTAGATCTCTTTGTAAACTTCATCTCATTTCAGGAGATGGAGCCCGATGTTGTACAAAACTACCTCGAGCAGGTAGCTCGTCTTGAGAGCAAATATATACTCCTTAGAAACTTAAGAGAAGGTAAGGAGGTTGCGTTAAAAGACTCAGATGTAGGGGTGAAAAAACCAACTAAATCTGATGACTATGACCGTTATCTACCCGGTTATGACCTTGTTGCTGTTAATGTTTTACCATTTGGTTATGAAACAATCGATGGGTTTAATTCAGAGTTGCGTTTATATAGGCGTAAGCACTAACTGTTCAAAGCAATGAACTAGTAGTATAAAGCTTCAAAGAGTTTTATCTGAGCATCTCTTTGAAGCGTTAATAAGACCATGTAATTACTCATTTATAGCTTGTTCAAATAATCTTTCGCAACCAGATTATCCGGATCTGCCTGTAGTGCATGATTGAAAACAATTTTTGCATTGTCAAACTGGTTGAGCTCTATCATCAATATGCCCAGTTTTAGCCAAGTAGAAACATCTGATGGATATTTTTCAAGGTAATCTAAATAGAGATTTATTGAATCTTGTAGCCTACCTTGTAACTTCAAAATATGTGCATGTTGCGGCATATATTCATCTGAGTAATCAGATATACGAGACATTGCGCTCTCTGCAATTTCTAGCTCTCCTAACTGTAGTGATAGAGTAATGACTTTTTTTAACTCTATTTCAGTTTGTAATTCTTCCTCTAAAGCTAATAATGTTTTAAGGGCCTGCCTCTCATTTTTTTCTAAGATCAACTGATGAGAATATGACAAATGGTAGAGTCTATTGGCCTCTTTGTCATTTTCTGCAAGTTTTTTTAGGTTTGTAGCCATCTTTACCAGACCTGTATGATCTTCATCTCTGATGAGAACGATAATTTTTTCAAATACGTTTTCCATAGATGCAGTTTCTTTTACAGTATCTATATATTTTTTAGGTAAGATTGCTAATTGTTCTAAATATTCACTCTTAACAGCTTCTAACAGACATACATATTCATCGACCAATTTAGGTTGGCTTTTGAATCTATCATACTGTTTCCAGTTTTGATGGTAATCAAGCCAAATATTTACTCGCCCATGCTGTTTCTCTTCACACCAAAAATCTACGAGTGTAGTGAGGTCTACATCAGTGGATAACTCCTCGAGTCTATAAGATATTCTATTTTGGGCATCGTTAACGAGTACTAATAATTGCTTTGCTACTTCTTTGAAGGACTGATAGTAATCATTGGTCATCTGATGGATATGTTCAGCATCCCAATCTTCTGTTTTCTTAGTTGTTAAAAAAGTGGAAAACTCTGCAAAACCATAGGTCTTAACCAGAAAAGCTACGCCTGAATATTCTTGATTGATTTTCTTATCTATAGTTTCAATTCTATTCACATACTTTTGTGTCTTATCTGTAGAAAGATTCCCTTCTCTAAGCAGTTGGCTTAACTGTAAAGCTTCATTCGAAAGAGATATGATTTCATTTAAAATGCCTGAGCACTTTTGGAACTCTTTTTGAGACTTTAGGTTATCCTGCTTTCTGTCTTCAAGACTTAACTCAGGAATTAAGTCGAGTAATTGTGAAGGCGAACATCCAATTGGAGAAAGAGGGATTTCTTCGGTACTTTGATAAGATATGCCTTCAATCTTCGCAGCATTCAGAGATAGGTTAACAAATTCTATCTCGGGGTTTAATGAAGCTTCAATGGATAAGGCTTTCATGGCCAACTTTAACTGACTCACTGTTTCTGCCTGCTTACCTCCATAGGTTTCTATCCACTGACCCATGATCCCCAAGTTAGGGCCTATTTTAGACTCTACGGAACCTTTAGAGTGGGTGTACCCGCTGTCAGTGAAGCAGAGGTCGACACCAGTTAAAATGATTCGAGAGAATCCCATTCGACTAGCTAAATGGACCGAGGAGTTAGTCACCGTCGGCGCTAATGTCATCACATTATCAGTATTCTCTATCTGCCAAGGATACTTATTATTCATGAACAGGTTTTTCCCCGGCCATTGACCCAGGAGTCTAGAGTTTACGTGAAATGAATTTACGAATAGACTGCTACCAGAGAGAGCCATCATATCTCTGTTTACTTCGAAACTAAAATCAAAGGGATCTACCGATACGATAATATGAGGATTAATCCCTTCATTGGCTAGCTTTCCAGCAACTCTGGACACAGCAATAATAAATAAGTGATCAAGGTTGAGTTTTATCCAGTCAATGTTGTCATCTAATGACGGCCCCCCAGCGACAACCAAGCAGGTCTTTCCTTTGAACTTATTAACTAACAGAGATGCGGGTAATATATTTTCAGAGATATTTTTAAACTGCTGTTCATAATATATTTTTTGTGATGAATTTTGTGTTTGGTCTAAATGTTCAGCTTCTAGTATTTTTATAATTTGCGTATTGAGTATGCTGTACTCTGGTAGGTGACTTGAGGTTGCGCCTAAGCTTCTATGATGTTTAAAATTATTCTTAAGTATGTAGAGTCCATATGTAGAAGAGGGGAAGTTGCTTTGAAACTCTTCCAAATTATAAATAAATAATTTATCTGTTAAAGTTTTAGGAATATCTATGTTTAGTAGTTCTATCACAGCATCCAGTTCAACAAAGATAAAGATGCTACCTTTAGGTATACCTTGCTCTAGCAGGTAATTCACTAATAGACCAGAATCCATTCCAACGACAATCTGAAGCATGTCCTCTTTGAGGAAGTCGCTCTTGAATTTTTTGACATATTGTGTTTTGGAGTCAATAGAATCGAACATATGCCTATTGACGCTTGGCAGGTAGTACTCTTCAAAAGGACTGATTGAAAAAGTATTCTTTATGTTAGATTCAGTTAATTGCATCAGGTCCTCATTGAACTCTATCAGTAACAGTTAATGTCAATTTAATGTCAAAATTATGCATTCTGCAGATTGTTTAATTTATGCTATTATTGCGCCATATGTAAAATATCATACTAAAAATTTTTTAATAACAATTGTAATAATTGGTTAGTCGCTACTTTAACCGCTTAATAACTTTAGCTGGTTGTCCGGCCACAACCGTGAAGGGAGGAACGTCTATAGTCACCACGCTACCGGCTCCGACTACACTGTTTTGCCCGACAGTTACGCCGGGTAAAATTATGGCATTTGCACCTATCCACGACCCTTTGCAGACTACAACCGGTTGAACGGGTTTATGACCTTGTGAAAAAATGGGTTGTTCTGGATCGGTAAACTCATGATTAGCTGTATAGATATGAACTCCCGAACCGATCAAAACTAGGTCTTCGATCGTGATGTTGATAGATTTAGGACCATGTTCAGATCCAAAAAGCATAGTGCCAGGTCTCAATACGACTTCGTCACCTATGCTGATATGGTCACAACAGATCGCATAACTTCCGGGCCTCATCGCGCTATTATTTCCAAATTTAGCGAACTTGTTTTTACACAACCAGGTACCGAGTCGTTTGGAATGCAGCAGGAAGTGAGTCAAGGGAATGTCTGGCCCAATGCGCTTTACTTTGAACCAATAGCTAAGTTTCTGGATCATAATTTATACCGTAAACCCATCATCGATGATTATATTTTGGCTGGTGATATATTTAGCTTGCTCTGAAAGTAAAAAGATAATTGAACCCGTCAGGTCGTCCGGTGAGAGCATCCCATGACCATGTGTCTCATTTTTATATGCAGCGAGGAAGCCTTCGGGCTGGTTATCGAAAATTCCTCCAGGGCTGATACTGTTGACTCTAAACCGACTGTCTTTAACAAAGGCAGGCACATATTTGTTGAGATGAATAAGGGCTGATTTTATGGCCGCATACTCGACAGGCATAGTCATCGGGGTGCCTTCATAGATAGAAAACTTCGGTGCAACAACGCCATAAATCGATGAGATATTGACAACAGACATGGGTGCTTGCTGTTTGAGAAATTGCGCGGCACATTGCTGCATAAACAGAAAAGAGGAGCCTAAATGCAGAGAGACGTTTTCGTTAAAGCTGTCCAGGGATACTTCTAAGAATGAATTACCATACTGTTTGTTTCTAGGGTATGTGCAATTCACTGCCCCGTGAAGCTCTGTTTGAGTTGAAAAAAACGCTTTCATGGCTTGCTCATCAGTAGAGTCAAGCTCGCGCAGAGTCAACCACTCGCTCTGAATATCCATTAACTTTTCTAATTTATCAGTCATCCCGGAAATTGAGATATCAGTAGCAATAACCTTAGCTCCCTGGGCTGCTATTGAGGCGGTGACTTTGGACCCCAGCAATCCGCCGGCTCCGGTAATTAGAATTGTTTTACCTGTTAACATACTTGTCCTTTACCGCTTAAAATAGCTTCTGCCAATTTAAAATCGTATATATCATCAATATCAACAGCCCGCTCTTTAGGCACGATTGTATGAGCCACTCGCCCAGCAAAAAGGCTGGTTTCGTTGAGAATATAATTTGGAGTCGATACATAAACCACGGTTGTAATATCGTAAACTTGAGGGGCATCTTGTCGGCGATATACAGTACCTTTGGCATTGGTATTGACTAGCTCAACATAAGCGGAATCAGTCTCTTTTATCATATTAAAGAAGGGGCTACGATTAGCTGGTGTCGTAGATATGCAGATATCTGCTTTACTCATGTTAAGTTTAACGATAGCCGATTCCACATCTTCGATACTTCTTAGTGGACTGGTAGCCGGTAAACTAATAAATTGCTCGAATTTACCATATTTTTCAATAACCCAGCTTACAGCATGCTGCCATGCTAACCACTCAGGAGAGGTATCCTCTGCTAATTTGGCTGGTCTTGGGATAACCTCAGCTCCCGCCGCTAAACCTATGCTGGCAATCTCATCATCATCCGTTGAGATAAAAATTTTATCAATATCGGCAACCTTAAGTGCGGTTTCGATTGAATAGAGAATAAGCGGTTTACCGAGTAATTTTTTGATGTTTTTCCTGGGCAGACCTTTAGAACCACCACGAGCAAAGATAAAAGCGTATTGCTTCATTGGACCATTCCCCACACCGCTTCTTGTTTAATTTGTGAGATAAGTTTTACTGTTCGACTTGCGTCTATCAAAGAGTGAGCTGAATTCTCCTCGCGATGAATATCGGCGATAAAATCAGTCAGCATATTTAAGTACATTTGATTTTTGTCCCATTCAGGTTCTGAGTATAAGGTTCGTGTGCCTTCACGGCCGTGATGAGTGATAGTGTTCGTTAACAAGTTCCAATGAAGACGACCCGTTGAACCGATAAATGTGCACTCTCTTTGGGGGGATTTTTGGATAAAATCCATATGAAGAGTGCAAACTGTCCCTTTGTGGTTGGTTAATACAAGATCGGCAATCTCTTCAACCTCTAATTCCAGCTCCTTTGTACTTCTAAGTTGAGAATATTCGAGCTCTAAAGGGCCTAATAACCAGTCCAGGTAATCCAACTCATGGCTTAATTCGAGTAGAGCGCCGCCACCGAGTGATTCATTGGCTGATACCGAATCGGTATAGTGTTTATTCGGTCGCCAATCGGGTAGAAACTGCCCAACGCTGGCCGAGCAGTTATATATTTTACCGATGAAATTTTGCGATAAAAGGCATTTCATCTCGATAGCAGAGCTTAAATATCTCAAGCAGTAACCAACTATGACTTGTGATGAATACTCTTGAGTGAGCTCAAGCAATCGCTGAGCACTGTGAGGATCTGATGTGACAGGTTTTTCTATCAATACAGGAATATGACGCTTAATAAACTCGTTAGCATGAGCCTCATGGAATGGCGCAGGAGAGGCGACAATGACAAGATCAGGCTTACTTTCTATGACCGATATTAGATCGGTGAGTAACACATCGGCAAATTCGATTCTTTTGCCTGGGATTCTGCCACTTGCAGATAGTGCGATAATCGTCGCATCAGGACAAATAAGTTTAAGGTTTTGTCTATGGCGCTTAGCTATGTTACCCAGACCAATTACTGCAATCGTTTTCATTGTTCTAAACCAAAGGCGCAGATATCGACTTGAGCTTGTTTAAAGTCATCCATACGGCCAATGTCGAGCCAGTATTCATGGATTGGAAACATTAGGACTTGCCCCTTATCTGCAATTTTTTGTTCAAGCAGTGTCGGCATATCAATATAAGTGTTAGCCGAAACGCTTTTAATAATGTCTTGGTTGATAACATAGATCCCCGCATTGACAAAAAACCTTTGTATTGGCTTCTCTTCCATATCGGTAATGCGATTTCCAGCTCCACTGATCACTCCATAGGGGATTTGGTAGTCATACTCTCTGACACACATGGTGGCGTCGGCATCATTCTCCTCATGAAATTTGAGTAAAAGTTGAAAATCCACTTTAGTTAGAATATCGCCATTCATGACTATCGCGGGTAACTGGGGAATATCGGTTGGCAATAACCCTACAGCCCCACCTGTTCCCAAGGGAGTATCTTCATGAATATAGGTTATCTTGACGTTCCATCGGCTGCCATCGCCGAAATACGCCTTTATCTGCTCAGGCATATAGTGGGTAGATATATAAAAATTTGAGAAGCCTGCCTGAATGAAGTTAAACAGTGCTATTTCCAGTATTGGCTTGTTTCCAACTTTAAGCATAGGTTTGGGGCATTTATCTGTTAGCGGCTTTAGACGGGTACCAAAGCCACCCGCCATAAGCAGTACCGGGTTAGCAAGAGCGGTTTTATGTTGAGCGCTCTTTAAGGTTTCTAAACCTACAAGAATATCATTCTTAACCAATGGTATAGATAAAATACTGTACTGCTGCATGAGTTGAAGCAGTTTCTTCTTTGATGTGGAAGGAGAAGCAGTTTTTGGATTCCTGTTCATCACTTGAGTCACGAGGGCGTCGAGTGACAGGTTATTGAGCAGGCCACGACGGATATCACCATCTGTAATAATTCCAAGAAGGTGCTGTTCGTTATCGGTGACCAAAGCGACCTGCAGGGCTTGTGAGTTGATCAGCTGCAGGGCATCACGGAGTGTGCTTTGCGGTGATATTGTCACTTTATCCAATATCTGACTCATATTATGACCTTCTCTCTATCTTGCTTCTGTAACCATAAGCGATTGAATTATCAGGCATATCTTTTGTAACCGTAGCACCGGCAGCAACGACACTATGCTTACCAATCGAAACGCTTTGGATGACATTGGCACCGGTCCCAATATGGACATGTGCACCCGTTTGAACCCCGCCACATATCGTCACACCTGGCGCTATGTGGTTATGTATGCCGATATGACAGTCGTGTTCGACAATTGCACCCGAGTTGACAATGCTGTTACTCCCAATCATTGCACCTGTTTGAATTATCGCACCGGTTAACACTTGTGCTCCGGCAGCAATACTTGAATATGTAGATACTATTGCATCCCGGGAGATCACTGTCTCGAATTGGTAGCCGAGTTGACTAAAACAGTCAAAAAGCTCATTGCGTAAATTTTGATTTGGTAATGAGCCTAAACCATTGACTAATTTAACCTCATCCGGAGAGAATTGTAAAATATCATCATCAGAATCAAAATGTTGTATGTTTTTGAAGAGTGGACTGCTGCCTTTATCCGGGCTAATCGCTGCCAATATAGTGTATTCTTGCTGAAGCAAGATATCGGCGAGAACACTAGCGTGACCTCCAGAGCCAATCATGATTATCGGCTTAATCAAAAATCACCTCCCCTGCGGCGTAATCTCTACTCGCTTTAGTGTCGAGTCGTTGCCAATATTGATAAGGGCTGCTACCTGTGCCGGGCCTTTTTACCGCGAGATTATTGGTCGAGAAATTCTCGCCTTTTTGAATGGCTCGAGTCGTAACTAAGCTTTTTCTGGCAATTTTTATGTTTTTTAACTCGGAGGCTTGGGGAGCCTTAATACCATTTCCCATAGCGAGTTCTATGGTGCGAATAGCTGCCACCATCTCCGTTAGTTCCTTGGGCTCTATGGAAGCCTTATGATCGGGACCCGGCATCTCTTTGTTTAAGGTAAAATGCTTTTCGATGACACATGCACCGCGAGCGGTTGCGGCGATGGGAATGGTGATCCCTTGACTGTGATCTGAATATCCGACATCAAGACAGAAAGCCGACGCTAAAGTATCCATCGCCTTGAGGTTTATCTCATTAAATGGTGCGGGGTATTCGGTGGTGCAATGTAATAACTTCAGCTTGGTTTTTAGCGCTTCTTGTCCTTCGGCCGAGGCATAGGCGGCCTGAAAAGCCTCTATCGAAGGTGTGGAATCGCCCGTTGCTGTTAAACCGAATGCGATAACACCAAGTGAAGATTCGATGTCGGCTAAGGTTGACATGCCCGTGGATAAAATCAGATCGCAGCCTGTTCGGGCGTGTTCGAGAAGAAAAGGTGCATTGGTGATCTCACCCGATGCAATTTTTAATGTTTTAAGCTGAAGCGTGTTCACTAAAAAGTTCAAGCTTTCAGAGTCAAATGCCGTAGACAAAAACTGGATCCCCAGCTTTTGACAGTGATCTATCAGGCGTTGATGGGCTTCATGGCTTAGCTCTAAACGACTCAACATCGAAAGCTGAGATTCGACTTTTTTTGTATTCGTTATCTGATAATCGGCCTGTTCTGCGGTTTCTGTGACTAGGTTCTTCGATTTAAAAGTCTGAAACTTAACGATATCGGCCCCTGACTTATGGGCCGCATCGATCAGTGCAATCGCAATCTCTTCACTGCCATTATGATTAACGCCGGCCTCGGCAATAACTAAAGTCATATTAGTTTCCTACCTTAATATCGTAAAATGATTTTATCGGCTTACTGCTCATTCTAGTTAAAATATTAATAATGGATTGGCTGCTCTGGCCCTGGCCATAAGGGTTAGATACTGGGGAGTGTTGAAGTACTGGAAGTTGAGCAATGGCCTGAGTTATTGCTTCGGTTATAGAAGCTGCATCGGGCTGGCAGTTGATCACACTGTCGGCGGCAAGGCGCCCCTGTTGTCGACAACCAATGTTGACTGTTGGCACATTAAATGAGGGTACTTCAATAATACCGCTGGAAGAGTTACCGATAACGGCTGTAGCATGTTTGACCGCGCTTAAATACCTGACTTGTCCCAGAGAGGGAATGGCGAGCACTCTTCCATTAGAGTTATCAGAATACTCCTCAAGCCTGGTAATAATTCCCCTGCCACCATTATCGGCATTGGGGTAAGTAATGATGACTTGATGAGAGTCAAACTGATTCAAGCTAGTCAATAATGCATCGAATGTGGCTTCAGCAGGCTCATCATCTAAGGTGACAGGATGATAAGTGACTAAAAAAAAGGGGGCGGTTAACTCAAAACCCAGTGATTCGGCTAACTCCTTTTTTGTCATGAGCTTACTACGTTTTATATGATCCAGACCGATAGCGCCCACATGATGAACTCTATCAGGCTCTTCACCCATCTGGATCACACGTTGCCGGTATGTCTCGGTAGATGTGCAATGCACCAGACTCAGTTTTGTTATCGCATGTCTAATCGCATCATCATAGGCGCCCTCGGTAATTTCACCACCGTGGATATGCAATATTGCAATGCCCAGAATGGTTGCAGTTTGCGCCATGGAGAGCGCTTCAAACCGATCTCCTAAAATGACGAGTACATCGGGTCTTAGCCTATCGAGAGCCTCTGCATATCCAATGACCCCTAAGCCCATACTCTTGGCTGCGCCAACTGCGGAATTTGAGGAGAGTAGCATTTCAACTTTTTCATCAATATGAAATCCATCTTTCTCTATCTGTTCAAACGTATTACCAAACTCTGGTGATAGATGACTACCCGAAACGATAAGTTGAAGAGTCAGCTCCTCAGAGGCTTGAATGTCTGATATTAACCAATACAGTAATCCGTAGTCAGCTCGGGTTCCGGTGAACACAGCTATTTTTCTAGGCATGGGTTAATCCTATTGTCGCTGGAGAGCTAGGTAGATTGATAAGACGAGATTCGATTAATTCAGAGTTTGTTAACGAGCCGCGCATCGCATCTTTAAACATAGGGAGGCGATGCATGAGCTGCCACACTGGTCGTGTCATCACACCATTATCATTTGTCGACTTAAGTAGTCTGTCACGACTCTGTGTATCGGGACAAATAACCGCATTAAGCCAATAGTTAGACTTGGCATAACTTGGCTCATGAACAAACTGCAGTTCAGTATCACTAAAGAAAGCCTGATAGTGATTTGCCAGTGCTCGTTTCTGTTCGATAAACAGGGGAAGGCTTTCCATCTGAGCGCAGCCAAGTGCAGCATTCAGGTTTGGCATTCGGTAGTTAAAGCCTGGTTCATCATGGTAAAATTCAAAAGGGTGGGGCACCTTAGCGGTCGTTGTTATATGCTTGGCTCGCTCGCCACTGCTTTGACTATTTGTAAGTAACATACCACCGCCACCTGTGGTGATAATTTTGTTGCCGTTGAAACTCAGTGCTGCGAATTCCCCCACCGTGCCCGTATGCTTTCCTTTATAGAATGACCCTAGGCTTTCGGCTGCATCTTCGATTAAAACCAGATTCCATCGATGGCAAATTACGGCTAATTCATCCAGCTCCGCGGGATGACCGAAAGTATGCATAGGCAACACGGCTCTGATAATTTGCCCTGTCTCCTTGTGGGTACACAAGCCATACTCATCGATAACCCCATATTCTTCCAGATACGCTTGAACGGCTTGGGGAGATAAGCCTAAACTTGTTTTTGCAATGTCGACAAAAATAGGGGCTGCGCCCATGTGGTATAAGGTATTACAGGTAGCCACAAAAGTGAGGGCTTGAGTGATAACCAGATCCCCACTTGTTACCCCTGCCATGTACAAGGCGGTATGCAAGGCGCTGGAGCCACTGGAAGTGGCAACCGCTTTAGGTGAACCGGTAAAAGATTCAATTTTGTGTTCGAAATCTATCACAAACTTGCCAACACTCGACACAAAGGTACTGGCTATTGTCTCTGCGACATAAGCCTGTTCATTGCCTGGAAATTTCGGGGCATGCAGGGGAATAAACTCATTGGTTTTATAGGTTTCTCGAATAAACTCAATTAATGACTGCATTATTCTGGGGACCTCTGAGGTGCCGTTAACTTACATTTTTTCATCGAGAGATTTCCCGGTTTCTTTATGACCGAAATCAGGCAACATTTGATGAAAAAGCTCAACTAACTGCTCCTTACTCCATGATTTGCAGGACTTCATCGATTGAATTGTTTGTTCGAATAGTTCTATTAATTTTGGCTCGTATTCGAGCTTGTTTTTAATAATACCCAGTTCTGCATATCGGGTCATATCGAGGGTTTCCTTATCGGTAAAAAACTCCTCAATATCTTTCTCTCCGCTGGTATCACTAACCGTGAAGTAGCACGGCCACAGGCCCTTAGCGGGTAGTGTGGCAACCAGTTGCCTGGCCTCCTCTTCACTACTGCAAATATATGTTTCATAGCCTCGGTCTAAGAGGTATCTTTTAGCTATGTCAGCAAAGGATATAAGGTGTTGAGATTCATCAAGCTTAGGAAAGAAGATATCCCTATTCTTACCGAAAATACAGGACATTAAACATAGCTCACCGGACTCTTTTGGTGTGACAAAATAACGCTTAATGTCAGTCGGCGCGACTATGGGTTGGTGTTTTAAAATGCGCTGATTAAAACTATGCAGTAAAGAGCCATCTGAGAATGCGACATTGGCGAAACGTGCTGTGGATATTGTAATATTTTGACTGCGACGCATCAGGAACATCTCCATGATACGCTTAGATGCGCCCATCATATTGACCGGATTTGCTGCCTTGTCGGTTGAGACACAAAAATACTTCTTAACGCCACAAGCTATAGACTGTTCAATAGTTTTGTCTGTATTGAAAATATTGACATTGATCATGCGCATCAAGGTGAAGGGGTCTTTCTCGCTTCTTACATGTTTCAGTGCTGAAAGATTCAGTACGTAATCATACTGGCCATCTTGATTTATAAACGCGTCATATTCTACAGAGTCTATATCAAGGGCAAAGGTTTGAAACTCACCTTGGATATATCCAAAAGAGCTGCGTATATCTCTAACTAGTTCAGTTAAGTTATTTTCACTAATATCGACGACATGAAGTTTCAATGGAGAACGCTTAAAAATCTCTTTAACTACGGCCTGACCAATTGAACCCGCCCCACCCAGAACCAGAAAGCGTGAGCGACATACCTCACTGGCCAACAGGCTTTCATGTTGGTTAATGTCTGATGAAAAAAGTGCTTTATCTCTTCCTATCAATTTCAAGGTGTCTGTCATTGGGCTACCAGTGGGTCTCATGTAATTAGTTTAACAATCTTGTCGGCTATCACAATTGAGCATAGTGATAGCTAAAGTCTATATTAATTTTACTGAAAATATTTCTAATAGGCTGAGAATTAATGCAAAAAATGAACCAAATCAAATACTGAGCGTTTATTCACTGAATTAATCCTATCTAGAGTCCCTTTCTGAAGAATATGGTGAGTGTAAGAACTTATATGGGGTAGGTGGTTTGGGTTTCAGATAGTGTAAAGGCCATTTTAAGTGATGATAAATCGATTTTAGTCAAAGGTGCGTTATTTTACCGGCAGGAAATTGGCGCTTAAGTACGCCGTTGAACTGGCCGAAGGTCAAAATCCTAACGAGGTAAAACGGCTGCAGAAACTCGATACAGAGATTGAGCGCTTTTTCAATGTCGGTACAACAGCTGTTTGAAGTTGAGTTTAAGATAAGGCTAAAATCGGGGGCGCGGCGTCAATGATCCTTAAAAGATATTCGAGCGACTTGCAGAACCCTTCAGCAAGATAAAATTGGCAGATACAAAGCGCGATTGCATTCTGATTCAATTGGAAGTAAAGAACCTGTGTTTGAACTTTGGCTTGAATTTAGGGATCTCCTTTCCACAGTGTTTACAGAACTTCGCTTCCACCTTCACTAATTCGACACAAAATGGACAAGCTCGGATGGCTGCTTAATGGTGAGATGAGTATCTTGAAAGTGAGCCAAATCTAAAGGGAATGCTACCAATCACAGCCATTGCTGCGGAAATCAGAAGGTGAGTGTGGCGTTTATCAGAGAGTTCGAGGCTATGTACTTCTATGCGAGGAAGATAAGTCACTAACTCTCCCGAGCCGATATATTCACCGCCAATGAAAATTGTGGTGGGCATTCTGAATGCGATGAGACACCAAATTAGGCCGATACCCATAAGCATCATTCCAATAATTCGCATACACCCTCCTTAAGGCCATCTGCAGCTGTTAGCTGCCATGTAAAAAATAGACCAGCAGATAGCAATATGCAAAACACACACACTATAAGAATAGTGTCGCAGTGATTCACCAATAAAGCGGTATATCGAGCTAACGAGACATGGTTTTATAAACCCCTGTAT
>Ga0070724_10000998_pt1 | contig 17909 bp, 11 predicted proteins | sample tdDd001_FD_67278 | JGI IMG/M metagenome (GOLD analysis project Ga0070724, IMG submission 67278) | Marine sediment microbial communities from the Atlantic coast under amendment with organic carbon and nitrate - tdDd00.1 | ecosystem: Environmental > Aquatic > Marine > Coastal > Sediment | place... | reverse complement strand
TAGTTGAAGTTAAAGATACAGTCTCCATTGGTTCATCTTCAACACCTTCTGGTAATATAGGTGTATTCTCATCAATATATTTCTTTGTATCATCAAATAGTTTATTTGCATCAACATCTAAATCAACAAAAAGATTTTCAATAGTTTCATCATGTAGTAACATTAAAAAAATATGTTCAATTGTTAAATATTCATGTTTACTAGTTTTTGCATAGCTTACAGCTTGTGCAAAAATATTTCTTAACTCTTTACTTATCATTTTATTCTTCTTCCATCATAGCTTTTAGTGGAAATCCCTTTTCCCTTGCCATTGTTTTAACTTGTGCAACTTTTGTTGCTGCAATTTCATGGGTATAAACTCCACACATTTCTCTTCCATTATTATGGATACTAATCATAATTGCTGATGCTTCATCTACAGATTTTCTAAAAACTTTTACTAATACATCTATAACAAAGTCCATAGTTGAATAATCATCATTTAATAAAAATACTTTAAATTTTTTTGGTTCTTCTAAATCAAGCTCATCACTCAATTCTATTTCTATTTCACTGCTCACTTAAAACCTCTTATATAAAAATAATACTTATTATAGCAAAAAACTATTAACCCATTAAATTTTTCTAGTTTTGATTTTTAATATAATCAATTAAATCCTCTTTTTTTAGGGGTTTAGAAAAATAGTAACCTTGATAGATTTCACATCCCATTTCATCAAGTACTTTTAACTCTTCTTTAGTTTCAACACCCTCAGCAACAACTTTTAACCTCATCTGTTTCCCAATATTAATTATCGATTTTACGAGTGTTAAATTATCCTCATTTAATAACATATTTTGAACAAATGATTTATCAATTTTTAGTTCAGTAATAGGAAGTCTACTTAAAATACTTAAAGATGAATAACCTGTACCAAAATCATCTAAAGATACTCCAATATTATATCCTCTAAGCTTTTCTAAAAATGATATAGTTTTTTGTGTCTCTTTAATAAAAATGTTTTCTGTTACTTCAATAATAAAATACTTATTTGGAAACTCATTTTTCTTTATGTAGTTTTTAAATTTAACCATATCTTTTTTAGTACTTAGTTGTCTTGGGGATACATTTACAGATAAAGTGATTTTGCAATCTAACTCTTCCCAAACTGACTTAATATCAGTAGTTGCTTGTTTTATTACATAATCACCTATATCATCAATTACACCACACTTTTCAGCAACTGGTATAAAAATTTCGGGAGAGACTACACCTAAAAAGTCATTTTTCCATCTAATTAAAGCTTCAACACCTATTAATTTGTTAGTTTTTGCATCTATTTTTGGCTGGTATACAAGATGAAACTCATGATTTTTTAGTGCTTTTCTTAGGTTTGCTTCTATTTGAAGATAATTCTTTGATTCTTTATATATTTCATCACTAAAAAATACACAAGAATTTTTTCTCTCTTTTGCTTTGTATAAAGCAATATCTGCTTTATTTAAAAGTTCAGATGCATTCTCTTTTTTATTATTATGCTTAGAAATACCAATACTAACACTACTATACACCTCAGTATTATCAATCATTATCTCTTTTGATAATAAATCTAGGATTTTATAAGTTAAATTACGAACAGGTTCTTTTTGAGAATCTCTTATTAATAAAATGAACTCATCTCCACTTTGTCTTGCTAAGAAATCATCTTTTAATTTTAGTTTTCTTAATACATTAGCAACATGGATAAGTAGCTTATCTCCTAAGCTATGCCCATAAGTATCATTTACATGTTTAAAATTATCAAGATCTAAAAACATTAAATAAAAAATCTCATCATTTGATATTCTTCTATCTAACTCTTCATGAAGAGATAATCTATTTGGCAGATTTGTTAAACTATCATGTCTTGCTAAATAGTTTAGTTTTCCAGAGGCTATTTGTTGTAGATTAATACTATATTTAAATAAGAAGTAAATCACAAACAATACTATTAACAAAGGAATAATCCAATATATCAAAATTGAAATATACTCACTTGTTACTCTTTTATAAGGAACAGATACAATAGTATATAAATCAAACTCTTTTATATATAATGCAGTAGATATAGATCTTTTACCAGTTAAATAAGAATCAAATAAAACAACTCTATTATTTTTTAACCTTTTTAACCTCTCAAATATTTCATTATCAAACTTTTTATAATATATATTTTCTAAATTCTTTTCATTTATAGGGTTTTGAAACTGAACATACCCATCACTTCTTACAACTTGAACTAAAAAGTCTTTTGGTAATTCTTTTAAATTTAATGCAGAATCTCCTCCATCAAGTCTGATAGCTGCTGTCATAACTAAAGGTATTTTCCCATTACTATCTTTTATTGCCATTCTTATTGGCATACCCCAACTTTTTGAAGCTTTTAATTGATAAGTTCTTCCTAACATCATTTTTGTTGAATCTCTTGCTATTTTAAAACTCTCTTTTGAGTTTTTTAATTTCATAAGATTTGGTAGACTCTTACCTTTTGGAATATTAGACACCAATAAAAGCTGTCCATCATATCTTGCTAATCCAAAAGCAACTAAACCTTTATTTACTTCGATCATCTCTTCAACAGTTAATCTTCCACTCTCTGGATTTTCCCTTGCATTTGTATGTAATAGATTTTTACCTAAGATTTTTAAAATAGATTCTTGATTTCTAAAAGAAGAGAGAGTATTTTGAGAGCTTATTCTATTTAGGCTCTCTAGTTGTTGTTCATACTTGGTTTTAACAAAGCGCCACTCACTATAGAATATTAAGCACGAAATAAGTATGATTACACCACTAATAATAAAATATATTAACCAAAAATTAACCTCTTTTAAATTAGACATGATAACTCTTTTATTGATTAGATATTTTAATTATATCATGTAATACTCAAGCTAAGGTAGAAAAAATGAATAAAAAAACAGTTTTTATTACTGCAACAAATACAGATGTTGGAAAAACATATGCAAGTGAAAAGTTTTTAAGACACTATGCAAAACAAGGTTTAAAAGTTGGCTACTTTAAACCTTGTGAGACAGGAGTAATAAACTCTCCATTAGATGGAACAAAAATGCTAAATCTAGTAAAAGAGTTAAATCCAGATTTTACTGCTACTATAAATGATGTAGTTCCATATCAATTTAAACTTCCAGCTGCCCCATATGTAGCAAAAGAAGATACTATTATTGATTTAGATTTTCTAAAAGAGAAAAAAGAGTACCTACAATCTATGTGTGATGTTTTAATTATTGAAGGCGCAGGTGGACTTATGGTTCCCCTTGAAAAAGATTTGTTTATAATTGATCTAATAAAAGAGTTTGAATCAGAAGCTATTTTAATCACTCCTTCAAAACTTGGAAGTATAAATGACACTTTACTTTCTATTAATGCTTTAAAGGCAAAAAGTATAGATTTTGAATTTTATATAAACCTATATGAAGATAAAGATAGTTTTGAGGAAGTTACAAAACCATTTTTAGTTGATTATTTTGGTACTTTAAACTTCTTAAATGAGTTATAAAATTTTTATAACTCATTTCACTCAATTTGCCCTTTTTTTCAAAAAAATTTGAAAATTTGTAAAAAATTCTAAAATTTCTTTCTTTAAAAAACTTAATAAACAATAGCTTTTCCTAATATTTTACCTATCTTTTTAAGGTTTAAATCCCTATTTTATGGTGTTTTATAGCTTTTTATAAATCGAAACTTAAATAAAATTGCTATTTTAAATTGTATAAAAACAATTCATTTTAAATCGTGTATAACTTTCACGTTCGTTTCAAAATGAGATATAATATTTAGTCTCTACAGAAACAGGAAGCAATTCGCAAGTATAAAAACACATAATGAAAGGTAAAGTAAGATGACTTCTGCAATAGATTTATCTAAATTAACGGCAAATGATGACTTAACACCAGTTCTTGGTGGACACTGGCCAGGTATTCAAATTTATTACCCGCCAATCAAGTTCAATCCATTAGATGGAACATACGAAAGTATGGAGCAAGCTAAGTTAAGATTACAAAAACACGCATATAAAACAAAAGCACACACTGTTTTATTTGACTTAGAAGATGGATGTAGACAAAAAGCTATGTCAAGAGAGTTATTAATTCAAGAACTTCCAAAGTTCCCAGAGAGAAACTTTCAAATAGCTGTTAGAATCAACCCATTCAGAACAGATGAGTATGAAGAAGATTTAAAAATGTTAAAGCAAATTCACAAGTACATTGATGTAATTGTTTTAGCAAAAGCTGGAGAAGTTTATGGTTCAGCTGAAATTAGAGACTTATCTTCGTGGTTAGTATCTATTGGAAGTAACTTAACTATCCAACCAATTATTGAGCACCCTAAGTCTTTACAAATTGCTGATAGATTAATGGAACACTCAACTGTTAAACACGTTGTATTTGGTATCCATGATTTCTCTAAAGCAATGGCTTATAAAATTACTCCTGAGGGATGGATTGATGAGTTAGGAGCATTCTTTAACATTTTAACTATGGAAGCAAGAGTTAAAGGTAAGGGTGTTATCGGTGGAGTTGAAGTTATGTTAACACCACACTCATTACCAGATTCTTGTGTTGAGAAAAAAGATATTAGAAGATGGTTAGATTTACATGGTGATGAAGCATCAAGACAAGTTTATGCTCACGCTAAAAAAGAGTATGCAATGGGTCTTACTGGGAAGCAAGTAATTACTCCAAACCATATTAATGTATGTAAAGTTGCATTTACACCATCTCCAAATGAGATTGCAAAAGATGTAGCTATCTTAAAAGCTGCAATTGAAGCAGATGCATTATTATCTGGTGCAATTAGATACGAAGGTGAAATGTTAGATCCACCAATGTTCGGTAAGTCATTACAAAACTTATTAAGAGCGTATGCATTAAGAGCATTACCAAAAGAAGATGAAATATTTGCATTATCTGTATTAAACAGAATGCCTATTCACACATTTAAAGAAAACTGGCCATACGGTCAAATCTAATAAGGGGAGTTAACAATGAGTTCAAATGTAAAAATTGAAGTACCTGAATTTTTAAATATCGGTGTTGCTTGTACGTCTGCACACTTAGGAACTGCAAAAGAAGACAACACTGCTATGATTATCGAAGATGATAAGCTTGGTACTGATGAGATTTCTTATAAAGATTTAGCAGAAAAATCTGATCAAGTTTGTAACTTCTTACAAGGATTAGGTTTTGAAGCTAGAGATAGAGTATTAGTTTGTTTAAAGAACTCTCTAGCATACCCTATTTCATTCTTTGGAGCTATTAAAGCTGGTATTATTGCGGTACCAACGTCAACTTTATTATCTGGTTCTGAAGTTAAGTATTTAGCAGAAGATTCTCAAGCAAGAGCAATCGTAATGTCTGCAACAATGTTTGAAAACTTAACTCCATACTTAGAGAATTTAGATAACTTAAAGACTATCATCGTTGCGGGAACTGATAGTGTTGAAGGTTACAATATTCCAAAGGGAATGGAAGTTTATGCTTTAAATGAAATTTTAGAGCAAACAGATAAAACACCAAACCACTATAACTCAAAATCTGGTGAGCCTGCGTACTTAGTATATACTTCTGGTACTACTGGATACCCTAAAGGTGTATTACACTCACACAGATCATTAGTTGGTAGAACACCAGCAACTGAGTACTGGTTTGATTTCCAAGAGAATGATAGAATCATGCACTCTGGTAAATTCAACTGGACATATGTATTAGGTTCTGCATTAATGGATCCATTATTTAATGGTCATACAGTAATCGCATATGAAGGTGCAAATGAAGCTGGAACATGGGTTGAATTAATTAAAAAGCACAAGTGTACTATCTTCATTGGTGTACCAACGATTTATAGACAAATCATTCAAAAGACTGAATTTACTGCTGAAGATTGTCCATCATTAAGATATTGTATGTCTGCTGGTGAGCACTTATCTGATGAGATGATTGGTCTTTGGAGAGATAGATTCAAGCAAGATATCTTTGAAGCTATTGGTATGTCTGAGTGTTCATACTATATTTCACACTCTAAGAACAACCCAATTAGACCTGGTTCTGCTGGATTCGTTCAACCTGGACACACTGTAAAATTACTTGATCCTGATACTTTAGAAGAAGTAGAAGATGGAACTGAAGGTATGATTTGTATTGGTGAAGATGATCCAGGATTATTCCTAGAGTACTGGCAACTAGAAGAAGAAACTAGAAAAGCTAGACACAATGGATGGTTCTTTACTGGTGATTATGCTAAGAAAGATGAAGATGGATACATCTGGTTCATTGGTAGAAAAGATGATATTATCAATACTATGGGATTCAGAGTATCTCCACACGAGATTGAAAGAGTTGTAAAAACTAATAATGATGTAGCTGATTGTGTTGCGTTTGGTTTAGATATTGCTAAGGATAAAACACTTGTTGCAATTGCAGTAATTGGACATGATACTTTATCTGAAGAAAAAGAAGCTGAAATTTTAAAATTTGCTCAAGATAATCTAGCTAAATATAAAGCACCTAAATTTATTTTTGGAATGAGTGATTATCCAAGAACTAAAAATGGTAAAGTTTTAAGAAAGCAATTAGTTAAAAACTTACATGACCAATACCATGCAAAAGAAGCTGGTGAAGAGGTTATTGAGTATAAAGCTAGAAGATCTATGTTATTTGTACCTTCTTACAACAAAAACAATGTTGAGAAGGCAAAAACTGTTTTAGCTGATACAGTAATCTTCGATTTAGAAGCAATTTTACCAGAGCAAAGAGATGCTGGTAGAGAAACTGTTAAAACAGTTTACAAAGAGCAAGGTTGTAAGTTTGGTGAATCTGAAAGAGTTCTTAGAATTAACAACTTAGGGTCTGAAGATATTACAAAAGATTTAGAATTAGCAAAAGATATTGAGTTAGATGCTTTATTATTCTCTAAGATTGAGACAGCTGAGCAAGTTTTAGAAGCAGCTAAATTAATTGATGAAGTTAACCCTGAGCTAACAATGATGATTATGATTGAAACTCCACTATCTGTACTTAATATCCAAGAGATTTGTGCAGCATCAGATAGAGTTGAAGTAATTGTTGCAGGTTCAAATAAATTAGCTAACAGACTTCAAATTGACATCAAAAAAGGTTCAAAAGCGATGTTCAATTACTTATCTCAAATCGCATTAGCTGCAAAAGCTTACGGTAAGATGGTAATTGATGGACCTCACTTCGATGTTTATGATGAATTTGCTTGTGAAGATTCAACTAAAGATGCATTCAACTTAGGATTCGATGGTAAGTCTTTAATCCACCCAATCCAAATTGAGTACATTAATGATATCTTTACTCCAAAACAAAAAGAAGTTGAAGATTACGAAGCTATGATTAACTCTTATGAGGAAGCTAAAAAAGATGGTAAAGAAGTAATTATGCATAACAACAAGCTTGTTGATGGTCCAAGAATTAAATGGGCTAGAAAAATGATTGCTTTATATGAAACATACAAATCATTAGGTCAAAACCTATTTGGTAAATAAGGAGAGCTAAGTGTCTAAAATTAACGTTGGAAACTTTTTTGAAGATTTTTCAATTGGTCAAAAAATAGTACACCCACTTCCAAGAACAGTAAGTGAAGGTGATGTATCTTTATACATCGCTTTTACTGGTTCTAGATTTGCTTTACATTCATCTGATGTAGTAGCACAAGAGATGGGATATGAAAAAAGACCTATTGATGATACATTAAACTTCCACTTGACTTTTGGTAAGTCAGTGCAAGATATTTCATTAAATGCTATTGCAAACTTAGGTTATGCAGAGATTTCATTCCCAAACCCTGTATACATTGGAGATACTGTTTCAATGACTTCAACAGTTATTGGATTAAAAGAGAACTCAAATGGTAAATCTGGAGTTGTATATGTTCACTCTATTGGTGTTAACCAAAATGGAGCTGAAGTATTAAACTTCAAAAGATGGGTAATGGTTCACAAAAAGGACAAGACTACAACAACTGGAATTAAAGAAATTCCTACTTTTGCTGAGTCTACTCCAATTTTAGATGAGATTAACATTCCTGAAATCAAATGTGTTGATACTGATGCATCTGGTGGAAAGTTCTTCTTTGAAGATTATGAAAAAGGTGAAAGATTAAATCACCCAGAAGGTATTACAATTGATAACAGTGACCATACTTTAGCAACAAAGTTATACCAAAACAATGCAAAAGTACACTTCAATGACCACATGATGAAATCTACTCCAATGGGAGAGAGATTAATGTATGGTGGTATTGTAATTTCAATGGCTAGAGCTATTTCATTTAATGGTTTACAAAACGCACAATGGATGTATGCTATTAACTCAGGAGCTCATGCTAATCCAACTTATGCTGGTGATACAATCTATGCTTATACAGAAGTTTTAGATACTATTGATCACAAAAGAGATGATATTGGATTATTAAGATTAAGAACAATTGCTGTTAAGAATCAAAAATCTTCAGAAATTGAGTCACCAAAAGGTGAAGATGGTAAGTACTTAAAGAATGTTGTACTTGATTTAGATTACACTGTTGTAATCCCAAAGAAAAAAACACAAAAATAAAATTTTAAATTTAAGAAAAGGATATAAATATGACACACCCAAACGAAGCACTATTTGAATCTGGTAAATCTTTACCAATTATCCCAACTTGTGAGCACTTTGCAGGTAGCGAAAAGCTAATCTTAAAAGGTTTCCAAATGCAAGAAAAGCTTGGACCTGTTTTCGATATTACTTGTGATTGTGAAGATGGAGCTGAAACTGGTAAAGAAGTTGAGCATGCTGAAATGATCGTTAGAGTTGTTAACTCTGAAGCTAACAAGTATGGTATGGCTGGTACAAGAATCCACGATTTCTCTCACCCAGATTGGAGACAAGATGTTGATATTCTTGTACCTGGTGCTGGTGAAAAATTAGCATACATTACATTACCTAAATCAACTTCTTACGAAGATGCTAAAACTCAAATTGAGTACATTCAAAAAGTTGCTAAAGAAGCTGGTATTTCAAGAGAGATTCCAATTCACATCTTAATTGAAACTCATGGTGCATTACAAGATGTAGAAAAAACTGCTACATTACCATGGTTACAAGTATTAGACTTTGGATTAATGGACTTCGTATCTGGTTACCAAGGTGCTATTCCAGCAATCAACATGAGAAGCCCTGGTCAATTCGATCACAGATTAATTGGAGCTGCTAAAGCTAAAGTTGCTCAAGCTGCAATCCAAAATCACGTTATTCCAGCGCACAACGTAACACTTGACCTTAAAAACCCATACCAAACTTACAAAGATGCAGAAAGAGCTAGAAACGAGTTTGGATTCATGAGAATGTGGTCAATTTACCCAACACAAGTACAAGCAATCGTTGATGCTATGAAACCAGACTTCACTGAATTAGAAGCTGCACAAAATATCCTATTATTAGCACAAGATGCTGAGTGGGGACCAATCCAGTATGATGGTGAGTTACATGATAGAGCAACTTACAGATACTTCTGGGAATTAGTACAAAGAGCACACTTCTCTGGTGCTAAATTAATGGACGAAGTTAACACAAGATTCTTCGCTTAATAAACTCCTATTATTTAGAAAAAGAGTAAATCTCTTTTTCTAAATCTCAAATGATACTATTTTAATACCATCTAGTTATATTATATATTTATAAAATACATTAATTTAATGTATATTCCCTCATATTTTACATATTTGCCTTAAGCAATAAGTTATAATAGAGTAAGGAAGTCTAAATGAATAGTAAAAATGAAGCAATTATCCTACAAATTATTAAATATACGCCTCCTTTATTTATTATTACACTATCTGTAATAATATCTCTAAGTCTTTACTTTAATAGTAAAAAGACCTATGAAGAAGAAAAAACTCTTGTTGAAAAAGAGTATATTCAGACAAATAAAGAATTAATTAAAAATGAAGTGAATAATGTCTATGAATATATTTTAACCCAACAAAAAACTACAGAAGACAAATTAAAACAATCACTAAAAAAACGTGTTCATGAAGCATATGATATTGCTATGAATATCTACAATGAAAACAAGCATCTAGATAATAAAACTGTTCAAAAAATGATAAAAGATGCAATAAGAACTATTAGATTCAATAATGGAAGAGGATATTTTTTTATCTACTCTTTTGATTATGAATGTATTTTATTACCAATTGCCTCACATATTGAAGGGAAAAACTTCTATAACTTTAAAGATGGAAAAGGTAAGTATCTAACAAGAGATATTATCTCTTTGGTAAAAAAAGAGAAAGAAGGTTTTATGCAATGGTGGTATCATAAACCATCAGATATGAAAAACCAATTTAAGAAACTTGGCTTTAATAAACACTTTGAACCATTTGATTGGTTTATAGGTACTGGTGAATATATAGAAGACTTTGAAAATGATATAAAAAAAGATGTATTAGATCATATTCACAATTTAAAATATGCAAAGAATGGATATATATTTGTTGTTGACTATCAAGGTAACTACTTAAATCATATTAGAAAAGAGATTATTGGACTAAATGCTCTTGAAGCAAAAGATACTAGAACACATCAAACTGTAGTTGATACTATACAAATGGCAAAAACTGAAGGTAGTGGTTATATCACTTATATACAAAATAGAAAACCAGGTAGTGATTTACCTGTTAAAAAAACTAGCTATATTCAAGGTATTCAAAAATGGGAATGGTTTATAGGAAAAGGTTTTTATGAAGATGATATAAATGAAATACTTGAAAAGAAAAAAGATATTTTAGATAACAGATTAAAAGATAATTTAAACAATCTTCTAGTTTGGTCAATAATATTAACTATCATATTACTAGTTATTTCTGTTTATATATCAAGAATTTTAGAAAAAAGTTTTAAAAAATATAAAGATGAAATCAAAACAAACCTAAAAGAGATAACAAAACAACACCATATTTTAGCCCAACAATCTAAAATGGCTGCAATAGGTGAAATGATTGCCAACATTGCTCACCAATGGAGACAACCACTTAGTATGATTTCAACTGCAGCAACAGGACTAAAACTAAAAAAAGATTTTGGAAATTTAGATGATACTGAATTCAATAAAAGTTTAGACTATATAAACAACTCAACACAATATCTATCTAAAACTATAGATGACTTTAGAAACTTCTTTGAAAATGATCAAGAGCAAAGTCAGTTTAATATTAAATCAGCTTTTGAAGATGCCCTTAATATTATTAATATTCAAATGAAAGATAAAGATATTCATATAATAAAAGATTTAGATGACCTAGAATTCTTTGGTAAAAAAAGTGAGCTTGTGCAAGTATTAATAAATATTTTAAATAACTCAAAGGATGAATTATTAAAAATTGAAAATAGTGATAAGTTTATTTTCATTGAATCAAAAAAACACAATGATGAAATTATTTTAAAAATAAAAGATAATGCTGGAGGAATAAAAGAAGAAGTCCTAGAACATGTATTTGAACCTTACTTTACAACAAAACATAAAAGTTCTGGAACTGGAATTGGTTTATATATGGTACAAGAGATTATCACTAAACATATGGATGGGGATATAACTATGCAAAACTGCCAAATTAAATACAATGATAGAAACTATAAAGGTGCAGAAACTATTATAAAATTAAAATTAACTTATTAATTATTACTTGTTTAAACTATATTCTATTAATTAAACAAAATTCCCTACAATATCTTTTCACAACTAAATGTGAAAAGATAACACTTTTATAGATAAAAACATTAAGTTAAGCCTATAAAAAAGATTTCTTTCATAACCACATTGGTATAATATACCCAATTTCTAAGCAAAAGGAACAAAATGAGCGTTATTACAGAACAAGATATTATTGATAGTGTTGCGGGTGCCTGTCAATACATTTCTTTCTATCACCCAACTGACTTCGTAGAAGGTATGGTTGAGGCATATGAGAAAGAGCAATCTGAAGCAGCAAAAAATGCAATCGGACAAATTTTAATTAACTCTAAAATGTGTGCAATGGGTCACAGACCTTTATGTCAAGATACAGGTTCAATCAACATTTTTGTAAAAGTTGGTTTAAAAGCTAACCTTGATATTTCAAGAGATTTAGAAGACATTTTAAATGAAGGTGTTGCAAAAGGATATACTGATCCAGATAATACTTTAAGATTCTCAGTAGTTTCTGATCCAGCAGGTGAAAGAAAAAATACTAAAGATAATACTCCAGCAGTTATTCACACATCTGTTGATGTAAACTCTGACAAAATTGATATTACAGTAGCTGCTAAAGGTGGTGGTTCTGAAAATAAATCTAAATTTGCAGTATTAAATCCATCTGACTCAATCTATGACTGGGTTATGGAAAATGTAAGAAACATGGGTGCAGGTTGGTGTCCTCCAGGAATTCTTGGAATTGGAATTGGTGGTAACCCAGAGAAATCTATGTTATTAGCAAAAGAATCATTAATGGATCACGTTGATATTCATGAATTAAAAGAGAGAGGTCCTCAAAATGCATTAGAGGAATTAAGACTTAAATTATATGAAGATATTAACAAAATTGGAACAGGTGCACAAGGTCTTGGTGGATTAACAACAGTATTAGATGTTAAAATCTTAGACTACCCATGTCACGCCGCTTCTTTACCAGTTGCAATGATTCCTAACTGTGCTGCTACTAGACACATTCACTTCGAATTAGATGGTAATGGAGCTGCTAAATTCGAAAAGCCTGATTTAAATATCTGGCCTGATTTAGAAATTCCAATGGATACTGTTAAAAAAGTAAATATTGAAGAATTAACAAAAGAAAAATTAAAAGAGTACAAATCTGGTGATACTTTATTATTATCAGGAAAAATCTTAACAGCTAGAGATGCTGCTCACAAGAAAATTGTAGAGTACAAAAATGCTGGTAAGCCACTTCCAAATGGAGTTGACTTAAAAGATAGATTCATTTACTACGTTGGACCTGTTGATCCAGTAGGTGATGAAGTAGTAGGACCTGCGGGACCAACAACTTCAACTAGAATGGATAAATTTACTAAAGACATGATGGAAATTGGAATCATGGGTATGATTGGTAAAGCTGAGAGAAAACAACCAACAATTGATTTAATTAAAGAATATGAGTCTTCTTACCTAATTGCAACAGGTGGAGCTGCTTATTTAATTTCTCAATCAATTAAAGATGCTAAAATCTTAGCATTTGAAGAAATGGGTATGGAAGCTATTTACGAATTTGAAGTAAAAGATATGCCTGTAACTGTTGCAGTTGATACTGAGGGTAACTCAATTCACACAACTGGACCAGCTAAATGGAGAACTATCTAATATTTTCCTCTTAACAAAGGCGTGTTTCGCCTTTGTTAACTCTTTTTTAGATAATAATTATTATCTCTACTGAAATTAGCCTTAGGCCATAAAACTACATTTTAACTTTGACTTTAAGAAGATGTGAGAAATGATATATTCTCATCTTTAAAAATTACATACAAAAAATAGGAATAATTATGTTATTAGAAGACTTAAAAGATTATTTAGGGTTTGCAGTTGCAGGAAACTTTGCTAATCACCTTGGAGAAGCAGGTGAGGCAGATGAGTTTGCTGTAGTTGAAACTAAAGAAAAGGATGCACCTAAAGGGATGTTTCCATTTTATATTAAAGGTCATGATTCATTTTTAGGGACGTACCCTATTTGTGATGAAGTAATTCAGACTCATGGTAGAGAAGCTGATAATTTACAAGTTGAAGCAGAGGTAGCTTTAATTTGTGACTTTAAATATGAAAATAATCAAGTCGTTGACATTATTCCTAAGTATTTTTCAGCATTCAACGACTTTTCTATTAGAATTCAAGATGGAAATAAGTTAAGTACAAAGAAAAATTGGGGTGAGCAAACAAAAGGTATTTCTCAAGAAATAATTGAAATCGATAACTTTACAGAAGATGGTGTTTTAAGTAAGTACCATATTGCATCATTTATCAAAAGAGATGGTATTGTACATGATTATGGTACAACATCAGCTGTTAAATCATATAGCTATTTCTTTGGACAACTAAAAGATTGGATGATTGATAAATTAAATACACAAGAAGATTGTGGACCTTTAGAAGAGTTAACTCAGTTTGTTAAAACAGCAGGAGATGATGCTAAAGGTATATTAATTGCTGCAGGTGCTACTGCTTATGCTGATTTTGGTAAGAAAAACTTCTTACAAAAAGGTGATGAAATTTTTGTTTACGTTTACGATGCACACTTCCACTCATTTGATGATATCTACAATGATATGTGTGGGATGGATACTTTCTTAAGTAAATGTTCAAAACTTCACCAAACTGTTGAATAACAACTAGTCATTACAAATACAAGAGCCATTCTTGTATTTGTAATCAACAATCTCTTCCTTTCTATTTCTATCAAAAGAACAACACTCATTAAAAATACTTTTTAACTTATCTTTACCTCTTTTTGAATATGACTTTACAGTTGATAAATTTAAATTATTATTACTAGAATACTCTACTAATGATTGCTCTTTAAAGTATACTGCTTCAATAACCTCTTTTTGATTTTTAGGAAGTTGAGAAACTAATGTATGTAAACAACATGATAAGTCATTTAAAATAGATTGTTCATCTTTTTGCTCAAAAAAGATATCTTCATTTTCAATATTTAGTGGTCTTTTTTTTCTAAAGTAATCAGTTATAGTATTACTAGCAATTCTATAAAGCCATGATTGAATCTTCTCTTTCTCTTTTAATGAGTCAAAGTTTGTATACGCTTTTATAAATACTTCATGTAATATATCTTCTGCAATATTTTTATTTGATACATTTTTTAAAATAAAATATAGAAGTGGTTTTCTAAACTGTTCATATATTTCACTAATAGTCTCTTTCATTTTATACCTTTTAATATTTATATTATAAGACGTAAAAATAAATAAATAGTTGCACTTTTAAATAAAATTTGTAAATTTTCTAAAAACTGCAACCTTTTTCTAACTTGATTCGTCTTAGTAGTGAAATTTAAATAAAAAGGAAAAATTATGGAAAATAAAAATCAATGTTGTGAAGATAATAAATGTACTTGTACTTGTCAATGTGATTGTTGTAAAGACAACTCTTGTTGTGAAGGTAAGTGTGAGTGTACTAATTGTACTTGTTGCTAAATTATATAGTTATAAAGAGTTAAAACTCTTTATAACTTCTTTTGACTATGATCTTATCATTTTTGTATTAACTACTGCAATATCATTTAAAGAACTAAACAGATCACCTGTTATATATTCTATATCTTTTGCAAGAGCTTTCAACTGATCATTAGAAGCTTTTTGTGCATTTAAGTCCATAAACTCTTGCATTAATACATGGAACTTCGCTTTTCTATCTTTTAATTTTCTCCACTCAGTAGAGTTTACATACGGCTTATGAGCTCTTTCTGAATCAATAATCCATTTACCTAGTTCAGTATCTTCATTTTTAATTACAGTAAGTATTTTATACTCATCTAAATCTGCAAAATACTCTTTTTTTAAGTTAATATTATTATTTTTAAATTTAGAAATTAACTGAATTAAATCTATATCATCAACCATGTCATAATATTTATCTGTGATTTGTGTTTTAGATGTAATTCCAAGAAGTCTTGAAGATAAGGTTGCAACTTGACTTGATAAATCTCCAATATCAGCTGATGTAGCTGCATTCTCTTGAGTCATTTTATCAATTTGCCCTACTGCATCATTTACTTGAAGCATACCTTCTTCTTGTTCTTTAATAGCTAAACTTACACTATCAATAATCTCTTTTGTATCAACAATCTTTGAAGACAAATTATCATAACCAGTAATCATATCATTTGCAATTTTTTTACCTTCATTTGATTTTGAGTTTGCTTCTTCAACTAATTTCTTAATTGTATTAGCAGCTTCTGCTGATCTTCCAGCTAAGTTTCTAACCTCTTGTGCAACTACAGCAAAACCTTTCCCTGCTTCACCAGCTGTTGCAGCTTCAACAGCTGCATTTAAAGATAAGATATTTGTTTGGAAAGCAATTTTATCAATTACTGAAATTGCCTCACTAATTGCACTTACTTTATCATTAATCTCATCCATTGATGTTGATGTTCTTGAAGCAAGTTCATTTCCTGTTACTGCTGTTGTATTTAATTGCTCAGATATATTTAACATCTTTTCAACATCTTGATTACTTGATTGCATATTTACTGTAATTTGCTCAATTGATGCAGCTGTTTCTTCTAAAGCAGAAGCTTGCTGATTAGCTCTTGATGATAGATTACTTGATGATTGACTTAATACAATCGTGTTTTCTTCTAACTCTTTTCCTGCATTTGTAATCATTGCTACTAATTGAGAAATTGATTGACCTAAAAGAACTGAACCAGAGAATAAAGTACCAAAGTCACCATACAATCCATCTTTTTGTTCGCCTTTTAATCTTGTATCATATTTACCAGTTGCATACCCGTCTAATACTTTATTTACATTACTAACTTTATTATATGTACTGTCAATCATATCATTAATAATAAGCCTTAATGATTCAACCTCCCTTGTTGCTCCATGTTCATGGATTTTGTAATTTAAGAATCCATTAGAAACCTTTTCTACTACATCTGATAACTCAATTACAACTTTTCTATCTTGTTCAATAATATTTTTTATTTTTACAATCTGTTTATTCATATCCTCTGTCATTTGAGCGAACTCATCTGTTCCATCAACTGGCATTGGCTTTAAATACTCTTTTTCTCTAATAACATATAAGAAGAAGTACTCTAATCCCTCTTTAAATGTTTGAAGTGCTTTAACTATTCTTCTTGTCATAAAGAATAACGATACAAAAATTAATGTCATAATAACAATAATCATAGAAATTAACACAATAAAGTCTTGATTAATTTTATTAGTTCTTTCTTCAATAAGACCCATTAAATTCTCTTTAACTTTACTTTGTAAAGATATAAACTGTTCTATTCTTTCAAATGAAGCTTTATCCCATGTTGATACATCTGCACCAAATATATTTTTACTTAATTTATTTAATGCTTTAATAGCTCTACTATCATCAATTTGTGCGTAAGCATCTAACTCATTGATTGTAGCTCCAGTTGCCATTAAATCTTTAACTTCTGTTACAGCTAAAAGATATGAATCAAACACTCTTTTTACTTTCTTTAAAAGCTTTTTCTCTTCTCTAGTAACATTCTTTAATCTTTGATATTTTTTAATATCTCTAATTAAAGATACGTGCATTTGTTCAACTTTTTTATAATACTTTCTATCACCTCTTAATACATAGTTTTTAAAGTTATGAATTAAGCCACCATATCCTGCAATTTCTTTAATATGAGCTAAAATTGCATCTTTTGAACTTTTATGAAATACAATCTGTCTTAGTTTTTCAACTTGTTTATTTGATGATGAAACTAATAATTTTTCATAATATTTCAGTTCCTCTTCATTTGCAATTTTTTCAAAAGTATTTAGATATGTATTTTGAGAAGCAACATGAGAACTAAAACTTGAATAATCTTCACTTGTAATTCTTCCCATATCAAAAATATTTCTTAAAATAGTAGACTCTTCATATGCTTTCTCTATCATATTACTTAAAGAAATTATAGACTCAGAAAATTTTGACACATCACCATTTGATGAAAAAGTAACTAAATCATCAAAAAATCTCAATTGGTGTCTTATTAAATTAGTATAAAATTTATTTGTTGTATCTTCATTAATTTGAGACGTTAATACTTTTTCTCTAATACCTTTTAGTTTTTTAATTTCTTTTTGCAATAATTGTAAATTTTTATCCAGTTTTGAAC
>Ga0070724_10000996_pt1 | contig 17932 bp, 21 predicted proteins | sample tdDd001_FD_67278 | JGI IMG/M metagenome (GOLD analysis project Ga0070724, IMG submission 67278) | Marine sediment microbial communities from the Atlantic coast under amendment with organic carbon and nitrate - tdDd00.1 | ecosystem: Environmental > Aquatic > Marine > Coastal > Sediment | place... | reverse complement strand
AATGCCTCCTATGTTTTTACTTTTGATTTCATCAACAGTTTATCATAGGGCAGTGACACCATTATGTCAGCTTTTATCAAACTTTTATAAATATTTTTCATATTGCTGTTTTATACGGTTAGCAATAGTTTCTCTAATGAGTTGTGGACCTAAAACTTCTACATGTTCGCCAAAACTTAGTATCAATGAATAAAACCACTCAGATTCGGGAAATTCTGATGTAACAACTATTTCATTTGTATTCAGTATTTGTAAATCATCATCATTAAAAATATCTTCGACACGTGATCTGACATGTGGGGAGAATTTCAATGTAACATGATTCGTTTTAACTTGGACTTTTGATTCATCATATTCTCTATAGGTCATTTTTCTGCGCTCGAATGTATCTTCATTAAGAACAAGATCTTTTATACGTGTTATTCTAAATAATCTGTAGTCATCTTTATTTAAACAATAAGCAAATAAATGCCATGTATAACCTTTGAAGATAATTGAAATAGGTTCTATTGTCCTTCTAGAAAATTCGTTGTTATAGTTGTGATAAGAAATAGTGATTAATTTTGAGAGGTTAATTGCCTCTCTAATTATCTTTATACGCTCTTTCTCTTTTTTAGATTTTGCCCATGAAGGCATATCGATTACGAGTTGATCCATCTGCAATTCTAAATAATTTTTTTGATCATTAGGTATAAGGCTTCTAAACTTTTCTATAGATGCGTCAATGTCCTTATCTTCAAGGGAATGGTTAATACCATTTAAAGTAGTCAGTATTGAACACAAGTTGTTAATAGTTAAAAGTTGATTATTTAACTTGTAGTTTTCCATAATTCCAAAACCACCATTTACCCCTGGATATGAGATGATTGGAATTCCCGCCATATCAATAGTATCTATATCTCTGTAAATGGTTCGAACAGAAACTTCAAATTTTTCTGCAAGTTCTTTGGCTGTTATTTTCTTTTGATTCAAGAGGACAACAATAATATTCATTAAACGATCTATTTTCATTTTAGTCTCCATTTCATATATTTCATTTATATTTTATAGTATAAATATTTGATCTTGCAAATAGTGATTCTATAACCCTATATTAAAAGCACTGTTATTTTCTAAACAGTGCTTTTGATATTACTTTATTTAATTTTGATTCATACCATTAAGAAAACTTAATGCCATTTCAATGTTCTTGCCAATTTCCTCTTGAACGACTTTTATTGCTTTTTCAGTAGACCCTTCAGTAACAGTTACTCTAAATGTAGAAGGTGATACTTCTAGTTTAATATAGTCCTCACCTAATGCATTTTTAGCTGCATCCTTTAACATGTTTCTGATCATTTCCTGACCTAAAAAGTGTTGAAATTGTTCTTGAATTGAAACGATGACTCTATTTTGGTCATCGGTTGTAATTGATTTGATAAACATATTTTGATCCATAATATACCTCCAAAAAATATTGTAGCAGAAATCATAGTTTTGTCAAAAACAATCTGCTATACTAAAACGGTATATGAAGGGTGGATTTATGAAATATTTAAGACTATCGTATGGCATTATATTTGTTATAGTAATTGCCTTGTTGGCAACATTTTTACAAGATCAAATAGAAGGTTACTTCGCAATTGAAACACTTACAGTTGCAATTATTCTTGGTATCTTTTACAACAACACCATTGGTACTCAAGTCATATTTGCTGAAGGTATAAAGTTTTCACTTAAAAAACTTCTGAAAGTAGGTATTGTTTTATTAGGTTTCAAACTCAATGTATCAGCCATTTTAGATTTAGGACCAAACATTATAATTATGGTACTTATTTATGTACCACTAACATTGTATTTATTTATGAAACTTGCTAGTAAGTTTGGTGTGAACAAAAAACTAGGCACTTTAATGGGTGTAGGTTCTTGCATATGCGGTGCTTCAGCTGTTGTAGCTCTTGCACCAGTCATAGGGGCAGATGATGATGATGCCGTTGTAGCGGTATCTATAGTCAGTGTGATAGGGGCAATTGGCGTTATAGCTTATTCAGCCTTAGCAGTGACGCTACCTGTGACTGATCTACAATATGGCATTTGGTCTGGATTATCTTTACATGGTGTGGCGCATGCCTTAGCAGCGGCTTTTGCTAGAGGTGATGTGGCAGGTGAAATAGGAACCTTTGTTAAGATGACAAGAGTGCTTATGTTAGTACCTGTATCATTATTTCTTAGCTATGAATTTAAGGGACAAGGGGCATCAAAAAAAGCACAATTCCCGATGTATGTGCTTTACTTTATAATTGCTGGTATAGTAAACAGCTTAGGTATTCTACCCAAAGAATTAACAAGCTTTTTAGCTAAATCATCTTCTTTCCTGATTTTAATGTCAATGACAGCCATGGGGCTTTCAGTAAACTTTAAGCAAGTTGCAAGAAAAGGGGCCAAAAGTTTTGTCATGGGCATGGTATTGTTCTTAGTTTTAAGTATTGTTTCTTATTTGATGATTACTTTGACTTTATAATCTGTGATTCTGTGATAATCATATCCATTTTATAATCGTGAGGTTCTGTAGGTACTTGATCAATGATTTGAAGATCAAAGGCAAGTGCTATGACAGGAACCTCTCTTCTTTTTTGTGAAAGAAGTCTGTCGTAGAAGCCACCACCGTAACCTAGACGGTAGCACTTTTTATCAAATGCAACACCTGGTGCTAGTATTTGATCTATTGTCTTATAATCTTCTAGATTGTGACCATCTTTAGGTTCTAGTATGCCTAGAGGTGATAAAACCATATCCTGAAGATTATACACTCGATGTATGGTCAGACTTGATCCTTCAACACGTGGTAGTAAAACTGAACCTACTTTTCCAATGATATGATTGATTATATCTTTTGTCATGACTTCATTTCTAAAATCCATATATAATAATGTGTTTTCTACTTCAAGTAAATTCATTTTATTGAGTCTTTCAAATATTAGTTTACTTTTTTCAATCACTTGGCTTTTCGAGAGTGCTTTTCTTTCATTTATTATTTCTTTTCGGATTGTTTTTTTCATAATGGTCTCCATTTCTGATTTACATTATAACATAGTATGATTTTTATTGTATAATATGTTTGGAGGTAATCATGATAATTAATAAAGTAAATGATCTTGTTTATTTAACATTTGATATATTTAAAAATGATCCAATTGTTTGTGTACACAGTACAAGACAAGGTGGTGTAAGCCAGGGGTGTTATTCTTCTATGAACTTAGGTTTCAGTAGGGGAGATAATCCTGAGAAAGTCCATAAGAATTATGAACTTTTTAGTCGGGCTATAGGTGTGCCATTACAACGATTGGTATTATCAAGTCAATGGCATCACAATAACATTTTACAAGTAAAAGAAAAACATATAGGTATGGGTATTTTTAGAGACAGGGATTTTCATGATATGGATGGTTTGACAACTGGTGTTGAGAATTTACCTTTGGTTACCTTTTATGCAGATTGTGTTCCAATATATTTCTATGATCCGGTTCAAAGAAAAGTAGCTATGACACATGCAGGTTGGAGAGGGACTTCAACAGGTATTGTTAAGGACCTTATAGACAAGTGGTTGAGTGAAGGTTCTCATGTAAAAGATATAAAAGCTGCTATAGGACCAGCAGTATGTAAGTCGTGTTATGAAGTGACAGCAGAAGTCATAGAAGCTATGCCATATGATTTTACAAATCAGTATTATGATTATTATCCTGACAAGGATAGATACCACATTGATTTAAAAGGGATAAACAAAGAGATACTAATGGCTTGTGGTGTTGAGAATATCGAAGTAACTGATTATTGTACCAAGTGTTCAAGCGATTTATTCTTTTCTCATAGGAGAGAAGGTAATGATAGAGGGACTCAAATAGGTCTTATGATGTTAAGGGGGCAAAATGAGTAAAAAAACAAATGCCATGCGATTACTTGATCAAAATAAGATTCCTTATGAAGTATTAGAATACAGTATTAAGGATGGAGACATTGATGGTGTATCAGTGGCCAATAAAGTAGGTAAAGCATTAGAAACAGTTTTTAAGACACTGGTCTTAACCAGTGGTAAAAACTACTATGTCGCCATGATACCGGTAGATAAAAACTTAAGTTTAAAGGCGGTTGCTAAACATGTAGGTGAAAAGAAGATTGAAATGATTCCAGTTAAAGATATTATGAAAATCACAGGGTATATTAGAGGAGGCTGTTCTCCTTTAGGCATGAAAAAAGCATTTAAAACTTTAATTGATAATTCAGTTGAAGAGATAGATGAAATTGTTTTTAGTGCAGGAAAAAAAGGCTTACAAATTGTAATGGCTCCTCAAGCACTAATTCAAGTAATGGATATGGATGTAACTAAGGTTGTAGAATAGTCTACAATCTTTTTTATTAGAAATGTATAAAATTTGTTTTAATTAATACTGTTTTGGTATAGTATAAATATAGGTATTAGAGAAAGGACGTTGTGATGAAAGTTTATACTAAAACAGGTGATAAAGGAACAACAAGTTTATACGATGGCACTAGGGTTTCAAAAGATTATATTAGAGTAGAAAGTTATGGTACTATTGATGAGTTAAATTCAAGTTTAGGACTTGCAAAAAATTATATAGAAGAAAAGGAAATAAAAGATTTAGTTTCAAAAATTCAACGTACATTATTTGATGTAGCAGGCGAACTCGCAACATCAGATTATAGAAACTTTAAAACAAGGGTTACTGAAGAAGACATTGAATTCTTAGAACATACCATTGATCATTTCACTGCAATAATGGACCAAGAGAATTGTTTCATTTTACCAGGGAGTAACTTATCGAGTGGTCATCTTCATGTGGCTAGAACCATTTGTAGAAGAGCAGAGAGAAGGATGATTACTTTAAGGGGTGAAGCTGATATCAGTGATACTGTTATGAAATATGTTAACAGATTATCTGATACAATATACTCTATCGCAAGATTTTTAGAAACGGATTTAACATTTATAGATTTTAGTAAAAAGTAGAGCGCTGGTAACAGCGCTCTTTAAATATCCGTCATAGCTTTGTCAGAAAGATTTGGTCTTGCCTCTTGATACCAAGTATAAGTTTGCCTTAATCCTTCTAATAAATCGAATTTAGGCACATGTAAACCATGTGCTTTTAGTTTATCTATAGACAATTTGTATGTAACATCTCTATAAGGGAAGTACTTCCTTGTGATGGGTTTCAAACTCGTATTCACACCTAGAGTATTCATTGTCTTTCCAAATAGGTCTTCATATACATCTAGCATTTCTCTAAACGTGTAAACATGTTCATGGGTGACATTATAGGATTCATTAAGTGATTTTTCATTTTTGAGCATACTTGAAATAATCAAACATAAATCATAAATGTGAATGAATTGAGTTTGTGTATTTCCTATAGGATATTTAACCAGTAAGTCCTTTTCCATTCTATCGAAGAAATAGCCTTCTCGATATAGATTATTATGTGGACCATAAATATATGTTGGTCTAAATATGGTGTGAGGAATATCATTTTCTCTCAAATAATTTTCTGCCTCTAACTTGTCTAATCCATATTCTCTCCAATTTGGGTTTTCACCAGTAGGATCTGACTCTGTAATAAGATTTGAGTTAGATTCATATACAGCACCAGAAGAGCAGAATATGTAGCGTTTTAGTTTTTCGAGATCCAATGCTTGAGTCAGACTTTCTACATCTGCTTTAGTATAGGCTGTAATGTCTATAACATAATCATAAGCTTCAAGTTTATCAAGTGTTTCAGGATTGTGTCTGTCACCGATGATATGTCTATTGTAACCAGAATAATCAACGGCTTTGTTGCCTCTTGTAAAAATATCTACGATGTAACCTTCGTTAATAAAATGTTCTGCAACTGAGCGACTTACAAATGTTGTGCCACCCATAACTAAAATATTCATATAACACCTCCAAGATCATCTTAGCACAAAAAATCACATAGGAATAAACTTATATGCTATATTTAATATGTGGGGGAAATATATGTTTGATAAAAGAATACAAAAGTTTTTGTTTTTAATTATACCAGTTCTTATTTTTGCCGGAGTCTATCTTTATCTTGCTGAAGAATACATGAAGTTACCATCAATGGGATGGAGCAAGGGTGAAGATTTATTCAGTTACGAGGCCAGTTCGGAATACTTAGAATTCTTCAATAAGCAAATAGCATATGTAGAAATCGAAGATCGTATGAGTATCATATACTTAGATAATGATAATGTGAGTTACAAAACTTACAATGAAGACTTGTCTTTATATAGTAAAGGACAAATCATGTCCTTAAGTGGTGTTGATGAAGTCTATGCCAGTGAAACAGAAGACGGTATAGAGTTATTAATTCGAAAGGAAGATCTCTTTAGTTTTTATGACCTTAATGAGGATTTTAAACTAAAACGTTCCTTTGAACTGAGTGTAAATCATCCAAACTATCATATCAGTAACAGTCACCTTATTTTGAAGGTAGATGATCATGTTGCTGTTGTTTCGTCTAGAGGACTAATAGTATTAGAGACTATGTATAAACCTTATGACTTGGTGACATATGTGTCTTATGATAAAGGTTTTGACTATCATTATTTGTCTTTGATAGACCAGTCTAGGCATATTATTCATGATACGTTTGATGAAAAAGGTCATTTACAGTCATCAAATGTAATAACAAATCTAGTTAATGATGAAACAAGGTTAACGGCCATTGATTTTCAGGTCATGTCATAAGGACACGTCGATGCATATGCTATAAATCTTAAAGACTTTAAGTTTGGTGAATCTTATTTAAATTATTTTAAGTACAGTCATAAGACAACTCAGTTAATTTATAAAAAATCATATAAAGCGCTTCAAGATAAAACAAGTTTGATTTCCAGTAAAGAAATGATTGGTTTATTTAATCATGAACCAGTGGCCAATTTCTTTGGAAAACACTACTATAACTTCTTTAATGTCATGAAATACAATTTAATTACCGAAGAACTTACACCTTTAACTAGAACTTTTAATGGACCAAGGGAATACCATTATTTTTCAGGTGATAATTATGATTATCTAATATGGGGAGAACTAAGTCGTAATCAAATGAATCTTAAAATTGCTTCTGATCACCCTGATTACGTTATTAAATCAACAAGTTTTAATCGTTCTAGACTATTTGATGTATTCTTAGAGACTGTTGATGCATTCATGGATATTCCAACATACATTATAATCAATGGTGTTGGTGTTTTAGCTATAGTAATGCTTATAGTTATGCCAGGCTATATGATGTTTGTGACTTTCTTTGAGAGAAATCGATATTATGTATTTGCCTTGATGGTAATAATACATAATGTAGCCAAGATGATTATTCATTCCTTGTTTGTGAGTAGAATTGATTTACCTGTTTACCCAGGTGACGTCACTTGGCTAATTTTCATTCTAACCAATGTGTTGGCCTTCTATAATTACATGGCTGTAAACAAGCACAGACGATTTGATAATCCTATTACAGGGTATATCCCATTCTATATTACCGATATACTTCTACATACTTTGATATTTGGACCATTTATATTAATGCAAATGTAATTAATCCTTTTGGATTAATTACTTTTTTATTATTTTTTTGGTCATTGATTTTAGATTCTATTCTTTTAGGATAAAATTAAACAAGGAGGCTGAATATGAAAAATTTAAATGTTATACAACAAGTAGAAAATGATTTAGTCAAAGTAGAGATCATTGAAACAGATAGATTATCCGGTGCTACGGATGGTAGGATTGCGGAAAAACTGTTTTATATGGAGCAAGCAGGTATAAAGCTTAAGAATATAAGAATCACCTTAAAAGGTGGTGCTGTAAAAGTAGAATCTGGTGCCTTGTACTTTATGAAAGGTCATATAAATGTTGCTACAAAACCTGCTAAAGGTTTTCTGAAGAACTTGGGATCCAATTTATTGTCAGGTGAAAAAATGTTCAAACCTGAATATTCAGGTGAGGGTGAGATATGGTTAGAACCATCTTTTGGACACTTTAAAATAATTGAATTAGATGATGATGAAATAATTGTAGATAAGGGCATGTTCTATGCTTGTGAAAATAAAATGGCAGTATCTGCTGTATCACAGAAGAATATTTCCTCAACATTGTTTGGTGGAGAAGGCTTCTTCCAAACAAAAATAAAGGGATCTGGTATTGTTATATTAAGTATACCTGTGCCTTTAGAAGAAGTTATGGTATATCAACTCAATAATGAAGTATTAAAAGTTGATGGCAATTTTGCGTTATTAAGAAGAGGTAATATAGATTTTAAAGTTCAGATGGTTTCAAAAGGTATCATAGGAACTTTAGCCTCAGGTGAAGGTTTGATGCAAACTTTTAGCGGTAGTGGAGAAGTGTGGTTGGCACCAACACAGAGTATCTATGAGAAGCTCAGTAGTTTCTCAGGTATGAATGCTATACCAGATGATGGAACTTCTAATACAGAAACTGAATAAACTGGCTTTAAGCCAGTTTATCTTGTTTATATCCCTTAAAGATTAAGAATAGAGGAAATACGAGTTCGAAAATTGCACCTGGAAGAAATAAGACCATAGTCCAGTCTTCTCTTATGCCCATTAGATTGAAGAGAGAATAAATAGTAAGGCATATGTAGCCTATCACACCAATTATATTCAGAAGCCTTGGTCCTAAATATTCTTTGTATAATTGGTAAAAGAAATATGTACTGTAAAGACCTAGAGCTAACATAGCTATAGGGAACATAATTGAGTAAAGACTTTTAGATCCACTTAATAGACTTAATGTACCAATGGTTAATCCAATGGCCTCTAATGTTCTAGAAATGAAATATTGACTACCAAGTGCTTTATAGTTCTTCTTAAGTATCATGTAGAAAAATAAACCGATGAGAAAGACCGAAACATTGTTGATCATCTCCAAGAAGATAGCGGGTAATGGTGGCTCAAGTAGATCGGTTGATGTGATCATTGAGCTACCTGTCATATAGGTTAAGGTGGCAAGTATAAATAATAATCCAATAATAATTTCAAGTTTTCTTTTCATAATTTACTCCTTTGTTTATAATAGTAGTTGAGGTGAAAAAATGATTGATCATGCTAAAAAAATACTAAAAGAAACCATTATGACTGGGGCAGATATGTCGAGTTCTGATGCAGATATCCTACTTAAAGAAATCCCTATTAGAGCGTTTCAGAAAGGTGACATTTTATTGCATCAAGGTGATGAGCCCAATGTAAGTTTTTACGTTATCAATGGTTGTGTAAGACAATACTTAACTGATGCTTCTGGTAAAGAAGTAACAGTTGATTTTTACACTGAATCTTCATCTATCAATATGTTGAGTTATGCTGATGCACAGAATCTTTCAATGTATAGCTTATCTTGTATTGAAAACTCTGTACTTGTTGTATGTCCTCATTTTGAAATGTCTGATTTGCAAGAGATGGATCCAAAAATGAGTCAAATGATTCAAAATATCTTTTTTGATGCCTATAGTCAGCTGCAAAGTCAATATGCTCAGTTTAAATTGATGACACCAGAAGAACGATTTCTATACATGTTAAATCATCAAAGAAACTTGATGAGACGTGTACCACAAAAAATCTTAGCAAGTTACCTAGACATCACGCCAGAAACCTTTAGCCGGTTTAAGAAAAAGCATATGTCTAAGTAAAGAATAATATTAAATAAAAACAGTTACCTTGATTTAAATCAAGTTTTGAAAAATAATTTAATTGTTGACACCAAAATACTTCGGTGTTAGAATTAAATTAATTCGAAGGAGGAAGTATTTTGAATATAGACAATCTTGAGCAAATGATATTTGACTATATAGACCAGTTTAAAATCTTATTGTCTGCAGAAACATGGGAGAATATTCTTTTAAACTCATCAAAGAATGAAATATTAGTCTTATTATTGTTGTATAGAGGGTCAGATGTAAATATGAGTCAAATAGCAGAGTATTTAGCTGCACCCTTAAACACTACTACTGGCATTGTGAGTCGTATGGAAAAGAAGGGCATGGTGGCTCGTGTAAGAAGTGCATCTGATAAACGTGTTGTAACAATTGTTTTAACTGAAAGTGGACGCACTCAGGTTGGAAATATTATGACATTAGTTCTCAAGTATGGCGAAAAGATACTTTCTACATTAAGCAGTGAGGAGTTAAGCTTACTGACAGGTGTTATTGACAAAGTTACACAGATTCTTCAAGATGTTGATCTAGAAGAAAAACCAGTTGAGAAAAAAGTGAGAAAAATAGTGATTGAATAATTTACTGCCTTAGGGCAGTAAAAAAAGAATTAATACTTCGAGAGAAGAACTATTCTTCGTTCGAAGGAAATGGAGTAGATATGGGTAGAATTTTAATTTTTACAGGTAAGGGTGGTGTTGGTAAAACAAGCATGGCATCATCTCATGCACTACTTTCAGCCAAAGAGGGGAAGAAAACCTTAATTGTGAGTACTGATATGGCACACAATTTATGTGATATCTTTGAAACTAAGATTACGAAGCAGATTACACCAATTAGAGAAAATCTAGATGCTTTAGAGATTGATCCGGATTACATGATTGAAAACGAATACCAGGATATGTTCAATGCATTCTCAAATATGATGACGTCTACAGGAATGCCTTTAGGGACACTAGAGCAACTGTCTTTGTTTCCGGGTATGGATGAGTTGTTTTCACTTTTAAAAATACTTGATGTATACAAAGAAGGGCGATACGAAAGAATTATCGTTGATTGTGCACCTACAGGTGAAACCTTAACTCTTCTTAAGTTTCCAGAATTGTTGTCTTGGTATATGGAGAAATTTTTCCCAATAGGTAAAATAGCGATGAGGGTTTTATCGCCGGTTTCAAAAGTTATTTTTAAAGTTCAACTGCCTGATAAGAATGCAATGACAGATATTGAAAAGCTCTTTCTTAGATTGATTGAGTTACAAGATTTACTGAAGGATAAATCAGTGACATCTGTAAGACTTGTAGCCATGCCAGAAAAAATGGTGGTTGAAGAGACAAAACGGAATTACATGTATATGAATCTTTATGATTTTAACGTTGATGGGGTTTATATAAACAGGATACTACCTAAGGATATAGATAATCCATTCTTTGATGAGTGGTTGGAAATACAAAGTAACTACATCGAGGAATTAGAAGCCATATTTACAAATGTACCGCTTTATCCTGTACCCTGGTTCGATAGTGAATTGAGCGGTTTATCTGGTATTGAAAAGATTACAGATAAAGCTCTGAGTATGTGGGATGTATTTGAAGTAAAAGACATCCATAAGGGGCTGTCTTATCAAAACATAGATGAAGGCTATTTAATGAAAATTTATTTACCAACTATTGAATCTAAGGACTTGGATATGCATGAATCGAATACAGATATAATCATTAAAGTGGGTAATTTTAAACGAAATATTCCTAAACCTAATGCCTTAAGAAATCATCAGATTACAGGTGCTAAGTTTATAGATGAATACTTACATGTCATTTTGACAGCCATGTAGAAAGGGGATCGTCATGAACTCAGAATCTATTGAAATTATGTTAGAAATAATGAAACTGAAAAAGAAACTTGTGAAATCTATAGTACCCGAGCAGACGATGGGACATTTAGATGTGATTGGAAAAGAAGTAAAAGCCATGATTTTGGAGTCTCTTATACATGAGACAAAGAATACAGAAAAGACATCTAAGGTTAAGAAAGTTGAGATAGGTTAGGTGACATATGAGAATAATATTATATACAGGTAAAGGTGGCGTTGGTAAAACCAGTATAGCTTCTGCTACTGCAATTAAACTTGCTAAGGCAGGAAAAAGAGTCTTAATCATGAGTACAGATCAAGCCCACAGTTTATCCGATTCTTTGGATGTGAAATTATCTTTTAAAGCACAAGAGGTTATTCCAAATCTTTATGCAATGGAAATTGATGTTGTTGCAGAAAGTGAAAAGGCTTGGGGAGAAATGCAGGGGTATTTAAAAAGACTCATAACCTCTAGGGCTGAAGATGGCATAGAGGTCGAGGAACTGCTTGTTTTTCCAGGTTTAGAAGAATTGTTTTCACTCTTTAGAATTCTAGATGTTTATGAAAAAGGTGAGTATGATGTACTGATTGTTGACTGTGCACCAACAGGTGAAACATTATCTCTACTCAAGTTTCCAGAAATGTTTGGTCAACTCATTGAGCAAATGTTACCAGTTAAGAGAAAAGCCATCAAAGTTGCAGGCCCAGCGATAGAAAAAATATCAAAGGTGCCAATGCCAAAAGATTCCTTGTTTGAAGAGTTTGAACGTCTTTTTGTTAGACTAGAAGCCTTACAGTCACTTATGTTAAATAAGGATGTCGTGTCTCTTAGAATTGTAACTACACCTGAGAAAATCGTTATTAATGAAACCAAAAGAAACTTCACTTGGTTACACTTATATGATTACAATGTTGATGCTATTATTATCAACAAGGTTTATCCTAAAGAGGCTTTAGAAGGTTATTTCAATCGTTGGGTTACTTTACAAGAAGAAGGTTTGATAGAACTCGAGGAGAGCTTTAGAGATGTACCTACTTTTAAGCTGATGCTTCAAAAACATGAGCTTAAAACGGTTGAAGTTTTAGGTGAAATTAAAGACTTATATGGGGATAAGAATCCAATGGATGTCTTGACGAGACAAAAGATTTTTACTGTAGAACAGATTGATGATAGACACCAAATGAAAATCTATTTGCCGTTTGCAGATAAATCAGAAATGAATTTGGGACAAAGTGATGGTGAAGTTCATATATCCATAAAAAATGAAAAAAGATGTTTGGTTTTACCGGATGCCCTAAGAGGCAAATCAATAAGTGGAGCAAAGTTAGAAGAGGGTATTCTAGCCATAGACTTCTCTTAATATTAATAATAAATGACACCGAGATAAAAGCTTTATCATCTGCCTCCTATACCGTATCATGGTATTAGGAGGTTTCTTATGATTAATTCAATTATTAAAACAGAAGAAAAGTATATTTCATGTTTTTGTGATGAAATTGTATTTGAGGATTATAAAAGATACAGTGATGATCTTATAACAGATATGTATTCTCATAATTTCATCATGATTGACAAGGATGTAGATATGGATAGAATTCATGAAGTTATTGATCATGAAATCCAGGATAGAAAGTCTAAGGGGTATGGTTTTCTTAGAGTGGTGAGTCATTCTGATATAGATGAATCCAAATTAAAAGGATTTGAAGCAAGTTATGAAATAGAGTCTTATGTCTATTTTGGTGTTAAGACAGAAGATTACAATAAACTAGCTGATAAGACCAGTGCAAAAGTTCTAAAAGTTCAAGATGATTTAACCCAAGAACATGGTAGATTTGTTGATGTTGCAGCAAACTATACTTTTATGACAATGGAGTTTGCCATTAGGCGCATTGATAGAAAAATGAAGGTCTATAGAGATCAAAAAAAACCATTAGATTTATATGTTTGTTATGATGACATAGAACCAGTTGGCAATTGTGAATTACTATTTGGTGAGTCTATAGCTAAAATAGAAGATTTTGATATTTTAAGTATGCATCAAAGAAAAGGTTATGGTACCTGTTTTGTTAGAAATCTATTGATGAAGTGTCTTGAGAAGCAAATACCATATGCTTATTTAGTGACTGACCGTGATGACACAGCCAAAGAAATGTATGAGAAAATTGGCATGTCTCTTGTGGGTCACAGAACGGAATTAATGTTTAGACTTTAACACCTATTATTAGGTGTTTTTGTTATAATGAGATGAGAAGGTGACATTATGACATATCAATTAATTCGTACAATTGAATCCTTGAACAATATAAGAGAGCTTCTATTAAGCGCTAAAGTAATAGGTGTTGATACCGAGACAACGGGATTGGATCCTTATATTCATGATCTAAGATTAATACAACTAGCAGTAGATGAAACTGTATATATAATCGATTGTTTTGCATTTGAAATCAAAGGGAACCCAATATTAAATCAAGTATTCTCTGGTAATCAGGTTAAAGTATTTCAAAATGCAAAATTTGATATAAAATTCTTGATGGCGAATGAATTTTCAGTCGGCGGAAAAATATTTGATACTATGTTAGCTGGACAACTGCTTCGTTCTGCTGGACATACACCCAATATAGGTTTAAAAGGTCTATGTCATCATTATTTAGATGTTGTTATTTCTAAAGAAGAGCAGACCAGTGATTTCTCGAAAGAATTATCTCAAAGTCAACTTGAATATGCTGCAAAAGATGCTTATATTCTACTTGAGCTAAGAGAGAAAATGATTCACGAGATTAAAAGAAATAAACTTGTAGAAGTGGCAAGATTAGAGTTCGCTTGTGTATTAGCCATCGCTCATATTGAATATATGGGGATTCATTTATCCCTTAAGGATTGGCAAGCTTTAACTCTAAAGAATGAAAAAGAAGAAGAAAGAATATTAGAGGATTTATATCCTTATATAGGCTATCCGACGATTCAGTTGGGCTTGTTTGAATCGGTCAGTCAGAGTGATGTTAACTTGAACAGTAATCAGCAAATGTTGGAGCTCCTAAAAAAAGAGGGCATTGAGGTTGATAATGTATCCAAACATGCATTGAACAATTATATCAAACATCCTTTGGTACATGCCTTGTTAGAGTATAGAAAAGTAAATAAAGCCTTAACATCTTTTTTATATGGTTTTCCGAAGCTGATTCATCCAATGACACATAGGCTTCATCCAAAGTACGGTCAAATTGGTGCTTATAGTGGTAGAATGTCTTGTGGTCACCCAAATATTCAACAGATACCTAGAGAAACAGAGTTCAGGTCTTGTTTTTCTGCGCCAGAAGGTAGAAAGTTGATTATTGCAGATTACTCTCAGATAGAACTTAGGGTCATGGCTCAAGTGTCTAGGGACAAGCGGATGATTGATGCTTATAAAAATGGTGAAGATCTTCATAGACTGACAGCTTCATTGGTTCAAAATAAACCAATAGAGGCTATTACTAAAGATGAGAGACAGGCTGCAAAGGCAGTTAATTTTGGTCTCATCTTTGGTATGGGTGCGGCTGGTTTAAAGGCCTATGCAAAGGAATCCTATGGTAGTGATATGACTTTAAAGGAGGCAGAAATCTTTAGGACAAGATTTTTCGATTCTTATATAGGGGTAAATCAGTGGCAGAATCATATTAAAAGGTATAAACCTAAAGAAGCAAGGACCCTCTCTGGAAGGTTATTTAGATTTGGACCTAACTCAGGTTTATCAGTAAGATTCAATGCACCTATACAGGGGACAGCTGCAGATATATTAAAACATGCATTAGGTAACTTATATAAGTATATTAATGGTACAAGTATTAAGTTAGTGGCACTAGTTCATGACGAAATTGTACTGGAATGTGATACAAATCAAACTGAAATAGTAAAAAATAAGTTAATAGATATAATGGAATTTGCAGGTGCAAGGTATTTAAAAGATCTACCAGTTGTAGCTGAAGCTTCTATATCAGATACATGGGCAGGAAAATAGTCAATCAGCCATGATAGAAGTCTAGTGTATTTTATTTGCCTAGCTTAAGTACTTTGTTGTTTATATCAAAGTAACTGTAGTCACTCATGTGGATCAACAGATGAAAAGGTCAAGACTTTCTGGTCATTAAAGAGGTCATGACATATTAAGTGATATGAATGCCCAAACACTTGGAATGAGACACTAATGAAATAATCTCGCAATAGATAAATGCTATGAATCACTAGGATATGAGATGACTGATGACAATATAGATTATGAAAGGGATATCTAAAATTAGATATCCCATTTAAATTAGAAGTTTGCCAGATTTAGATACTTGATTTACAGTTGATCTGCTATGGTCAAAACAACAAGGTCTCTTTTTGTTATGACTAAGCATATCCATCATCGTGTTGATTCTTTTGATTCTCGTTTCCTTGTTTTCAGTGAAGTTAACCCACCTAATCCAAGACCACTTAGCCTTAACTGTTAAGTATTCCCATTGATTTATAAGTGAATGATTTATTAGTTGTGAAAGAATATCTTCGGCAAGATCAGGTTGATACCATTCTTTGGATTCTTCAAATTCGAAAGATACCTCATCAAAGGTCTCAAGATCATCTGGCCACTCAAACCAATGGCAACCATAACCATCGGGTTCAAGAGGGAGATTATAGGTTTCTTGATTAACTTTTATTTTAATCATGGTCATACCTCTAGTAGAGAAAGATGACTCATAGGCTTTTGGTATTCTAATAATCTTATGATTATTGATATAAAGTATTTGAATTGTCATTTTATTCATATAACCACCTCATAATATTTATACCCAAGAAAAGATATTTAAACTTTGACTCGTCTCACATTCATCTCACATTCCGCATTTATACTAAGGGTATCACTTATAGTTAAAGGAGGTATGTGATGAAAAGATTAATAAGTATTTTACTGGTGATGGTCTTGTTGATTACCTTATTTGCACAATATGCACTGGCATATGAAACAGCGTATGAAGGTGACAACTCAGAAGTTCAAATTGAAAGAGATGAAAAAAAACCACCACAAGATGGAGAAAGACCACCTAGATATGACAATAAATCACCAAAAGGTGGTCAGAAACCTTTAAAAGGTGATGAAAAACCACCTAGGAATGAAGATGAGGAAAAAAATAATGAGGATGGTGGCAATCGGTATTCAGTTGAACAAGCTATTTCGGATAATGCACAGCTTACTACTATTGCATTCTCAGGACTTGCATACTTAACAGGTTCACAAGGAGCAGATAGTTTTTTCCCACCTGGGAAAGTTGCGGACTTTTTCGGATTTCAATATATGAGAGATGTTGATGTCAATGGCTATGGCCATAATACAACATTCTTAACTAAGATAGCTTCAAATATTCTTCATATATTAGATGATGATCAGATAGAATTGTTAAAAACATTAGCCGTTGAGCAGGCACCCCTATATGAGGAATTTGGCTATGGTCGGTTGGTCATGATCGATGCTTTTAGAAAACAGTACGAAAATAATCAAGAAATTGATCTTGAGGGATTAACAGATCATTCTGAGTATCTTTATGAAATAGATGGTCAACTTAGCCTTGATAGAGCCAAAGTATTTGGTCAAATTGTAAGATCTTTAAATGATGATCAAAAGGCTTATATCGAGAAAATGTCATTTAATGATTCATCAACATGGCCTGAAGTACAAGAAGATGAGTCTTTAAAGAGAAGTATGAGTCATATAGAACATGTTGCTGTTATGACTTATGCAAGTGAGTTGTTCAGTTGGTATCAAGGTTCTGTAGAAGCAGATATTTACTTCTGTCCTGAAAGACATGGTACCTATTTTGGTGGATTCTATATGAAAGATTTTGAAGCAATGGGTAATCCAGATTACTTTATCAGTACATCTTTAACGGGTGACAGTGGCAAGATGTTTTTGGAATTATTAACTGAAGAACAGAGATTGAAAATCACAAGCATTATTGAGGAACAGAGACCGTCACTTGAAAGAATTGTAGCCATAAGGAGTGAAGTGTCTGGACTACTGAGGAGTTTGATGGAAGACGAATCAGTAGATGAAAATAAGATACATGATCTAATGTTAGAATATGGACAACTAGAGGGGCAAATGTCACTTTTATATGCAAGCAGATTTGCTGAGGTGGGTCAGACTTTAACTGATGCACAATTGAGTGAAATGAAGGTCTTAAGAAACCAAGACATTTTACCAGATGGCGCATATCTTTATTCTCAACCTATTAAAACACCTGTAGTTGATTCTACAATGCTATTAAAGTAAAGGGATATCCCTTTACTTTATCTTCATGTATACTTAAATAGAGGTGACATATGAAAACTATTTTATTTGCAGATGAC
>Ga0070724_10000995_pt1 | contig 17941 bp, 16 predicted proteins | sample tdDd001_FD_67278 | JGI IMG/M metagenome (GOLD analysis project Ga0070724, IMG submission 67278) | Marine sediment microbial communities from the Atlantic coast under amendment with organic carbon and nitrate - tdDd00.1 | ecosystem: Environmental > Aquatic > Marine > Coastal > Sediment | place... | reverse complement strand
TAGTTCATTACCATAAAGCCCATATCCACAATGATCTTGAATATAGCCCAAAGGAATGTGCCTTCCGGTAAAATGTAGTTTACAAAGGCGGCGCCGATACCCACAAATAGACCTACCATAACCAGTAGGATAATTGGGATCATCATTGCCCCTGCGAATGCTTGTACCTTATCTCTCATAATTTACTCCTGAAGCGATATGAGAACTTTCACGTAAATTGTTATAGATTTTATAAGTGACTCTAGGCTGAGTTGTTCATTTGGCTCATGCACGTAGGTCATCTCTCCGGGGAAAGTAGGCCCAAAAGCAACACCGTGTGTTAGTGCCCGCGCGTAAGAAGCGGCGCCTTTGCTAAAACACTGTGCGTGGGTTCCTGTTATTGCTTGATAAGCATTTCCCATCGCTTGAATTAATGGATCTTCGGGTGAGAGGTAAGATAGAGGAAGGTATTGATGCTCAACAAAACTCACTCCATATTGGCGAGCCAATTGGTGAAGCTGGGTACGAGCCTGTTCGACCGTCAATCCTTTTGGAAACCGAAAATCAAAATCCAATCTGTACTGCTTGTTATCCATATTCAGAGCCGATACGCAGCAACTTGTGCCACCCATCTGCTCATCCGTATGGGCGAGGCCTAATTTTTTGCCATCCCAAGAGTCAGCAAACAATGCATCCAGCATGTCGACTAATTCACGGGCATGACCATTAAGGCCTTCTACATCTCGCAACGATTCGACCAACTGATCAATACAATTTGCCACTCGATGCGGATTGCGGGATTTCTCCCACGGCGTCTCAAACTGGACGCAATAGCACTCCTTTTGCTGTTGAACATGAGCAACTTTCGCCAATTGCTTAGCCAGTTGCGCCGCGTTTTCGCCAGTTAGTTCCACTTCCAATTGGTGACAAGTCGAGCTTCGGTCACGTTCACTAGAAATTCGAACTAATTGACAAGGATCTGAGCTTTTATCATCGGCTGGGAAGTCCTTGATAAATGAGCCATAAATGATCCCTTTTTCGCCGTTGACGATTGGGAAGTCGCCATCGGGGGAAAAACCGTATTTAGGTTGTGGGTTGTGCTTAAAATAATGCTCAACACACTCCCACGTTGTCTCTTCAGCGCCGCCGATGATCAGGCGAATTCGCTTGTTCATAGGTAACGCCAGTTCTTTAAACATCTTCAAGAGATACAAGCTGCCAATCAGCGGCCCCTTGTTGTCCGTTACACCTCGGCCAAAGACCAAGTCCCCATGTTGACTGAGCTCGTATGGCGGTGTACGCCATGCTTGTAGATTTCCTGGTGCAACAACGTCAACATGATGCAGCAAGGCAATCTCTTCTTCGCCTTCTCCAACGCTGATATCCAGTGCGAAACCTTGATGGTCTCGAACCTCAAAGCCTTCGCGCTCTGCCATCGTGATTAGCGCATCGAAAGCACGGCGGATCGGTAAACCAAAGGGGGCGTTCTCGCAACGAGTGGTTTCATCTCGAACCGAAGGAATTGCAACTAAAGCAGCAATATCACTCAGCAGAGCTTGATGGTTGCGCTCAAGATACCCTGTTGCCTGCGTTAAAAAGTTGCAATCCTTCATAATTTCTTCCTAATTTACCCTACGCTGACAGCGCTATTGATAGATCTGTAATCGAGATCGCATTTTCTGCCAGAAGCGTGATCCCTGCCGGGTCTGAGAACACCATCATGTCTGCCCTGCGCGATGAAAATATGCCATTTTCCACCACCCCTGGAATGCGATTTAACTCACCTTCCATCTGCTGTGGGTCGCTCATATCCAGCCCAGCAACATCCAAAATCAGGTTGCCGTTATCCGTTACGCAATCCGGGCGAAGCGTGACCTTGCCAGCCAAATTCGTTAGGGCGAGAGTGGCCGCAAGTTGTGCACTCGGCAATACCTCGATAGGTAAAGGAAATTGCCCTAATCCTTGTACCTTGCGGCCACTATCAGCAATGGTGATAAAATTTTTAGCCAAGGTCGCTAGCACTTTTTCACGCGCTAAGGCTGCGCCTCCTCCTTTGACTGTGATGCCGTTATCCATGCCCTCATCAATGCCGTCGATATAGAAATCCACGTGATCGCAGCACTGCATTTCCATCACTGGTAGGTGGTGCTTTTCAATTGCCAGCGTTGAACGATTCGAACTTGATACGCAGGCTTTAAAAGCCACCCCACTTTTCGCCAGCATTGCTACGAACACTTCCACCGTTGCGCCAGTGCCAATACCGATGATCGAGTCTGGGGTGATATTGGCGAGCACATGCGCTAGCGCGAGTTTCGCCGCTTTGGCGCGCAAACAGTCATTGGCGCCAAGAAAGCCAGATGGCAGATCGGTATCTAGGTAGTAGTGTTGATTTAATTGCATGGTTTTCCCCCTAATAGGCTATTCGCGCGGTCGACAATATTGGCCACGGTAAAACCAAACATTTCAAACAGCTGATCCGCGGGGGCCGACTCGCCAAAGCTAGTCATACCAACGATATCGCCATTTAGGCCGACATATTTGTACCAGTAGTCACTGATGCCCGCTTCAATCGCGATACGCGTCGCGACGGATGGCGGCAGTACTTGGTCTCGATACGCTTTGTCTTGGCCATCGAAAACATCCGTCGCTGGCATTGAAACAACCCGTACTTGCAGCCCTTGCGCACTCAGTGTCGACTTAGCCTGCATCGCCAGCGCCACCTCAGAGCCCGTAGCAATAAGAATGAGTTCAGGCTGGCTTTCACAGTCAGATAAGATGTAGCCACCCTTAGCGATGTTTACCAATGTTGCGGCGTCTCGGTCGAACTGCTCTAGGTTTTGACGAGAAAAAATCAGCGATGTTGGGCCATCGTTTCGCTCAATCGCCGCTTTCCACGCCACTGCGGTTTCCACCTGATCGCAAGGACGCCATGTACTCATATTGGGCGTTAAGCGCAATGAGGCAATTTGCTCAACCGGTTGGTGAGTGGGGCCATCTTCCCCTAGACCTATCGAGTCGTGGGTATAAACAAAAATGCTGCGCTGCTTCATCAACGCCGCCATACGTAGTGCGTTACGGGCGTATTCCATAAACATCAAGAACGTGCCGCCATACGGGATAAAGCCGCCATGCAGCGCAATGCCATTCATCATCGCTGACATCGCAAACTCGCGTACCCCATAGCTCAAATAGTTACCAGACGCGTCATCGGCGCTAATCGCTTTAGAGCCCGACCAATTAGTGAGATTTGAAGGGGTTAAATCCGCAGAGCCGCCCAAAAAGTCAGGCAGCAAAGCGCCATACGCTTCGAGTGCATTTTGCGATGCTTTACGCGTCGCAATAGTTTGCGGGTTAGCCTGAAGCTTCGCTATCACGGCGTTGCTCTCGGCCTGCCAGTTTTCAGGTAAACAGCCACTTTCACGGCGCTCAAACTCCGCCGCCAACTCAGGATAAGCAGCTTGATAAACATCAAAGCGTTGCTGCCATTCCGATTCACGCTGCGCACCGAGCTCCTTTCTATCCCAGGCGCTTGCAATGTCCTCTGGAATTTCAAACGCAGGCGACGACCAGTTGAGTTCTTTGCGAACCAACGCCACTTCCTCTTCACCTAGCGGTGCGCCGTGGCAGTCATGACTGGCAGATTTATTCGGCGAACCAAAGCCAATCACGGTTTTACAACAAATCAGTGTTGGTTTGGATGTTTCAGCTTTCGCCGCCGCGATCGCGGCATGGATCGCCTCGGCATCATGACCGTCTACATCGGCAATCACATGCCAGCCATAGGCTTCAAATCGTTTCGGCGTGTCATCGGAGAACCACCCCTCAACTTCACCATCAATCGAGATGCCGTTGTCATCCCAAAACGCCACCAGCTTGCCAAGCCCTAGCGTTCCCGCCAGCGAACAGGCCTCATGGGAGATCCCTTCCATCATGCAGCCATCACCCATAAACACATAAGTGTGGTGATCGACAATGCTGTGCTCTGGTCGGTTAAATTGCTCGGCGAGCACTTTTTCGGCCAGCGCCATGCCCACCCCATTGGTAATGCCTTGGCCTAGCGGGCCTGTGGTAGTTTCAATACCTGGCGCATAGCCGTATTCTGGGTGACCAGCGGTTTTACTGTGCAGTTGACGAAAAGACTTAATATCCTCCATCGACAGCTCATAACCGGTTAAATGCAATAAGCTGTAAATCAGCATGGAGCCGTGACCATTAGACAGAATGAATCGGTCGCGGTCGGCCCAGTTTGGGTTGGTTGGATTGTGCTTTAGAAAATCACGCCATAACACTTCGGCGATATCCGCCATCCCCATTGGCGCGCCCGGATGGCCCGAACCTGCTTTTTGCACCGCATCCATGCTTAACACACGGATTGCATCGGCTAATTTAGAACGAGAAATCATGGTCATACTCCTACAGACGCGCCGTTAACATGGCTTCAAGTTTGCGTTGGTCAACCGCAAAGTTACGGATACCTTCCGAGAGCTTCTCGGTCGCCATCGGGTCTTGATTCATTTCCCAGCGGAACGCCGCTTCTGTCATGGCCACTGGCGCAGGTTGTACGCTGTCGCGCTCTGCCGTGAGCGCGGCAGTGACTTCACCTTCAGAGCTGGCTAGTTCATCAAGCAATGCAATGCCGATGGTTAAACGATCGCAACCCGCCAACGCCAACACTTCATCGGTATTACGGAAACTCGCGCCCATCACCACTGTGTTGTAACCGTGGTCTTTGTAATAGTTGTAAATCTCGCTGACGGATACCACGCCTGGGTCTTCAAATGGGGCGTACTCTTTTTGCTCGGTATTGGCACGGTACCAATCTAAGATACGGCCAACAAAGGGTGAAATGAGGAACGCTCCTGCTTCGGCGCAGGCTTTTGCTTGAGCGAAGTTAAACAGTAGAGTTAAGTTACAGTTGATCCCTTCTTGCTCTAACACCTTCGCCGCTTGAATGCCTTCCCAAGTTGAAGCTAACTTAATTAAGATGCGATCATTTTCAATGCCCGCTTGGTTGTACATACCGATCAATTTGCGCGCTTTCGCCAAGCTTGCGTCTTTGTCAAACGACAGACGCGCGTCCACCTCGGTTGAGATGCGTCCAGGTACCGTTTTTAATATTTCCAAGCCAATATTGACCGCCAACTTGTCGGCGGCATCGATGATTTGCTGGTCATGGTTATTACTTTGCGCTTTTGCCCACTCGATGGCTTCTTTGATCAAATGGTCGTATTGAGGCATTTCGGCGGCTTTTAGCACCAATGATGGGTTAGTTGTCGCGTCTTGAGGCTGGAATGCGGCGATGGCCTCGATGTCCCCGGTATCAGCAACAACGGTTGTGAACTGCTTCAATTGCTCTAATTTGTTCATGATGACTTCTCTGATAAGTGATGGATTAAAGGAACAAGCGGAATGTCGGTCATTGCGTTCAGGGTGAGATTGGCACCCGATAGGTCTAAATGACGCGTTAAGGTATTCGCAACCGCGACGGTCCGTATCCCTGCCGCTCGAGCTGCCGCCACTCCCGGAGGGGAGTCTTCAAATGCAATAGCTCGACTGGCAGAGACACCCAGTTTTTCTAGTGTATGTAGGTAAATATCAGGCTGAGGTTTGCGCTTTTCTGGCGCGATCTGTTCGGCTCCGACCATTAAGTCAAAGAAATGGCTTAATCCAAGGCGCTGTAAAATAGGCAGGTAGTGCGACTGCTCTGAACTGGTCGCTAAGGCAATTTTAAGCCCGAGCGCTTTGGCATGGATTAAGTAGTCCAATACGCCTTCACGTTCGCTGATGGACTCAATAAGTTGATAGGCTTTAGCCAGCACCAAATCAACAATGCTTTTGTCTGATATGGTTTCCCCAGAGGCCTGACGATAGGCGTGATAGAGGTCGGTTGCTGGCGCTGAGCACCCTACTAGGCCAGCAACCTGGAGTTGCGAAACCGCGACTTGATATGGCGACAACAAAGCTTCCCAGGCCTTATACATACAAGTTTCGGTATCGACAAGGAGACCATCGAAATCAAAAATCACCGCCTCAATAGTTGCGTGTAATGAACCCTCTCTTTCCAACTCATTGCCAGCAATATTCATTTGAGTAACCTTGTGTTCCATGGTCGTGCCTCCTTTAAAGTTTGATTTACACTAAGCTTGCGCGCAGCACGCTTTTCATCTCATCTGCACTTGTGAGGGGTAAATCAAAGCAAAATGCGGGTTCTAACTCGCTAACGTCTTGCTCGGTAATGCCGACTTGAGTCAAATTACTTTCCAATCCAATTTGCGCTAAGAACATCACTAAATGCCCGGCCAACGCTTGCGCTTTGTCTTCAGTGCTTCCCACGGCACCAAAAAGTTCAGCAACTTGAGCAAAACGCTGCGGCTGTTTGCGCCATTGCAATTGCACGTATGCGGGATACACCACCGCCAGTGTTAAGCCATGTGGCATTGAGGTGTTTTTTCCACCTAAGATCTCTCCCAGTGGATGCGGCGCTCCTGCCCCACCGTTGGCGAGAGATATTCCCGCTAACGTATCGGCAATCGCCAGTTGGCTGCGGCCTTCAATATCTCTGCCGTTTGCCACTACTTTTGGTAAATGGTCGACGACTAACTTCATCGCTTGCAGCGCCAAATGGTCGACAAACGGGGAAGGACGAGAGCCGGTAAAAGATTCAAATGCATGTGAAAATGCATCAAATCCTGTCATGGCCGTCATTCGTGCTGGCAAGGTCAACATCAGCTCTGGGTCTATCAGTGCTTCAACCGGATAAAACTCTGGATGAAACAAGGTCAATTTGGCGTGCTGAGCAACGTCGGTGATCACCGCCGCGTGAGTCACTTGAGAGCCAGTCCCCGATGTGGTGGGTACCGCAATCAAAGGTAAGACTTCACTCGGCAGAGCTTCGATATCGCCAAACGGTTTGTCAAAATGACTAAACCAATGTGGCCAATCGATCGAGTCGATATTGGTGGTGGCAGCAATGATTTTGGCTGTATCAATAGAAGAGCCACCACCGATGGCCAACACTACATCACACTGCGCCTCTATCGCGGCTTGTCGGCCCGCTTCGACGACGGTTGTAGGAGGGTTTGGTACTACGCCATCAAAATGGGTAATTTCAACCCCACACTCTGCAAGCAGCGCAAAGATACGCTGATAAGCTGGTGCAACAGCATCAAAAATAGGTTCTGACACGACGAGGCAACGCTGACCATAACCGGCTACGAGCTGGCCAATTTGCGCGATTTTCCCAGCACCAAAAGTAAGCTGAGTAGGTTGATAGTGAGTAAATGATGTCATACCTTTTCCTTAAGTAAGGCGCCTCGCATGGAGCTTAGGGGGTGGTTCGCTCGGCGCCAAAGTCTAAAATCGAATTACGCTGTTTCTGCTTCCACTTCCGCTTTCACGTTTTGCTCAGCTTGGTCCAATGCCGCTCGGAAATCGTGAACACCCGCGCTGATGCCGTCCTTGTGACCGAAGATGTTGGTCGAAGCCACCATCACATCGATATCTTCTTTTAGTAGCGCTTCAAGGTTATGGTTACGAATACCGCCATCGACACACAACTCACAGTTAGGGTTGCGCTCATTGATAAGCTGACGCGCCTCACGGATCATCTCGATAGCAGACTCACGCCATAACCACTCGTCGTTGTTTACACCGTGGATCACCAAGTGCAGACGGTCTAGGTAGTAAATCGCCTCTTTAACGAAAGAGACAGGGGTAAAACAGCCCACCGTTAAACCAAACTTCATGTCGTAATCGCGGCAGTACTTCATCATGTAAGCCAGCGGCGCACCTAGGAAATGCTCAGCTGGTAGGATCAACATGTCTGCACCTGCCGCGGCAATTTTCTCGACAAAAAGACGGTCGCAATCTTTAAAGTAAGCGTGTACTTCAATCGGCTTTTTAGTGTAAGGACGAATACCTTCTACGATTTGATGGCCGCCCATTAATTGAAGATTCTTCAAGTCATGCATATCTGCAGCATCACAGTGAATGTAATCAGCGCCTGCGTCCGACACTTCTTTTACAACGTCTGCGATATGGCCGTAATCAACGTGAGCAAGACCTGCAGCAATTTTTACTTTTTTCATAATGTTTCCTTAGTAACGAGACGAGTGGCTGAACGGTATTGGCCTTCTTGAATGATCAAGCGAAGATACTGGCCGATACCACAACCGTTATTATCTGTAATGATGAGATTAGCGATGCCTTTAAGGCTTGGGCTGGCGTTGGCCATTGCAACGGGCTCACCGACGCTTTGCAGCATAGATTTGTCGTTGTCTCCGTCTCCAAAAGCCACCGCCCTGTGAGAGGCAATACCGCACTGTTTTAACCAGTGTTTCAGCGCGCTGCCTTTACTGGCAGATTTAGCGGTAATGTCTAATTTATTCGGGGTTGATAAGTCGGCTTTAAAATGTGCCGAAATGTCGCGACGTAATTCGATAAGGGCCGCACTGTCTTGGCACGGCACCAAAATTTTGAATACCGCCCCCGCTTGACGGATCAAAGAGGCTAAGTCAGCGACGATCTGTACCGCCAAGTCCACATTCAGCACATCACCTTGAGAAGCGATGCCCTTTATATGAGCAGAAGGCTGCAGAGCGAAAATGCCGTTTTCCGCATAGACGGTAAAATCAAATTGACCGTCATTGAGCAGATTCAGTAGCAAGGTGAGCGAATGAGTTTCTATCGCCTTTGGCGCCAATTTTATGTTGGTTTGAAGATCATATTGGTAAACACCATTACAACAAATCAATGGCTCTTGAATGTTGAGTTGCTTGGCGAACGGCAGCATCATTTGATGTGGTCTACCACTAGCTAGTGTCACGCGATAACCATGCTCAACCGCCAGTCTGACCGCAGCGCTGTTCACTTCATTGATTTGATTTTGCTCATTAAGTAACGTGCCATCCAAATCTAACACTATTGCTTGATACTTCATCCTGACTCCTATTGAACAATCATGGCGCAAAGCAACCATAACCAATCACAAACAGTCACGTAAAGTCATTTGTGACTTTTTGTGACCATAAATGTGTCATGAATCACAAAATACCGACCACAAGACGTCAAAATAAGTCACGGGCAACAATAATTTGCCTTTTCGGTCAAAAGAGGTCAAAATAATTCAAGAAAAAATCAGGAAGTAATAAAAATGAATGAATCTCAACGTCATAGACGTCTACTTGAGCATTTAGACAGTCATCGATTTATCTCTACTAATGATTACGTCACGATGCTCGACATTTCTTTGTCCACCGCTCGACGCGATATCACCAAGTTGGCTCGAGACGGAAAGCTAATAAAAATTCGCAATGGCGCTGAGTGTTTAGATTCCGCCTCGTCAGCAAAAAGCCAGACACCCGTTAGCTTTATTCCCAACGAACTGAACATTGAAGAGTTTGACCAAAAGCAGGCGATTGCCGAAGCGGCGGCCAATATGTGCGACGAGCACGACAGCGTAGTAATAAGCGGAAGCAATACCACGTTTCTCATGGCTGACCACTTAGCCGGGCGTGATGTGCAAGTTGTCACAAACTTCATGCCACTGGCTTATCAACTGATCAGCCAAGATCATCAGAGCATTATTATTCTTGGTGGTCAGTACTTACCCGAGCGGCAAATCACCATTTCCCCAGATCCAGAAGCCACCGACGATAGCAAAAGTCGTTTTGTGTTCTTTACCGGCGCTGGGGTATCAAAAGCTGGGGTGCATACTTCAGATCTGCTGGTCTATATGGCAGAGAAAAAACTATTGGAATACGGTGACCGCCTGGTCGCTCTGGTCGATAGCAGTAAGATTGGCAAGCATGGGGGGAAAATCCTCGCCACTGCGGATCAATTAGATACTCTAATTACCGATGATGGCGCAGATGAAGCGGTACTAAATGCGCTGCGCGATGCTGGGGTGAACGTGGTCATAGTTTAAAAACACAGCCGACTTGCTTGCAATGACACGCTGAAAAATACAAGCATAAGACAGGTAAACCAGCTTACCTGTCTCTTCAACCCGCTACTCTGGCAAATAATGCGAGTAAACTTCTTGGTAAAAGCTTCGCCCATTGACTGGCTTTTGTTTCATGACCTTGTCGATGGCTAACTGGAGATCGTCTACCACCTGCTGGTCTGTCTCTTTATTCAGCGCGAAATACATGTCGAGTTCCATCAATACATACACCGCCTCAAATTCTCGGCTATCTAAGCCGGCTTTTTCCATCACCCATAACGCTGCGTTTTCTTCGTAGGCCCACAAGTCAATACGGCCTAGATCGAGCATTTTAGCCAGTGCGCGTGTCGTTGATGTATGCTCAATCAACTCGGTTGGTACCCCGTTCTCTTCTACCAATTTTTGCGCGACGTCGTCTCGAATGGTGCCTATTTTGTAGTTCAGCAACTGAGCAGGATCTTTAATATGAAAATTGCGCTCTTTCTTTGCCAACAGCACAACACGCGTTTTACCAATCGGGCCAACCCATTTAAATAATTTCTCTCGGCTTGGAATATGCGCCATCGAAAAAAGCATGGTATTCGGCGTTGATAGAACTTTACGATACGCTCTAGCCCAAGGGCGCACTTTAATATCTTGCGCCATAATTGGTGAGTTAGCTTGCTTAGCCGCTGCCAACAGCAGTTCAACCGAAATACCACGTAGCTGATTGTTCTCAGTAAAATTGTATGGCGGAAACTCTTCGGTATAGACCTCAAGAGCGCTAGCAGACCCGCTACTGAAACTCAGTAGCAACAGGCCAGCGACAAACATTCTTAAACCGCTCAAGATCATAGACATCACAAACTCCCTACCCACACTTGTACTAATAGTAGGTCAGAAATGATCCACACTGATGAGTTCGTACATTTAACGCTCAATCACCCTAAGCTTTACGTGGTTTATTCACCTAACTATCATTAACTTCGTGAGCCGATCCACTATCTTGAATCACTGTTCTCGTCAAAAATTCCACGCTTTGTTACCGTTGCGATATATCAAACTGAACTGTGAACTCCTATGCCTTCAGAGTATCGAATCAATAAAATTGTCGAGATAGGTGACACGCTTCATCGCAGTGGCTGCGCGCCCTATAAAGTAGAAAAGTACACTCAGTACTACGCGCAAAAGTATGGGGTGGACGTGATGATCCAAGCAACCCCTACCACCATTAACTATCAGTTTCCCGATGATAACAACGCGGTGGTCATGAAGCGCCTTAAACCCGCCTCAATTAACTTAAGCCTGCTCGCTAACACCATCATTCGAATTAACCAACCGAGTAATGACCCCGTGGCCGAGCCACTAGGCTACCCAAAATGGATAGTGGCGCTGGCAAACATCGGCATACCACCTGCGTATTTAATGCTGGTGGGTAGTACGATGGAAGCTGTTGTGTTTGCGAGCTTTTTAGGCCTAATGGTGTGGGTGAGCCAGCTTATTTGCAAAGGCAGACGCAGTATTGCGGTAGAATTTATCGCCGCATTAATTTGTGGAGTGTTGGTCGCACTTGTTGCCAGCACTGGCATGCCCATTCCTGTTTGGACGCTGTGTATTGCGGCGGTGATCTTGTTTGTGCCCGGGCTCTCTATTGCCAACTCGCTGGAGTGTCTTGCCTTTAATGACTTAGTTTCTGGTACTAGCCTGCTTGGTCAAAGTGCCCTCACTCTGATCAAGCTATTTGTTGGTATCCTCATAGGGCTCAATATTGGCGAAGCATTATGGGGAAGCGCGCCCGCAACCAGCTACCTCAACGAAGTGCCCACATGGCTGCACATCTTTGGCCTGTTTTTGATCTCCGTCTCCATTGGAATAATCTTTAATGCTCGTCCAACTGATATCTTACTCGGCCTACCTGTAGCCGTTTTAGGTATGTGGGGGCCGTTTTATCTGGGTTTTGATAGCGGTTGGGTCGTGGGTACTTGGGTGACAACGGTGTTAATCACCCTGTATGGCACTTGGATGGCAAAGAAAATGAACTTAACCGGCGCTATCTATATTTTGCAGGGGATCATTATTTTGGTGCCTGGAAGCCGAGTGTTAATCAGTGCCAGTCAATCGGCTTTTGAACAGTCTATCCTGCCTATTCCAAGTATTGGCCTCTCGGCGCTCTTTATGTTCTCTGCCATTGTTGCCGGTCAAATCACGGCATACTCGATTTATCCACCTAAAATCGAACGTTAAAAACCAAAAAAATGGGACAGCGCTTACTTGCCTGTCCCTTTTATCTTTCTTGCAAATCACTTTCTAACCGCTCACCACTTCTATGCCGCGTTCAAACTTAACCTTGGCACCGGACGGTCGTTGATTGGAAAATGAATTAATGCCGCGCAGAAGGCCAGCACGACTGTAGACCACCAAATTGGATCGTAGGAACCATAGTAATCGTAGATCCGCCCGCCTACCCATGCTCCTAGGAAGCTGCCAACCTGATGGGTAAAGAAAACCAAACCATACAAAGTCGATAGATAACGAGCGCCAAAGATCTGCCTAACTAACCCTGAAGTCAGCGGTACGGTGCCAAGCCAACAGAAACCAATGGCTCCGCCAAACAGCGCCGCGGTACTTTCTGTTACCGGCAAAGTTACAAACGCTGCAATCACTAAAGTTCGCACAAAATAGAGGGCCGACATAACATGGCGCTTATTGAATCTGTCTCCCATGACTCCCCAGAAATAAGAGCCAAAAATATTAAAGATCCCGACATAAGCCAGCGCCATCGCGGCGCTGGTGGCAGGTAAGTTTTTGTCGGCTAAGTAACTAGGTAAGTGGGTTGCGATAAACATAACGTGAAAACCGCACACAAAAAAGCCAGCATGAATAAGCCAGTAACCTTTATGGCTAAACGCTTCTTTAAGGGCTTGTTTTAGCGTTTGCTCATCACTTACTGTTTGTTGCGAAGTCACCAGTTGGTTGCTTTGTGCGGTTTTCATAAACAGGGCAAACACCACCATCAAAGAACAAAGCATCGCAAACACTTGCATCGCGACTTGCCAATCAAAATTGTGCATTAAAGTCTGCGCGCCAGGGATCATGGCAAACATACCAAATGAGCCCGCGGCGGTTGTTAAACCAAAGGCTTTTGCGGCGTGCTGAGCTGGCACCACTTTGGCGACGGCACCAAGAATGATCACATAACTGGTTGCGCTTAATCCCAAACCAACGAGCGCGCCAAGCGATAGGTACAACATGCTAGACTCCGTCGCAACGGAAGTCAGTAGCAAGCCAAGACCATAGGCAACCGCCCCCATTGCAATGATCTTTTGAGAACCCCAGCGATCCGACGCCATGCCAATGAAAGGTTGAAAGACCCCAAACAACAGGTTTTGTAGCGCAATCGCAAAGCTAAAAAACTCGCGCCCGGTTTGAAAATGCTCGGAAATAGGCATCATGAAGATACCGAATGATTGTCTGATCCCTAGACTGATAATTAGCGTCCCTATTCCTAACCAAACTAAGATAGGAAATCGGAAAATACTCATAGTAGCTGCTCTTTTAATTAATGATGAGAATGGTGTTCGTGATGATGAGACATGTTATGAGGCATGCTTGCACCATCGCCTGTCTGCTGATGACAGCCACTATGTACTGCTTGTTCAGCCAGTAGATCCAACAAAGGTTGGTAGTGGTGTACCGCGACGAGCGTTATCGCCAATAAAACACTCATTCGTACTAATTGAGCAAAAATGGATTGAGAAAACATACAGCGCCCAATGGTTAACAAAATGAGCGCGCATAGTAGGGAAATGCAGAGTATGAGGCAAATGACGATTAGTGAAGTAATCTATGCCTTTTACGCATAGATAGAGAAGCCGCACACTATCCTATTGATTAAAAACATAATAACCAGTAATTGTTCGTCGCCTTGTTCGATAAATTACTTTACAAAAAGAACAGTGATATCCCACCAACGGCCGCTAACGTACCTAACAAGGCACTTTTGCTCACTGGCTGACCTTTAAAAAAGTAGATGACGAGCATAAATAAGGGGCTGGTCGCGATAAGGGTTTGCGCGACCGCAGGGTTGGCATGCTTAAGCGCGATTTGCTGAAGCCAAAGGGCAAGGAAAGTACCCACAAAAATCGCCAGTAATAGTGTATAACCCTGTTTAGCAGACAACGAACGTGTGTGGGATAACAGAGATTGGTACGGTTTTTTCTCTACTAACTTAATCAGCAGCGCCACCGACAACACCCCAACAGAGAGACGAATAAGCGCACCTAATAAAGGCGGAATATCCCCCGCGACCAAGGCGTAGTGAGAAATTACCACCCCAGTTGCTTGGCATACGCTGGCTAGCAAACCGTAGCCGACACCGGAAAGTGACGCTTTCGGCTCACTACTCTTGGGGTTAAAAATAACCATAGTGACCGCAAGCGTGGTAATAAACACCCCCAGCCAACTTTGAAAACTGAGTGCGCTGCCAAGCGCCACCAACGCCAACACCCCAGACAACGGTGGCGCGAGCGATTCCAACAATAAGGTTTTGTTTGCGCCAATGCGTTTAAGCGCAGCAAAGTAAGCACTATCGCCAATAGCGATACCAATGACCCCCGAAACGGCAAGCACAGCGATATGATCAGAACTTATCTCAAACTCCGGCATTGGCATCATAGGTAACACCAAGAGCATCATTGCCGATGCGACCGTCCCCTTAACGATATTAAGCTGCAGCGCGGTAAATTGATGGCTAAATTGGCTGTAAATCCAAGTCGCGATTGCCCACACTAACGCTGCAGCCACCGCCGCCATTTCACCTAAATACATTATTACCTCTCTTTTTTATCACCATAACGGCGCACAAGCTGGCTATCAATAAAAACATCAATGGCAGATCAAATAAGCGTATTGTTTGATAGCAAGGTCACGAAGACGATTGGTAAGCTACTATTTAAACAGCAAATAAACTAACCTTAATCCATCACCAGTAATCATTTATCAAGGACGAACTATGTTTTTAGATTACTTCGCACTCGGGCTTTTGATTTTCGTCGCCTTAGTTATTTTCTACGGCATCATCGTTATTCATGACATCCCTTACGAAATCGCCAAAGAGCGCGATCATCCCCACCAAGATGCTATCCATGTTTCGGGCTGGGTGAGCTTATTTACCTTACACGCTATTTGGCCATTTCTATGGATATGGGCCACTTTGTGGCGTAAAGAGCGTGGCTGGGGGTTTCATAAGCTTGAAGAAGAGCAGCACGATATTCACCATCGAGTTGATGCTCTTATCGATCAAGTTAGTGCACTGCAAGCACAGGTAGAACGGCTACAGGCTTCAGAGCCTCAAGCACAAGCACAAGTTGACACGGACTCAGATGCTCAGCAAGGAGATAAATAATGGATTTATTGCTTATTCTCACCTACGCCGCGCTATGCATTGCCATATTTAAGATCTTTAACATACCGCTGAATAAATGGACGGTGCCCACCGCCGTGCTGGGCGGTGTTGTGCTGATCGGAACGCTGATCTTACTGATGAACTATAACCATCCCTTTACTCAGTTTGGCGGCCAGTACTACACCACAACACCAATTGTGCCGAGCGTTAAAGGCAAAGTGATCGAAGTAACCGCTATCCCCAATAAACCCATGCACCAGGGGGATGTGTTATTTAAAATCGACCCTATTCCGTTCAAAGCCGAGTTGGTGCGTCGCCAAGCTGCGCTTGCAGAAGCGAAGCAAGCGGTATTGCAATTAGAGTCCGTCTATAAAGAAGCACAAGCGGGTTTCATCAAAGCAGAGGCTGACAGAGACAAAGCCAAGCGAGAATTTCAGCGTTACGCAAAGGGCTTTGACAAAGGCGCCTTTACCGAGCAACAAGTTGATACCCGCCGTCAAGCTTATAAAGCCGCCCAAGCGGCACTTGAAGCGGCAAGCGCAAAAACGAAACAAGCCGAGCTCGCTTTTACTTCCGAAATCGATGGTGAAAACACTACAGTAGCCAGAATGAAAGCCGAACTGGAACAAGCGCAATTTAACCTAGATGAAACCGTTGTACGTGCCCCAACTGATGGTTACGTCACCCAAATGGCGCTTCGACCAGGGATGATGGCAGTCCCTATTCCACTTAGGCCTGTGATGACCTTTGTCCATACCGAAGAGAAATTCTATGTCGGGGCCTTTAGGCAAAACTCCTTACAACGTCTACAAACCGGGTTTGAAGCCGAGTTTTTGTTTAGAGCACTACCAGGAAAGGTATTTAAAGGTGAGATAGTAGAAGTGATCCCCGCGATTGGTGAAGGCCAAATTCAAGCCTCTGGCACTCTACTCACGACCAGCGCCCTACGCAGCAATGGCCGCGCAATGGTGAAACTTCGTATAACCGATGATCTATCCAGTTACCACTTACCGATGGGGAGCAACGCAGAAATTGCGGTTTACTCCGATAGTTTTACTCATGTCTCTATCATGCGTAAGGTGTTAATAAGAATGAAGAGTTGGCAGAACTATCTCTATTTAGATCATTAAACTTTGCTCTCTCCTAACTAAAATCCCAGCTCACTAAGCTGGGATTTTTATTACTGCATATTGAAATATGAGAACATTAAAAATAATGATTGGCTTGTAACCATGTAACGGTATCTTCTGCATGTGCCTTTCCTTTGGCTGTGTGTTCAATTTTGCCGCCCACTGAAACGTTCTCTAGCAGCATAAAACCGCCGCCCATTTCAACTTGATCAACAGATTCCTTCCCTTTCACGTGATAGGTTGACTTAGGATTGGCATAAATCCAGTGACCAGCATCAAAACCATACATCCCGTAGACGCCTACTTGCGCAAGTGTTGAACCCACTTTTTCCCCATTAGTGTCACTACGGGTATAGCCTGCTGATAGCATTGGGAACAACGAGATATTGTCACTTAGCTGAAACTTGTAAATCGCCCCCGCTAACGCCGTGGTGTTGTCTTTGTCGCCCAAGATGTCTACCGAGAACCCCAACCCATCCGTTACGTGGAAATATCGCCCACGATAGTTCATACCACCATTTTTGTTTTGGCGGCCTAAATCGACAGAAAAAATATTGCTGCCCATTCCCATCATGCCGTTTAACTGCGTTACATCATGACTCGCACTCACCCCTAAAGTACTAAAGCTTGCGGTTGGATCGCCGTAATTCACCTCTTGTTGGTCTTCGATATTCGCATAAGCGTTCACACCGCTAAGCCCGAGCAAAATCACCCATATTTTTCTCTTCATCACCGACTCCTCAGTCCGCTTTCTCTTGTGAGGCGGCAATATCTCAACTATTGTTTGATAGTTCGAATTAGTAACTAACTAAAAATCAGATAGGTCGCCGATGCTTAATCTAGAACAACTCGCCGCATTTATTGCGGCCGCCGAAAAAGGCTCATTTTCAGCCGCAGCGCGACATTTGGGTAAAAGCCAAAGCTCAGTCAGCATTGGGGTGAACAATCTCGAGCTCGACCTAGGGGTCACATTATTTGATCGCTCAACCAAATACCCGACCCTCACAATGCAAGGTGAACGCTTATACGAACAAGCAAAAGTATTGCTACGCCAAGCCGAACGTATTCAAAGCTATGCTCAAGATGTGGTAGAAGAAGTTGAAGACACCATTAAGATCGCCGTCGATCCTTTGGTTCCTTTTTCTGTGATTGAGTCTGCGCTCGAAAAGATGGCCCAAACCTACCCGTACACCCAAGTACAGATCTTAAAAATCTCTGGTGAACAGCTAAACCAAGCCGTCCTCAATCAAGATGTGCAGTTAGGGTTTCACCTTGCAACTAAAGCCGTTCCCGATAACCTAGAGTTCGCAGCTATCGCGCAAATAGAATGGGTTTGTGTTTGTAGCCCCGATTCAGAGCTCGCCGATATGGATAAAGTAGACAATGAAACCTTGATTGCTGTTCGGCAAATTGTGTGCAGTAGCATGCTAGATAGCGCGATACTCAAGTCTATGGGACGAATATCTCAGGAGATTTGGCAAGCGTTTGATCAAGACGATATGCTCC
>Ga0070724_10000994_pt1 | contig 17963 bp, 16 predicted proteins | sample tdDd001_FD_67278 | JGI IMG/M metagenome (GOLD analysis project Ga0070724, IMG submission 67278) | Marine sediment microbial communities from the Atlantic coast under amendment with organic carbon and nitrate - tdDd00.1 | ecosystem: Environmental > Aquatic > Marine > Coastal > Sediment | place... | reverse complement strand
AACACCCCTTTTGACCAGTTGATTTGGGATGTAGGCCATCAGGCTTACCCACACAAAATCTTAACCGGTCGCCGTGAAAAGATGCCAACCATTCGTCAAAAAGATGGCTTGCACCCTTTCCCATGGCGCGAAGAAAGCGAGTACGATGTGCTTTCTGTTGGTCACTCATCGACCTCTATCAGTGCGGCGCTTGGTCTGGCTATTTCGGCGCAAAAAGAAGGCCGCGAGCGTAAAGTAGTGAGTGTGATTGGTGATGGCGCTATCACCGCAGGCATGGCCTTTGAAGCCATGAACCATGCCGGTGGCGTTCACCCCGATATGCTGGTAGTGCTCAATGACAATGAGATGTCGATTTCAGAAAACGTTGGCGCGCTGAGCAATCATCTCGCACAAGTCTTATCTGGCAACTTATACACCTCGATTCGTGAAGGTGGCAAAAAAGTGTTGTCTGGCTTACCGCCAATCAAAGAGTTGGTTCGCCGCACCGAAGAACACCTTAAAGGTATGGTGGTACCCGGTACGCTGTTCGAAGAGCTGGGCTTTAACTACATTGGCCCTGTTGATGGCCATGACGTCAACGAACTGATCAAAACGCTGAAAAACATGCGTGGCTTAAAAGGCCCTCAGTTTTTGCACATCATGACCAAAAAAGGCAAAGGCTACGAGCCCGCTGAAAAAGATCCTATTGGTTACCACGGCGTGCCTAAGTTCGACCCAAGCCACACCAGCCTGCCGAAAAGCAGCGCCAGCAAGCCGACCTTCTCGGCTATCTTTGGTGACTTCCTGTGTGACATGGCCGCCCAAGACCCTAAGCTGATGGCGATCACACCCGCCATGCGTGAAGGCTCGGGTATGGTGCGCTTTTCAAAAGAGTACCCAGAGCAATATTTTGATGTCGCGATTGCCGAGCAACACGCAGTAACACTCGCAACTGGTATGGCGATTGCGGGTGACAAGCCGATTGTGGCAATTTACTCAACTTTCCTACAGCGCGGTTACGATCAACTGATCCACGATGTCGCGATTATGGACTTGCCGGTAATGTTCGCCATTGACCGTGCAGGTCTTGTCGGCGCAGACGGTCAAACCCACCAAGGTGCGTTTGATATCAGCTTTATGCGCTGCATTCCAAACATGACGATCATGGCACCAAGTGACGAAAACGAATGTCGCCAAATGCTCTACACCGGCCACCAGCATACCGGGCCAAGCGCGGTGCGCTACCCTCGTGGCAATGGTATGGGCGTTGAGATCGAGCAAGAATTTACCGCGCTAGAGATCGGCAAAGGCCGCATGATGCGTGAAAGCACAGCAGCAAAAAATGGCGACAAAGTGGCGATTTTGAACTTCGGTACTTTCCTACCAAACGCACTTGAAGCAGCTGAGAAACTTGACGCGACCGTTGCCGACATGCGCTTTGTTAAGCCGCTTGATGAAGCGATGATCCGCCAATTAGCCGCCGATCACGATGTGCTGGTCACACTTGAAGAAAACGCCATTGCCGGTGGCGCAGGCGCGGGTATCGTCGAGTTTATGATGCAAGAAAAACTCATCAAGCCAGTGTTAAACCTTGGCCTACCGGATAAGTTTGTCCCGCAAGGCACTCAAACAGAATTACACGCCGAGCTTGGACTTGATGCCCAAGGTATTGAGCAAGCTATTCAAGCCTACTTAGCAAAGTAGCGTTTTCCCCAATACAAAAAAAGCACCGACATCGGTGCTTTTTTCTATCAACCAAGCCTAACAACACTTAGCTTTGGCTCTTAATCTCTACCACTTCGCTTTTAGTACTTAAAGCCACCCAGCATAACGCCCAACCAGCCACAGCGTCACACCCGCCATCACACCTGCCACAATATCATCAATCATGATGCCGAGGCCGCCGTGGACGCGCTTATCTAGCCAACCAATCGGCCATGGCTTAACCATGTCAAAAAAGCGGAACAGAACAAAGCCTGTCAGTAACCATTTCCAATCCGTCGGGGAAAGGTTAAGCAAAGGCACAATGCTCATGGTGATCCAAAAGCCCGCGAACTCGTCCCACACAATTGAGCCGTGATCGTGCACGCCCATGTCATCGGAGGTCACTTGGCAGATTTTAATACCAATCACGCACGAGACCAGCACCGCGACAAGATAAAGCGGTAAAGGCAACTGAACCAATAATAGATAAAAGGGAATCGACGCTAAAGTGCCCATCGTGCCCGGTATGAGCGGCGATAAACCGCTACCAAACCCCGTAGCCAGCAAGTGCCACGGGTTTTTTAATGAAATCAAAGAAAGAGGGTTAGTCATAACTTACATTACCTTAAAATGATCGTAACCAGAAACGTGCCAATCCAGCGCTTTACCCGCACGCTCAAGGGATAAACTGTCACCCGAACGTATCTGACCAATACAAGTGGCTTTGGTGCCTGTCGGGGCTAAGAGCGTGTCCATTTGGCCTTTCTGCTCTTCAGGGACGGTAAAGCACAGCTCGTACTCTTCGCCACTTGAAAGGGCAACTTGCAATGCGTGGTCGCGGTCACGATAAAACGTTTCTAGCTCACTGGATAATGGCAGCGCGTCGACATCGATCACCGCGGCAACACCTGAGGCGCGCATAATGTGACCTAAGTCAGAAACCAAGCCATCGCTGATATCTAAACACGACGAAGCGACGCCGCGCAGTGCCTGTCCGGCCAATAAACGCGGCGTGGCATGATAGTGACGGTACTCTAACGTTTCGGCGTGTGGCTTGTTGCGCGCCTTTTCATCCAAAATTGCTTCAAGCCCGGCAGCGCTATCACCTAAGGTGCCCGTCACGTAAATCCAATCCCCAACTTTGGCGCCGTCTCGGCGCAGCGCTTTGCCTTGAGGGACAAAACCTTGCACCGTCAAGGTCATACTGAGCGGGCCTTTGGTGGTGTCACCACCAATTAGCTGAATATTAAAGTAGTTGGCTAAATCGAAAAAGGCTTCACTAAAAGGGGCCAACCACATTTCATCCGGCTCTGGCAGAGTCAGCGCAAGAGATACCCAAGCTGGCGATGCGCCCATCGCGGCTAAGTCACTTAAATTAGACGCCAATGCTTTGTGCGCCACCCATGCAGGGTTAGCTTCGGCGATAAAGTGCGTTCCCGCCACTAGAGTGTCGGTACTGATCGCGATTTGAACATTGTCTGGAGAGGTCACCAACGCGCTATCGTCACCTAATGAAAGCTGAACATCCTTGCGTTGGGTTTGTCGGTTAACAAAATATTGAGTAATTAAGTTAAATTCACCGGCCATGGTTTACTCTGTATCGTTATTATTTATTTTGCCTAGTATACAAAAAAGGCCAGCTTAATGGCTGACCTTCTTAACTATATATTGACGCTTATTTCTTACGTACGTGCGGTGCGGCTTTATCTAGCACACCGTTTACGAACTTGTGACTGTCTTCTGCTGCGAATACTTTTGCAAGTTCGATAGCTTCGTTGATCACAACTTTGTAAGGTACGTCTTCACGACGTGTCATTTCGTACATAGCTAGGCGTAGTAGCGCTAGCTCCATCTTATCCAAGTCTTGCATTGGACGAGATAGGAATGGACGCAACTTGCTGTCTAACTCAGTGTGGCTTAGCACGACACCCGTTAGTAGATCACGGAAGTACGCGACGTCGGTTTCTGGTGTTGCAAGCGCTGGCTCATCAGCTTGATGATCTTCTTCATCGTATTTGCTACCAGATAAAAATTGCTCTTCAATAGTAGCAACATTTTCTTTAGTAACTTGCCAAGAGTAAATTGCTTGTAAGGCAAATTGACGTGCGTTTCTACGTGCGGCTGGTTTCACACTGGCCCCCATTAGGAATCAATTTCGGAAAGAACGTTAATCATTTCAAGCGCGCTTAGTGCAGCCTCTGCACCTTTGTTACCAGCCTTGGTTCCTGCGCGTTCGATAGCTTGATCGATGGTATCTACGGTTAAAACACCGAATGCTACTGGAATGCTAAATTCCAGAGAAACTTGTGCCAAACCTTTATTACATTCACTGCAAACATAGTCAAAGTGAGGTGTACCGCCACGGATCACTGAACCCAGTGAAACGATAGCATCAAACTTACCTGTTTTTGCTACGCGTTGAGCCGTTAGTGGTAACTCTACGGCACCAGGGCAACGAACAACGGTAATGTTGTCTTCGTTAACTTGGCCGTGACGCTTTAAAGTATCGATTGCACCAGATAACAAGCTTTCGTTAATAAAACTGTTGAAACGAGAAATAACGATAGCAATTTTTGCGTTTGGCGCTGGGAAGCCACCCTCGATCACTTTCATAAGCCTTCCTTTAACTATTTTCATCAAGTGAGAATCGGCGGATTCTAACACGAAAGTGTGAGCAATATCTAATGGAATTTCATGCAAAGTGCGATAAGTCGGGATTATAAAAAAACGCGCTGTTGCAGTGATGCAAAAGCGCGTTCTATGATTGTTTGTTGGCTAAAAGCCTAAGCTTTTGTCCGTAACGGATTTAGTAATGCCAAGGAAAGCGGCCAAAGTCTTGGTCGCGTTTTTCCAAAAAGGCATCGCGGCCTTCTTGGGCTTCGTCGGTGCCGTACGCAAGGCGAGTCGCTTCGCCGGCAAACAGTTGCTGGCCGACTAAACCATCATCTGGCAAGTTGAATCCGTATTTCAGCATACGCATTGCGGTTGGCGATTTGCTGGTGATCTCTTTCGCCCAGCGCAGCGCTTCATCTTCAAGCTCGCCATGCTCAACCACTTTGTTGACCATGCCCATCTCGTAAGCTTCTTGTGCACTGTAATCAAAGCCACAGAAGAAAATCTCGCGGGCGCGTTTTTGACCAATCATTTTGGCTAAATACGCCGAACCGTAACCCGAATCGAATGAGGCCACGTCTGGGTCGGTTTGTTTAAATACCGCGTGTTCTTTGGAAGCTAAGGTTAAATCACACACGACATGCAGGCTATGACCGCCGCCCACCGCCCAGCCAGGGACTACCGCAATCACCACTTTTGGCATAAAGCGGATCAGGCGCTGAACTTCTAAAATGTGCAAACGGCCCATACGAGCAAGATCGGCCTTGCCGGCTTCTTCGCCTTCGTATTTATAGCCATCTTTACCACGAACGCGTTGATCACCACCGGAACAGAATGACCACTGACCTTTTTTCGAAGGCCCATTACCCGTTAGCAGTACACAACCTACATCTGACCACTGACGTGCATGATCTAGCGCTGTGAACAGTTCATCAACGGTTTTCGGACGAAATGCGTTTAAGCAATCTGGGCGGTTAATCGCGATACGAACCGTGCCTTGATCTTTGGCACGATGGTAAGTGATATCTTCGAAATCAAACCCTCTTACGGTTTCCCATAACTCCGGTTTAAAAATCATATTTTCGTTCATAGCAAACGAGCTCCAGTTAATTATTCTTTTGTTATAAGTAGCTTTTCTAATCGACGAGTGAGTGATTACTCACAAACATACTCAACTACGTTAAGACCAAAGCCACCTAGCGCATGGTAACGCTTAGAGCTTGACGACAGTAGACGCATTTCATGAACACCCACGTCAGCCAAAATCTGCGAGCCAACCCCAACACGGCGTGAGGTGCCTTGCTTTTTCGCCATGGTCGGCGCTTCGCCTTTGTCTTGCTGCTCAAATACTTTCACCTTATGGATTAAGCCATCGCAGGTTTCTTCGTTACCTAGAATGACCAACACGCCCCCTTCTTCACTAATGCGCTTCATCGCTTTTGGCAATGTCCAACTGCGCTCAGCGCTGCGGTCGGAGTGAAGGATATCGGTAAAGGTATCTTGTAAGTGAACACGCACTAACGGCGCTTTGTCTTTGGCGACTTGCTCTTTTTTCAAAGCGTAGTGAATTTGGTTATCAATGGTGTCGCGGTAAGTCACCAGTTCGAACTCACCGAACTCCGTTGGCAGTTTGCACTGCGCCACGCGTTCAATGGTGGTTTCGGTGTTATTGCGGTACTCAATCAAGTCAGCAATCGTACCCAGCTTGATACCGTGCTTCTCGGCAAACACTTCTAAATCTGGGCGGCGCGCCATGGTGCCATCTTCGTTTAAGATCTCAACAATCACAGAAGCCGGCTCTAGCCCTGCCAAGCGCGCCAAATCACAGCCCGCTTCGGTATGACCTGCCCGCGTTAATACCCCACCTTCTTGCGCAGCCAGTGGGAATATGTGCCCAGGTTGCACTAAGTCGACGGCTTTGGCATCTTTCGCCACCGCCGCTTGCACGGTAACAGCGCGATCCGCGGCTGAAATGCCCGTTGTCACCCCTTCCGCGGCTTCAATCGACACGGTAAAGTTGGTGGTGTATTGCGCGTTATTATCCTGCACCATTGGCGGCAGGCCTAAGCTTTCACAACGTGCTTTGGTCATGGTCAAACAAATCAGTCCACGACCGTACATTGCCATGAAGTTGATGGCTTCCGGCGTCACATGCTCGGCCGCCATGATCAAATCACCCTCGTTTTCACGGTCTTCATCGTCCATCAAGACGACCATTTTTCCTAAACGAATATCTTCGATGATTTCTTGCGGGGTACTGATTGGCATTGGATACTCCTGATTTTGTGGCGAAGCCCTTAACACTTAGCGTTTAGCACTTCGCACTTAGTACTTGTCTAAGCAAACCCATTCTGTTGTAAAAATTCCATCGTCATGGCCTGTTTTGGCTCTTCTTGGGCGCCTGTTAGCAAACGCTCCATGTAGCGAGCTAACACATCCACTTCAAGGTTGACTTTACGGCCGACTTGGAAGTTGTCGATGGTGGTCTCTTCACTGGTGTGAGGGACGATGGTGATCTTAAAAGCGTTTTTGCGTAGGGCATTAACGGTTAAGCTAATACCATCAACGGTGATCGAGCCTTTTTCTGCAACGTACTTGCTGATTTCAGCTGGCATCTCGATCCAAAATTCAATCGCTCGACCAAGCTGTTGGCGGTCGACAATGCAGCCAACACCATCCACATGGCCAGATACAATATGGCCACCAAAACGGGTGGTCGGCAACATGGCTTTTTCTAGGTTAACCTTGTCGCCTGCTTGGTAATCGGTAAAACCGGTTTTATTCAAGGTTTCTAGCGAAAGATCAGCGCTATAACGCGTATCACTGTACTCAACTACGGTTAAACAGACGCCGTTGGTTGCGATGCTATCGCCTAATTTTACGTCAGACATATCGAGCTTGCCGACATTAACGGTGACCGTGATGTCTTCTCCCTTTGGCGTAATCGCCTCAAGAGTGCCAACGGCCTCTACAATTCCTGTAAACATTTCTTTTACTCTGCTTGTGGCAAGCGATGCGTCACTTGCGCGGTAATTCGAATATCTTGACCGACCATACGTACGTCTCGAATGTCGAGTTCGACGGCTTGCTCCATACGCTCTAGCCCAAGCAAGTGGATCAAACCACGGCCATCGCTGCCCATTAATTTAGGCGCTAGATAAATAATAAGCTCATCGACCAGGTTTCGCTTGATCATGCTCGCCGCGAGCGTTGCGCCCGCTTCGACCCAAATATGGTTGACCCCGTGCTCTTGCACTAAATGGTCAATCACCGACGATAAACAAAGTTGGCCTTGCTCATCTAACGGCGCCGTCACCTCCCCCAGCTCTGTAATACAAACTATTTCGCCTTCGGTTTGAAATAGCTTTAACTCGGGGGTTAAGCGCTGCTGGCGATCTAAAATCACTCGCGTTGGTTGGCGTACGTTAGAACGCTCATAGTGGCTTTGGATGCTGCAGGGTAAATCGCTCCAGCGGACGTTGAGCGAAGCGTTGTCGTCAATCACGGTCTGGCTGGTCGATAGAATCGCCCCCGCTTGAGCGCGATAAGCTTGAACGTCCTTTCGAGCTTGCGGCGAGGTGATCCACTGGCTCACACCATTACTCAGTGCGGTTTGACCATCAAGGCTTGCGGCCAGTTTCAGCTGTACAAACGGTTTGCCGGTCGACATCCTTTTGATAAAGCCTCGATTGAGCGCGATTGCGTCTTGCTCGAGTAAGCCCACCTCAACCTCAATGCCCGCCTCACGCAGCATGGCAATACCGCGCCCCGCAACTTGGGGGTTAGGGTCTTGCATTGCACAGACAACTTTACCTATGCCGGCTTCAATCAGCCCTTTGGCACACGGCGGCGTGCGCCCAAAGTGGGAGCATGGCTCAAGAGTGACGTAAGCGGTCGCTCCTTTCGCAGCTTCACCAGCTTGACGAAGCGCGTGCACTTCCGCGTGGGGCTCCCCCGCTTTAAAGTGAAACCCTTCGCCAACAATCTGCTGCTGGCGTGTGATCACGCAACCAACATTTGGATTCGGTGCGGTGGTATAAATGCCGCGCTTTGCCAATTGCAAGGCGCGCGACATCATTTGAAAATCAAATGGGGTAAACGCCATCAGTCTTCTAACTTAGCGATTTCTTCGCCAAACTCACGAATGTCTTCAAAACTGCGATAGACCGAAGCAAAGCGGATATAAGCAACTTTATCCAACTCTTTTAGCTGATCCATCACCAAGTTGCCGATCATGTCGCTGGCGACTTCTCGTTCCCCAGTCGCGCGAAGTTGCGACTTGATGGTGCTAATTGCTAGCTCAATCGCATCGGCGCTCACTGGGCGTTTTTCTAGGGCACGTTGAATACCACCCACCATTTTATCTTCATTAAATGGTTCGCGGTTGCCGTTGGTTTTTATCACCTTAGGCATCACTAATTCGGCACTTTCAAAAGTCGTAAAGCGCTCGCTACAGGCAAGACACTGACGACGACGACGAACTTGATGGCCATCGGCGACCAAGCGTGAGTCGATCACTTTCGTGTCATTTTCTGAACAAAATGGACAATGCATATCACCTCCAAAAATACTGTTATCAGTGTAACGGAAACGAGAAAAGGAAGGAAAACAAAAAAGGGCTCAATTGAGCCCTTTCATATACTTGTTGCCATTTTTTGTTAACTAAATAGCTTTCTCTCGCCGTTTACCTAGCTGCGGGCTAGGTAGTTCGCTTTACCAACCCATTTATAGCTGGTGAGCTCTTCTAAGCCCATTGGGCCGCGAGCGTGCAATTTCTGGGTAGAAACGGCCACTTCTGCGCCAAGGCCAAACTGAGCGCCATCGGTAAAACGGGTCGAGGCATTAACGTATACCGCAGCAGAATCGACTGAGTTAATAAAGCGCTCTGCGTTCTCTAGGCTGTTGGTCATAATGGCATCGGAGTGACTGGCGTTATGCACCCGCATGTGGTCAATCGCCTCTGCAATATCCGTTACCACTTTGACCCCAAGGGTGTAGCTTAGCCACTCGGTATCAAAGTCGCCTTCGGTGGCATCACGGACATCCACGCCCGCTAATTTGGCTTTGGCTTTTGGCTCTGCCACTAGCTCGACTTTGTCTTTTAAACGCGCTGCCAACATTGGCAAAAATGCATCTGCCACCGCTTGGTGAACTAACAACGTATCTAATGCGTTACAGGCAGACGGGCGCTGAGCTTTGGCGTTTTCAACCACAGCCAACGATTTCTCGAGATCGGCACTTTGATCGACAAAGATATGGCTAATACCAAAACCACCAATGATCACTGGAATGGTGCTGTTCTCTTTGCACATGCGGTGCAAGCCCGCGCCACCGCGAGGGATGATCATATCAACGTATTGGTCAAGCTTGAGTAGTTGCGAAACCAGTTCACGGTCAGGCTTCTCAATGTATTGTACCGACGCGGCTGGCAAGTGAGCTTTTTCTAGCGCCGCTTGAATCACCTTAACCAGCTCCATGTTGGAATGGAAGGTCTCTTTACCGCCGCGCAAAATACTGGCGTTACCGGTTTTTAAACACAGCGCAGCAATATCAATGGTGACATTTGGCCTTGCTTCATAGATCACCCCGACCACCCCAAGTGGCACTCGGCGGCGAGCCAGTGACATACCGTTTTCCAACACTTTACTGTCGATTTCGCTGCCGACTGGGTCATTTAAGCTGATCACATTGCGAACATCACTGGCAATACCCGCAAGCCTAGCTGGGTTTAATAATAAACGGTCGAGTAGCGCCTCGGTGAGGCCGGCTTCACGGCCAAGCTGAATGTCTTTGGCATTGGCGGCCAAAATCGTGTCGGCGTTCGCTTCAAGCTCGTCAGCAATGATCGCTAATGCTTGATTCTTTTGTGCGGTTGAAGCCGTTGCTAGGTGGAACGCTGCCTCTTTGGCAGCGGCTCCCATAATGGTTAAGTCCACGCTTATTTCTCCTTAATTTTTAAATCTTGGTTAACTTATTCTTGGATAACGACTAAGTCATCACGATGGATCACTTCCGAGCCGTATTCGTAACCAAGTACCGCACTAATATCCTTACTGTGCTTACCAATAATTTTATCCAAGTCTTGGCTTGAATAACTCAAAATGCCGCGGGCGATAAGCTCCCCTTTGGTATTACAAACACGAGCGACTTCGCCACGGGCAAATTGGCCATGAACTTTCACCACGCCTTTCGCCAATAGGCTACTACCTCGGCCAATCACCGCATTGGCCGCGCCATCATCAATCACAATATCACCCGATGAAGCCGGGCCTGCTAAAATCCAACGCTTGCGATTTTCCAGCGCTTCTTCAAGCGGTAGGAAGCGTGTTCCAGGGGGCTCTGCGCTCAGGGTATTGAAGATAACATTCTCGGCACTACCGGCGGCAATAATCACTTCAATCCCCGCACGACGAGCAATGTCTGCCGCTTGCAGTTTGGTCGCCATGCCACCTGTACCTAAGGTAGTGCCACTGTCGCCTGCGATTTTTCGCAAGGTTTCGTCGATGGTGCGCACTTCACGAATGAGCTCTGCTTTTGGGTCTTTACGCGGATCGGCGGTAAATAGGCCAGGCTGATCGGTAAGCAACAGCAGCTTATCTGCACCACACAAGATGCCAACCAAGGCAGAGAGGTTATCGTTGTCGCCCACTTTAATTTCTGTGGTCGCGACGGCATCGTTCTCGTTAACAATAGGAATGATGCCGTTATCAACTAATGCGTTGATGGTATCGCGCGCGTTTAAAAAACGCTCACGATCATCCAAGTCTGCTCGAGTCAGTAGCATTTGGCCGATTTTCATGCCATAGAGATCAAACAAAGATTCCCAAGTTTGGATCAATCGGCTTTGACCGACAGCGGCAAGTAACTGCTTACTCGCCATTGAATTGGGGAGTGCGGGGTAACCAAGGTGCTCACGACCGGCGGCAATCGCGCCAGATGAGACTAAAATAACCGCATGGCCTTGTTGTTTCAGTGCTGCGCACTGCCTTACCAACTCCACCATGTGCGGGCGATTGATCTCAAGCGTACCACCGGTGAGTACACTTGTGCCGAGCTTGACCACAATCGTTTGTGGGTTCGCTGTTTTCCCTTGGTTCAAATTCATTGTCATGATCGATATGCTAAAAACAAATACAAACCGATGTTGTAACAACGAAGCAAGAATTTCACAAGAAGAAAAGGCGCATAAATGCGCCTTTTTCGTCAAATCCCTTAAGATAGGTGGTTATGAGGTAATTTCCACCGACTCTTTATGCAGTTCAACACCAAGCTCGAACTTACTTTGCAGTACGTCGCGCAGCTTAGCATCGAAGTTATCCAGCGTACGCTGAACTTCCTCTTGCGCGCTAGCCGGAACGGCCTTGTCTACCCAGTTTCCTTCGGCGTTGTATAAGCCAAAGCTGTAGTTAGCAATAAAGCCCGATTCTTGCTTATCAAGATCCATCCACCAGCCCCAAAATTCGCGCTCTTCAGGGGATTTTTTGTCACTCACGCACACCGACAAGCAGTCAAATAGATAATGGCCTTCTTCAGATAGTGGCTCTCGAAGATAAGGGCCAATCGCTTTGAGCGTAGAAAGCAAACGATAATGGGTTGGACTCGCGGTCACCTCTGACATATTGAATCTCCATTTTCAATTATTAGAATGCATACCCAAGCCGTTTCTCGCTAGGTATCATATGGTTGGTCACTAACCATACAATACCCATGCTCAACTAATTTCTCACCAATGTCACCTAAATAATTCTTCTTCTAGCCACTTTATCGCCAAATCGAGGGATTGCTCATATCCTTGAGTAATGGTTTTTGCCTCAATTTTCTTGGCTTTGCCGTACTCACTAAACAGTGCGACCAGTTTGTTATCACTGTATGGCGAGATAGGATCGCGCTCTAAGCCGAGAGCGAGAATTGGCACCTTTGTGCGGCGGCTCACCAAAAAGCCTTGCACCTTCAGCGACCAAGCTTTCATCTGACCAGCTAAACTATTGATATCTACTGTGGTTTTACCTAAGCGCGACGCCAATACATCCAAGTACATTTTAGGCATCTGCTTTAATTTATCGGAAGAAGCCAAAATATCGTGAATCGGCGCCCCAAGTGCGACACACGCCTTGATCTTGTTTTGCTCCAAAAACGATAAACGCACCATGGCATTGCCGCCAAACCGCAAGCCGAGCAAGCCCACTTTGGTGTGATCCACCCAAGGTAAACTCGGCAAGTGGTTCAGTACCGCTTGGTGTAAACAAGACGAATCTTCACTTAAGTTCCAGTGCACACTGTGACCAATAGATGGCATATCGACCGTCAACATAGCAATGTCCATTGGCGCCAAATAATCTCGAAATAGCTTCCACATATCCGTTTGTAAGCTATCAAGACCGGCACTAACAATCACCACTGGTTGAGGCTTACTGGTGTTAGACAGGTGCAAATTAGCCAAGATCTTCTTATTTTTGTAGGGCACTTCAATTTGCTTTACCACGTATTTGGTTCGCTTTGCCCCCTCGATGTAGGCGCCGTTAGCCAGCACTTGCGCTTGAAGTGCCAAGTTGTCGCCTTTTAAATGAGGATAACCGGCAATACTAAAGCAAAGTGAGGCGCTAAAGAGTTGATCGGCGGCCTCTTCTCCTTCCATCTCATTCCCGCGCTTTTGGTGCAGCATGCCAAGCTTGGTCCACTCATAAGCCCAGTTGCCAGAGTGATAACCCATCACGGTATCAAGCCAATCATCATCGCTACGTGAATGTGAGGAACTAGCAATGCGCGCCAATACGCCTTCTTGCTCAATCGGGTCTATCCCTTGCCAGATCCATTGCAAACGGCGCAAGTTGCGATACCAGGCATAGCCTTCTTGGCGCTTTTTCTCTTCTAGAATATCTAAGCTGCTCGGCATATAGCGAGTTAACCCCGAGGTTTCTTGGGCTTGCTTATGCTTGACAAATAGCTTCTCGGACAGGTTTTTACTTGTTTCTTCGCTCATAACGCACTCAAAGGAGGGGTAATTCCCCTTATAGTAATAAAAAAAATGACCCAATGATGGGTCATTTTTGAAAAATAGTATTACTTAAGACAAATTATTTGTTGTTGATCGGATCAACAAAAGTCACAGCCATGTCCCATGGTTGCTCAATCCATGTGTCTTGAGGGATATCAACCACGTATTCGTCGACTAGATCAACACCCGCTGGCTTAGCACACACAGTGACCAACTTTGCTTTCGGGTACATTTCACGAACTTTACGAGCCGTCTCACCACTGTCTGCTAGGTCATCAACAATCAAGAAGCCTTCACCGTCGCCTTCAGGTGCTTTTAGTACCGTCATGTCACGCTGATGATCGTGATCGTAGCTCGAGATACAGATAGTATCGACGTAACGAATACCGAGCTCACGCGCTAAAATAGCAGCAGGAACCAGACCACCACGGCTTACGCCGATGATGCCTTTCCACTGCTCGGCTGGCATTTGTTTTTCTGCAAGCTGGCGGCAATATGTCTGCATATTGTCCCAAGTGATGATAAATTTATTGCTCATAATTATGGAAACCTGTTCGGTTAAATTAACCAGCGGTTAATACGAATTTTAAAGTGAAAATCGCAGCCATCACCCAAACGCTTGATGACACATCGCGTCCCTTGCCACTAAATAGCTTAATAGCCGCATAAGAAATAAAGCCTAATGCAATGCCGTCTGCAATTGAAAACGTCAGCGGCATAAGGAAGCAAGTCACCACTACTGGTGCCGCTTCTGTCAAATCACGCCAGTCGATGCCAACTAAACCAGATAGCATCAAGATCGCGACATAAAACAGTGCGCCAGCGGTTGCGTAAGCGGGGATCATGCCTGCTAATGGCGAGAAGAATAATGCAAGTAGGAACAAAATGCCAACTACTACTGCAGTTAAACCTGTACGACCACCCGCCGCAACACCCGCCACACTTTCAATATAAGAAGTGGTATTCGAGGTACCTAAAACCGCGCCAACAGAAGTTGCGGTAGAATCCGCCAGTAAGGCGCGATTAAGGCGAGGAATTTTTCCATCCTTGCCAATCAGTTCTGCTTTTTGTGCCACGCCAACCAATGTGCCGGCTGTATCAAATAAATCGACAAACAAGAACGCAAACACAACAGAAATCATGCTGAGCTCAAAAATCGATGAGAAATCCAGTTGCATGAAAGTAGGTGCCAAACTTGGTGGCGTAGACATGATGCCGCCATATTGCACATCACCAAACGCAATGCCTAACGCCGTGACCGCTAAAATAGCCACCATCACTGCCCCTTTAACGCCGCGATGCACCAAAGCGATTGTTAGGAAAAAACCCACCGCGCCAAGTACTGCAGGTAAAGATGTAATAGAGCCTAGCGTCACTATCGTTGCAGGGCTACTGACTACAAGGCCGGTATTTTTTAGCGCGACTAAAGCGAGAAAAAGACCGATACCCGCCGAGATCCCCGTTCTAAGTGACATCGGGATCGAGTTAATGATCCACTCGCGAATTTTAAACACACTCAAGAAGATAAACAGCACACCAGAAACAAATACCGCTGCCAACGCCACTTGCCACGTGTGTCCCATACCCAGTACGACCGAGTAGGTAAAGAAGGCATTCAGCCCCATACCCGGCGCCTGCGCGATTGGGTAGTTAGCCACAAGGCCCATGATGAAACAGCCGATTGCCGCTGCTAAACACGTCGCGACAAATACCGCGCCTTTATCCATTCCTGTTGCTTCCAACATGCTTGGGTTAACAAAAATGATGTACGCCATGGTAAGGAAGGTAGTGACACCTGCAATAATTTCGGTGCGAACATTAGTTCCGTGTTCACTCAGTTTAAAGAGCTTCTCGAGCATGATCGAATTCCTAAAAAAGTTATAGTGCAAATTCCAATAGGTATACCGCCAATTCAAGTGGCGCTTCCCATTGGAATTAACACAAAGCCAAACGGTTGCGTAAACGATTGGCGCGAATTATAAAGTTATCAAATAGCAATTTCTAGAGTGAATTGAGCTTTTACTCGCATTTTCCTGCATTAACTGTTCAAGATAACAGCAAAAAAACTTAGGGAGTGAACTTATAACCTTAAAATTCAAGCACTAATAAAACCAAAGCATAAATTGTCTGAATGAGTCATTTTTCACCATGTACTAAAGTTACATAGCCAAAAATCACGATTTTTACCATCAACAGTGCGAGAAACAGCATGGTCATATAAACTCATGCTCACATGCTAAATAAAGAATAGAAAGTGAAGGGAACAAAACAGCAGATAAAAAAAACGCCACTCAAAACTGAGTGGCGGTAGAATATTGTCAACCAAATGGCTGTAAAAAAATTCCAATTATTGGGGTGAACATAAAGTTCAAATCACGGGCTCGGTTAATTAGTAACCAAAACCTGTAAGATTCTTGAAGTTAACTGCGTTAGTCATGCATACAGAAGCGTTAGACCAAAAGCTAGCAGAAGACATACCATTCATAATTATCACCTTTATCATCAATAAGTTTAAGTTTGATTTCTCAGTTCCATGGAGGCGATACAACGGACTCATCCTTTGAGCATTTATTTCTTCACCGTGGAAGTTGATTATTAATATACCAGCCAGAAAAAATATTACAACCAAAAATCAGACTTAACTCACACTTTTTTAGATAAATTGATTTAAATCAAGTTTCGACTGTAATTTAATTACAGTTTTGTTATTTACGATCACAGAGGTTACTTTGCTGCCCCGCCTATCCCGTTATACAGGATGTCTAAAAATTGTTACGACTTTATTGCGACTAAGCCAACTTCATCACTACAGCTCGCGCAAAGTCGGTGGTATGCTGTTCTCCTCTGCAAAGGACTAATCAAGCAGCACATCCTACTAGTTATAGTAGCGATGACGATCTGCATATCCGGCAATATAACCAGTTAAGGAGTCATCCGTGTCTGAATTCCATTCTGAAATCAGCCAATTATCGCCTGCCCCGTTATGGCAGTTTTTCGATAAGATCTGTTCTATCCCTCACCCTTCGAAGCATGAAGAAGCCCTCGCCGAGTACGTTGTTGCTTGGGCAAAAGAGCAAGGCTTAGATGTTCGTCGCGATCCTACCGGCAATGTTTTCATCAAAAAGCCAGCGACAGCGGGTATGGAAAACAAGAAGGGCGTCGTTCTACAAGCGCACCTTGATATGGTGCCGCAAAAAAATGAAGACACAGAACACGATTTCACTAAAGACCCGATTCAGCCATACATTGATGGTGAGTGGGTAACGGCAAAAGGCACCACACTTGGGGCAGATAATGGCATGGGTATGGCTTCTTGCTTAGCCGTGCTTGCATCCGATGATATCCAACACGGCCCGATTGAAGTGTTGCTGACCATTGATGAAGAAGCGGGGATGACAGGCGCATTTGGCCTAGAAGCGGGTTGGTTAGAAGGTGACATCCTTCTTAACACAGACTCAGAGCAAGAAGGCGAAGTCTACATGGGCTGCGCCGGCGGCATTGATGGCTCAATGACTTTCGACATCACTCGCGAAGCACTACCAGCAGGCTACGTGGTTCGTCAGTTAACGCTAAAAGGCTTAAAAGGTGGCCACTCGGGTTGTGATATTCACACCGGCCGTGGCAACGCCAACAAACTTGTTGCGCGCTTCCTAGCAGGCCACGCACAAGAGCTTGACCTACGTCTGGTAGAGTTCCGTGGCGGTAGCCTACGTAACGCTATTCCACGTGAAGCATTCGCCACCGTTGCGGTACCGGCAGCGAATGAAGCAAAACTGGCAGAACTATTTGACTACTACACTGAACTGCTACGCTCTGAACTTGGCAAAGTAGAAACCGACATCGTTTCTTTCAACCAAGCATCCGACAACAGCGACGCCGCGCTAAACAGCGACTCTCAAGCTCGCTTCATCGCTGCACTTAACGCTTTTCCAAATGGCGTGATCCGCATGAGTGATGAGATCGAAGGAGTGGTAGAGACCTCTTTGAACGTTGGTGTGATCACAACAGACGCAGACAAAATCACCGTACTGTGTTTGATCCGCTCACTTATCGACTCAGGCCGCTCACAAGTTGAAGGCATGCTGGCTTCTGTAGCAGAGCTTGCTGGCGCGCAAGTGGAGTTCTCTGGCGCTTACCCAGGCTGGAAACCAGACGCTGATTCTGAAATCATGCACGTTTTCCGTGACATGTATGAAAGTGTTTACGGCAACAAGCCAAACATCATGGTGATCCACGCGGGCCTAGAGTGTGGTCTTTTCAAAGAACCATACCCACACATGGACATGGTTTCTTTCGGCCCAACCATCAAGTTCCCTCACTCACCAGATGAGAAAGTGAAAATTGATACGGTTGCGTTGTTCTGGGAGCAGATGGTGGCCTTGCTGGCGGCGATCCCTGAGAAGAAATAGGTAGATAAGAGAAGAATACAGAGACGGGCTTCGCCCTGAGAGTACAGAAAGCAGGGGCTAGAGCGCTGCGCTTCTAGCAACGAGACCGCTTCGCTCCTATAAGAGCCAAAGCCCCCCGCTCTTGCTCTTATAGTTTCTAGTTTCTAGTACTCTTTCACATAAATTATGATCAGTTGCTTTACTCAAGGTGAGGCAACTGATTTCTAGGTAGTAATACTTGGATACTTCTGCTTTTTCCCACTATCGTACTTACAAACCCTTTC